>Ga0065704_10070756_pt1 | contig 16653 bp, 11 predicted proteins | sample SwiRhicommuniRL2_FD_59091 | JGI IMG/M metagenome (GOLD analysis project Ga0065704, IMG submission 59091) | Switchgrass rhizosphere bacterial communities from Rose Lake, Michigan, USA - RL2 v2 (version 2) | ecosystem: Host-associated > Plants > Roots > Rhizosphere > Soil | place: East Lansing, MI
GCGGCCGCCGCGGCGGCGGCGTGGCGCCGGACGCGGGCGCGGGCGCGCTCACAGGTTGGCCCCGATGTTGAGGTAGAGCTGGAACTGCGAGTCCGGATTATTCAGGCCATGCGCGATGTCCACCCGCACCGGCCCCACCGGCGAGCGCCAGCGCATGCCGAAGCCCACGCCGGTATGCCAGTCCGGGGTATCGTCGAACGCGCTGCCGCTGTCGACGAACACCGCGCCGCCCCACGGCCCGCCCTTGAAGTAGTGCTCGTATTCGGCGCTGCCGGTGAGCACGTGCTTGGCGCCGAGCGCGAAGCGGTCCGGCCTGGGCGTGCGCGGGCCGACTTCGCGGAACGCGTAGCCGCGGATGCTGTTGTCGCCGCCGGCGAAGAACCGCAGGCTCGGCGGCATCGCCACCAGCGCGTTGGTCCAGGTAGTGCCGGCTTCGGCGCGCAGCAGCAGGCGGCTGTTGGCGCCCAGGCCCTGGAACCAGTTCAGGCGCATGTGCGCCTGGGTGAAACTGGCGTCCGAGCCCAGCCCCTTGGCGCCGGCGCGCAGGCTGACGTTGCCGCTGAAGCCCTTGCGCGGGAACACCTTGTCGTCCACGCCCACGTAGTCGGCCTCGATCTGCGGGTAGACCAGGGTGGAGTACTGGTACAGCGCGCCGTCGAACACCTCGTCGGTGGCGTAGCGCCAGCGCTCGCGCAGCGCGTTGAGCGAGGCGGTCGCGGTCCAGTGTTCGTTGATCTCGCCGCTGCGGCTGCCGGTGAGCTTGAGGTTGCGCAGGTCGATGTAGTCGGTCTGCTCGTCGTAGGCGCGCAGCGACGCGGTGTACCAGCCGTCCAGCCAGCGGAACGCCGGCACCCGGTAGCTGGTCACCAGGGTCTTGCGCTTCTGTGCGTAGTCCAGTTGGGTGCTGAGCTTGTGGCCGCGCGCGTTGACGTAGCGGCGGTCCACGCCCAGGCGCACACCGGCGCCGCTCTCGCTGCCGTAGCTGAGGCCTGCGGTGTAGATGCTGCGCTTGGCGCGGGTGAGGTTCACGTCCACCGGCACGTTGCCGTCGGCGTCGGCCTCCTCGGGCTTGGGCTGGATGTCGACGGCGCTGAAGTAGTCGAGCTTGACCAGCGACTCGCGCAGCCGGTCCAGCTTGCCCTCGTGGTAGTAGCTGCCTTGGTCCCAGTACACCAGCGGATCGAACAGGTCCTCCCGGAAGTAGTCCTGGTGGAAGCGGATCGCGCCCATGTTGTAGCGGCGGCCGCTGTCCCAGCTCAGGTCGATGTCGGCGGCGTGGTCGGCGCGGGTGACCTCGACCTTGCGCTGGGTGAAGTCGGCATCGAAGTAACCGCGCTCGGCCAGGCGCCGGGTGATGGTGACCTTGCTGGTCTCGTAGGTGGTGTGGTCGAAGACGTCGCCGGTCCTGGGCCGGAAGTTCTGCAGGTCATCGCCCAGGTAGCGGTCGTCCTCGGCCGGGCCGGTGATGCCGACGTGGAAGCCGCGCACCCGCACCGGCTCGCCCTTGTCCACGTGCAGGGTGACGGTGAGCTTGTCGTCGGTCCGCGGCGCCTCGACGGTGATGGTCGGGGTGTAGTAGCCGAACGGCTCCAGCGCCTGCCGGGTCTGGCGCTCGGCCTGGCTCAGCAGGTACTCCAGGCGCGACTCGCCCTGCACCTTGCCGATGGCCTGATACAGCGACAGCGAGACCTGGATGTTCTCGATCATCGCCGCATCGTCGTCCTTGTCCAGGCCTTGTATCTGGACTTTTTCGATCGTGCCGCGCGCCTGGGCGAGGCCGGCCAGCGACAGTAGGGACAGGAGCAGGGCGAGGCGGGGGATCGATCGCATGGGCGCCAGAATACCGACACAGGGTGTGAAGCTGTTAACTAGATGTTCGCGGATGGCCATCCTCGGTTGGCTTGCAACTTGGGGCGATGTCGCGTAAGTGCGCTGTGCTGGCCGCTGGCGCGGTGGTGCCGTATCGGCCTGCCTGGAGGCCGCCGTCTGGTCGATGCGGCTTGCCTGCGGCAAATGCGCCATGCGTCGTGGCGGGTGCCGATTGCGGCAAGTCGGTGCTGTGCGCTTGGCGCCGGACTCCTCCACTGGGAACACCGCGGCATGGGCCGAGTTGGCGTGGCGCCGCGGTGACCTGCACCGCGCTTGCGCCCGGTCGCGACACGCGGCCAGGCTGGCGCCGCGCAACGATCCCGGCGTCATGGCGCATCTTGCGGCGGCGAAGTTCAGCAAAATGGGCACGGCACCGCGGCTGTATGGCGAACATGGCACGCCGCAGGCCTGCAGGCGCATCCGCAACTTGCCAAGCCGCCCGGGCCGCGCCACGCTGCAGCGACCATCTTCCTGCCCAGGAGCCGCCGTGGCCACCGTGATCGACACCGTGCGCTTGCGGCTGCGCGCGCTGGACCCCGACCGCGACGCCGCGGCCATGCTGGCGCTGCTCAACGATCCCGGCTTCCTGGCCCATATCGGCGACCGCGGCGTGCGCGACGCAGCCCAGGCGCGGCAGTATCTCGCCGATGGCCCGGTGCGCAGCTACGCGCAACACGGTTTCGGCCTGTACGCGGTGGAGCGCCGCGACGACGGCGCCTGGCTCGGCGTGGCCGGCCTGGTGTCGCGCCCCACCCTGCCCGCCCCCGACCTGGGCTATGCCCTGTTGCAGGCTTACCAGGGCAACGGCTACGCCAGCGAGGCCGCGCGCGCAGTGCTGGCGCATGCACAGGACACCCTGGCGTTGCCGCGCTTGTGCGCCATCGTCGCGCCGGGCAACACGCGTTCGATCTGTTTGCTGGAACTGCTTGGTTTCGCCGCGCAGGGCCGCACGCGGGTCACGGCCGATGCGCACGAGGTGGAGCTATACGCCCGCGACCTGACCGCCTCGCATGGCGTCGAATCGGAGAACTGAGCCGTGAACGCCCTCGAATCGCTGCGGCTGTTGGCCCGCTACAACCAATGGATGAACGAGCGCCTGTATGCGGCAGCAGCCACGCTACCGGCGCGGGCCATCGCGCAGCCACGCGGCGCCTTCTTCGGCTCGCTGCTGGGTACGCTCAACCACCTGGTGGTGGCCGACACCCTCTGGCTGCAGCGCTTCGCCAGGCATCCGGCGCAGTATCCGGCGTTGACGGCCATCGCCGCTGCGCCGACGCCCGCCGCGCTGGACGCCGTCCAGGCCGATACCCTGCCCGCACTGCTCGCGCAGCGCCAGGCGCTGGACGCGGCCATCGCCGCCTGGATGGCGCAGGTGAGCGCCTCGGACCTGGATGTCGCCTTGGAGTACAGCAACACCCGCGGCGCGGCCCATCGCCGGCGCTTCGGCGACGTACTGCTGCACTTCTTCAACCACCAGACCCACCACCGCGGCCAGGCCAGCACCTTGCTCAGCCAGGCCGGCGCGGACCTGGGAGTGACCGATTTGCTGGTCCTGATCCCGCAGATGGAAATGGAGTGAGCGCGGGGCGTGCGGCCGCCGTGCGTATTGGCGACAGCGGTGATGCAAGATCTTTGCGCGGTGGCTACCGCCGAGCGCATAGCGAATCGACGACCGCAGCGCCCTCGGTAGGTCGGCGAGCGCGGCGGCGAGGCCGACTACACGCTAGCGACAAGCGCCAGCGCACGGCCGCAACACCCTTCCGCGAACAAAGCGCTACGCGGTACCGCGCTGCGCCTGCAACTCGGCGACGATCTCGCGCAACTCCGCCACCTCGGCTTCCAGCGCCTGCACCCGCGCCTCCAGCTCCTCGCTGCCGGACGTCGCCGGCCGCGCCTTGAAGGTCGCCGCCAATGCCTCTGCGTCGATGGGCCCACCGAGCAGATGCATGTAGCGATCCTCGCGCTGGCCGCTGGCGCGCGGCAACAGCACCGCCAACTGGCGCTGCGCCAGCCGATCGAGTTGATGGCGGACGTCCTCGGCATCGGCGAACCGCGCCATGCGTTCTGACCGCGCCAGCAACTCGTTCGCCGTCTGCGGACCGCGCAGCAACAGCAGCCCGATCAGGATCACCTGCTGCTGGGTCAGATCCAACGCCGCCGCCAGGCGATGCTCGTAACGCACCGCGCGCGAGGAAAACTGCTGCCGCGCCAATCCGTGCCCTTCCAACTGGCGCAGCGCATGCTGCACATCGCCAGGATTCAGCGACATCACTGGCTCGCGCGAGGTCTTCTGGTTGGCCGCCACCACCGTGGCATTGACCGTGAGCGGATACGCATCCGGTGTGGTGGCTTCCTTTTCGATCAGGCAGCCGAGGGCGCGGGCTTCGATGGGGGAAAGAACGGGAGGTGTGGGGGTGTCGGTCATGATGCTCGGCATCCAGGCAATGACGCGCAGCATAGCGCCGAACCGCGACGGGTACGCCTCTGCCCACATGGACCAATCCGCGATGGCGACGGCGCTCGTGCTCGTTGTGTCGAATGTTTGGCCAGTTCTGCTGAGCGAGGTGGAACTTTAAACTTACTGTCAGCTTCTTCTTTTAAGAAACTCGGCCATTGCCCGGCTGTCATGGTCGACAAGATCCTCCAATAGGTCATGCGCCGCCCAATGTAAAATTACATCCCGGCCATCACCCCCCTTACAAATCACCATTTCGCTAGACAAAACTGCGTCTGTTATACGGCAGCCATCTTCACTTACGGCCAGAAACCCGGTATACCCCTCATAAGGTATAAACCAAAAATACCTTTTCCCATTGACCCAATAAATGCCAAGAACTTCCCTTGGCCCACCGCTGTCGTCGTGCAGTTTTATTTGCATGCCTTATTTGCCTCCTGAAAATCATCTCAGGGCCAAATCCATAAGCCACTAAGCCGGCCGGATCAAAAATAACTTTCACGCCTTTCCTACTTGACCAGGGTCGCCTATCCGCAGGAGCGTTCCATCGGGTAGGCACCTGAGCTTGGGGCGGGAAAGTACACGCTGACGACGGTTTTCCGAAACCAATGCCTACGCTCTCACATGCCGCTTGGCAACCCGGCGGCAAAGTTGCCCTATTCGTCGCTACATTCCTGCGCGTCCTTCAGTTCGACCGGAGCCAGCGCTACGCCGCCGCTGGTTTCGCTGATCCTGGAAATGGTGAGATGGCAGTACTGGCGCGAGAGATCCAGGGCGACTTCGTAGTCCTGGCCCTTTTCGGGAACGAAGGACACGCCGAAATCGTCGCAGCCGCGCGAAGTGCCACTTGGCGAAGTAAACGATGCGCCCGTGGTTTCATAGTACGACGCGTGGATGGCGATGGGCTCGCCGGCGGCGATGGCGTATTCGCGATAGAACGCCTTGGCCAGGATGCCGTTGCGCTGTTTGAGGTTGGTGACGTTGGGGGTGACCGGCATGCCCAGGGAAATGTTCTTCTTGCTGCCGAAGGCACCGCCAAAGCCGCTGCTGGAGGGTGTTTCGCTTTCAGCATCGCCGCCGTAGCACATGGTGTTGCGATAGAACTCCAGGCCAATCGCGGCCTGCCCGAAAAAGCGGATCCGTGCCTGGTTGTCGGGGTTGACCCGTGCCTGCTCGTCCTCGTCGTCGGCGGTCATGGCCGCGGCTGGATAAGCTGCGGCGAAAAGTGCGGTCAACAGCAAAAGCTTGGGTAGGAGTTCCATTCTGGCCTCATCGTAACTCGAGGTAGCGATAGCGGCTGCTGGCGCAGATTCTGAAGTTGTTTGATCGTCGGCGAGAACGGGCGACGGAGCGCATTTCCTTCTCCTGTCGGTCTGACCTTCGGCAACCCACCCATTCGTGCAGCGGATCCAACACGACGGCCAAGCTGGCGCTCGATGGCGTCACGAAAGGCCTCGTTGCCCAGCGCAGATTGGCACTGTAGGTCGAGACAGTTGGCGGCTATGCCGTCAGGCCAATCAAAGACAGGGGTCGGAGTCTGAGGTGTCCCAATGTTTTCCCGGTTGGGATCATCCGGTGAACGACGGCCAGACTGGAAACAGGTGCGCGCATGGCGCGGTCTTCAAGGTGACTAGACCGATAGAAGACTGACGCGCCATGGACGGCCATGCGCGCCAGCCAAGCATTGCAAAGGTGCCTGTGCGATTCATTGGAGCCGATGCCCGCGCTGCGCGATGGGCCGCGGCTTGCCCGGACCCGCAGCGATGCCGCCGCCGACGGTGCCGTCGTCGTGCCACGATGGCAAGCGCAACCCGCTAAAATTGGCGGATCAACCCGCCTAGGTTCCCGCGCCCGATGACCCCGATCGCCCGCACCGCACTGGCCTGCGCCGTGCTCGCCCTGTCCGCCTGCAAACCGCAGACGCCCGCCTCCGACACCGCCGCCAAGCCCGGCGCCGCGGCGACCGCCGCGCCTGCCGCCGCACCCGTCTCCACCACGCCGGAGGCCGCCGTCGCCGGCGACGACAACCTCAACGCGGTGCTTTGGATGCAACGCTCGGCCGAGTACCGGGCCGCGGCCGAACAGACCTATCGCGCCGCCGCCGACCGCCTGGACGCGGCGCTGAAGGAGCCGAACTGGGACGCGCTGGTGCCGGAGGAGCGCGGCAACGCCGCCACCGGGCTGAAGCCGGCAGTGGTGATGGACGTGGACGAAACGGTGCTGGACAACTCACCCTACCAGGCGCGGCTGATCCGCAGCGGCAAGGAGTACGACGAGCTCAGCTGGGACCAGTGGGTGGCCGAGAAGAAGGCCAAGCCGATCCCCGGCGTGGTCGATTTCGCCAAGGCGGCCGACGCCAAGGGCATCACCGTGCTGTACGTGACCAACCGCGCGGTGCACCTGACCGACGCGACCCTGGCCAACCTGCGCAGCGCCGGCCTGCCGGTCGCCGACAACAGCGTGCTGCTCGGCCTGGGCACGGTGGTCAAGGATTGCGAACAGAACGGCTCGGAGAAGAACTGCCGGCGCAAGCTGGTCGGCCAGCAGTACCGCGTGCTGATGCAGTTCGGCGACCAGCTCGGCGATTTCGTGCAGGTCGTGGCCAACACCCCCGACGGCCGCGCGCAGCTGCTGCAGCAGTACCACGACTGGTTCGGCGAGCGCTGGTGGATGCTGCCCAACCCCAGCTACGGCGGCTGGGAGCCGGCGCTGTTCAACAACGACGTCGCACAGCCGCGGGCGGCACGCCATCAGGCGAAGATGCAGGCGCTGGAGCTGGCGCAGTGAGCCGCGCGCCGCTGCCGCTGCAGGCGCACGAGCGGTTGATCTTCGCCCTCGACGTGCCCGGGCGCGCCGAGGCGATCGAATGGATCGAGCGGCTCGACGACACGGTGGCGTTCTACAAGATCGGCATGGAACTGCTGGCCTCCGGCGAGTATTTCGACGTGCTGGAGACACTGGCCGCACGCGGCAAGCGCGTGTTCGTGGACCTGAAGTTCTTCGACATCCCGGCCACCGTCGGCGGCGTGATCCGGCGCCTGTCGCAGTGGCCGGTGGACTACTGCACGATCCACGGCTGGCACCCGGCGATGATGCAGGCCGCGGCCGCGGCCAACGGCGGCGACATGCGCCTGCTGGCGGTGACCGTGCTGACCTCGATGGGCCGCGCCGACCTGGCCTCGATGGGCATCGACCGCGAACCGCAGGAGGTCGTGGTGGAACGTGCGCTGGCCGCGCAGGCGGCCGGCATCGACGGGGTGATCGCCTCCGGGCAGGAAGCGGCGCCGATCCGCCGCGCCACCGGCGCCGGCTTCTCCATCGTGTGCCCGGGCATCCGGCCCGGCGGCCCGGTCGGCGACGACCAGCAGCGCACCGTCGGCGTGGCCCAGGCCTTCGCCGACGGCGCCGATGCGATCGTGGTCGGCCGCCCGATCCGCCAGGCCGCCGATCCGCACGCCGCGGCGGCGGCGATCCAGCGTGAGATCGCGGCGACCCTGGCGGGCGCATAGGCCTATCGCGCCTATTACTTTCAATAACTTAGATGCGTTAATTTAAACCATTGCATTAGATTGGCGGTGCCGGTAGCATGCGCAGCGTCCGGCTTTGCCGGAGATGCGCCACCAACCGTTCTCCGGCTTCGGTCGGATTTTGAAGAGGCCCGTGCCTGGTGCGCGTGGCCTCTTTTTTTGGCTTGGCGCCGGGCAACGCTCAGCGCGGCGCGGCCGCGCAGTAGCGGTCGATGAAGGCCTGGTGCGGCGGCATCGCGTCCACGCAATGGCCGATGGTCTGCTCGATGCTGGCGACGAAGCGTTCGATGTCGGCGCCTGGCACCTGGTCCACCAGCGGGTGGTAGCCCCGCGGCAGGATGCCCTGCCCGACCATGACCTGCACCCAGCTGATCTCGGCGAACATTTCCTCGGCGTTGCGGTAGAAGCGGCCGCTGTCGCGGAACAGCTCCAGCGTGGCCTGCAGTTCCGGGGTGATCGTCATGGCGCGGCACTGCCGCCAGAAGTCGCTGTCGTCGCGCTCGGTGGCGTGGTAGTGCAGCACCAGGAAATCGCGGATGCGGTCGAACTCGAAGGCGATGCGGTCGTTGTAGCGCCGCACCAGCACCGGGCTGATGCCCTCGCGCGGGAACAGCTCCAGCAGCTTGGAAATGCCGGACTGGATCAGATGGATGCTGGTCGATTCCAGCGGTTCCATGAAGCCGCTGGCCAGGCCCAGCGCGACCACGTTGCGGTTCCACACCTGCTTGCGGCGTCCGGTGACAAAGCGCAGCGGGCGCGGATCGGCCAGCGCCGGGCCGTCGAGGTTGGCCAGCAGCGTGGCCGCGGCCTCATCGTCGCTGAGATGCGCGCTGGAATACACGTAGCCGTTGCCGGTGCGATGCTGCAGCGGGATGCGCCACTGCCAGCCGGCCGCGCGCGCGGTGGCGCGGGTATACGGCGTCGGCGGACCGACCTTGGCGCACGGCACGGCCAGCGCGCGGTCGCACGGCAGCCAGTGGCTGAAATCGTGATAGCCGGTGTGCAGCGCCTGCTCGATCAACAGGCCGCGGAAGCCGGAGCAGTCGATGAACAGGTCGCCGGCGACGACCTCACCCGAGGCCAGGCGCACCGACGCCACGTTGCCCGATTCCGGATGCAGCTGGACGTCCTCGACGATGCCTTCGCGCCGGGTCACCCCGCGCTGCTCGGAATAGCGGCGCAGGAACGCCGCGTACAGCGCCGCGTCGAAATGGTAGGCGTAGGCGATGTTGGCCAACGGCGACGTGGGCGGCGCATCGCTGGCCGAGGTCATGAACTTGCCGCGCTTGGCGGCCACGGTATTGAGCGTGTAGGCGCCCAACGGCTTGGCCTTGCCGGCCAACGCCAATTTGAACCAGTACTGCTGGAACGGCAGCAGCCCCAGCGGATGCCCGATCTCGGTGCCGAAGCCATGCACGTAGGACGTGCCCGGCCGCAGCCAGTCGACGAACTCGATGCCGAGCTTGAAGCTGCCCTGGGTCTGGCGCACGAACTCGGCCTCGTCGATCCCGAGCAGATTGTTGAAGGCCTTGATGTGCGGCACGGTGGCCTCGCCGACGCCGACGATGCCGATCTGTTCGGACTCGATCAGGGTGATGCGGTAGGCCGGACCGAGCACGCGCGCCAGCGCGGCGGCGGCCATCCAGCCGGCGGTGCCGCCGCCGACGATGACCAGATTGGTAAGCATATTATCCTTCCATCCATTCAAAGCTAACAGAAAAATTACCGGTTCTTAATATTCAAAACCAGATCATCGCTCGTCATCCCGGCATTGGCATTGGGCCAACGTTGCGGCTGGCCATATTTATCAAGGACGGATACATGAGAAAGTCGATTATTACGGTCATTGCCCTGCTCGGAGTGGTTGCGTCGGGGTCCTCGGTCGCTGCGAGCCCGGTACAAGGGATATTTCAGCAGGGGACGCTGCCCAAGTTCGCGGGCGTCCAGGCCGACATCTACATCACCGGCGGCGGCACGGTGGACTACGCGAGCAACTTCAATATATTCGCGAACGGCCATTTTCTTTGCAGCACCCAAAACGAGTCCTACAGCACGACGCCGATCAGGCATTGCAAGGCGGTGATCCCCAACCCCGGCACCTATACGATTTCAGCCACCGCCACCACGTCCGGACAAAACTTCATCCCGCCCGCCAACGCCATTATCAATGTAGATTAGAGCAGGCTTGTTTCGTTGCGAGATGATGGATGAAAAACAAGACGCGCATGGCATCGGCCATGCGCGTCTTGCATTGGACCATCAGAACTTGGCGCCGATTTCAAAAGTCACAGTGCGCGGCACATAGTTGATCTCACCGGTCTTGTTGATGGTGATGTCCGGATCGAAGCGTCCTTCGCTACCCCAGCCGTTGTAGACATACGACGAGTAGTTCTTGAAGTTGAAGGCGTTGAGCAGATTGATACGCGCCGACAACTTGAAGTCGTTGTACACGGTGAAGTCCTTGCTCGCCTGGAAATCGACCGTGCGATAGCCCCAGATCTTGCCGCCGACCAGGAACTTGCCGCTGCCCGGCGGAGTGACCCCGACCTGCTGGCAGGTGCCGCCATCCGGCTCGACCAAGCCGTAGCACGCGATTTCGTTGATGGGATCCGGGGTTGCAAGCACTACCTTGGCGCCGAAGGTCACGCCCCACGGGCCATCGATCGAACCGGAGGCGACGAAGCGGTGCGTCGGCGTGGCATCGGACTTCACGAAGCGATAGCCCCGAATGGTCGGCTTGTCGAACGCGTAGGGCTCGTCGATCTTGCGGTTCTGACGCGCGTCGGTGTGGGTATAGGACAGCGTCAGACCCCAGCCCGATTCCTTGGTGTAAGGCTTTTCCGCCGACAGCAGCACCTGGCTGCTGCGCTGTTCCAGGCCATTGTTGCCGAGGATCGTGTTCTGGTAGCCGGGCACCGGCTCGCCCCACGGCAGATCGCCGTTCTGGAAGTACGAGCCATCCGGATACCGGTTGATCAACGACATCACGAAACCGTCGTAGCTGAGCACGCGCTGGAAGGTCACGTCGGTCAGCCAGTCGCCGACCTGGTTGCTGATGCCGAGGCTGTACTGGTCGCTGTACGGGGTCTTGATGTGATTGTTGAAGATGAACAGTTCGGCGCTGCCGCTGACGCCGGGGATGGTGTTCAGTTGGTCAACGCCCTGCAGATAACGCGGATCCCATGCCACGCAGGTACGGTCGTCGCGATAGCACTGACCGGTAGCGGGGTTCTCGAAGTACACCGCGACCGGCGACAACGCCGCCTTGCTGGTTTCCAGCGCCAGCTGCTCGAACAGATTGCGGTCGTAGGAACGCGCCGCGCCGCCGTGCAGGACGGCGGTCTGGTCGGCGAAGAAGTCGTAGGAGAAGCCCAGGCGCGGCGCCCACGCGTCCTTGAAGTTCTTGCGGTTCTTGCCGGTGCTGATGTAGTCGGCGACATTGATGCCGCTGGGCAGCAGTCGGTCGGCCCACGGATGGCCCGGGTTCTCCGGGTCGTCGGCGTACAGGGCGTTGACGAACGCCGGAGACGTGACGAAATCGGTGTAGGCCGGGGTATCCTCGTAGTCGTAACGCACGCCGATGTTGATCATCAGCTTGTCGGTGGCGGCCCAGTCGTCCTGGATATAGATCCCGTACTGCTTGGAAGGAGACTTCACCGTGGCCTTCTGCCCAGGCGTGTTGTACGGCGCAACGAAATCCACCCGGTACGGGGTGGCGGCGACACCGTTGGCATCGACGGAATAGGCGAACTGCGGGTTCACCGCGGCCGCGTCCTGCGAGGTCAGTTCGACGTCCTTGTAATTGACGCCCATCTTGATGGTGTGGTCGCCATGCCATTGGAAGCTGGTGAAGGTCAGATCGTTCTGCAGGAACCAACCCTTCTGGCTCTTTCGCTGCACGCTGAGTCCGCCGGCCGAGCCGGTGTTCAAGAAGGTGTACTCGTCCACATCGTCGGACGCGGGACGCGGCGCCAGATACTTGTAGATGATGCCGTTGCCCAAGGTCTTGGCGGTCGGGCTGTTCTCCGAATTCTCGGTGCCCACGATCAACTCGTTGTACCAGTTGTCGGCGCTGTGCTGCCAGCGCAGGTTGGTCCGCTTGTCCTTGTTGACCTTGTTGGTGGCCTGCTCCAGCGTGTTGACGCCGCCGACGTTGGCGATCTGCGTCTCGTCGCGGTACAGGGTGCTCAACTCGATGCGGTCGCGATCGGTCGGCTCGAAGTCGATCTTGCCGAAGACCAGGTCCTCTTTGAATGGCATGTTCGCCGCGCCAATCTGGCTGGCCAGATTGGCCGGCAAAAAGCCGATGAAGGGCTGCGCAGAGGCATCGGCCTGCACGCTCTTGGGCGCCACGTTCTCCTTGCCCTCGTAGGCGACGAAGAAGTGCATGCGGTCCTGGATGATCGGGCCGCCCAGCGCGAAACCGTATTCCTTGGTCTGCGAGTCGATCTTGCCCTTGTCTTCGTCAGGACGCTTCTCGCGCAGATCCTGGTCGGTGTAGCGGAAGAAGGCTTCGCCGTGGAACTCGTTGGTGCCGGACTTGGTCGCCGCGGTGATCGCCGCGCCGCTGACCTGGCCGTACTCGGCCTTGTAGTTGGAGGTGATGACCTTGTATTCGCCGATCGCCAACTGCGGGAACGGATTGCCCTGCGTGTCGGCCTGGCCGGCGATGCCGCCGCTGCGCACATAGCTCTTCTGACCGACGCCGTCGATGTACAGGTTGCTGGCGCTGGCATTGGAGGCGCCGCCACGCAGCTTGGTGTTCCCGTTGCCGTCGATCTGGAACACCATGCCCGGCACGGTGTCGGCGAACTCGAGGAAGTTGCGCGTGGCCTGCGGCAGCTGCTGGATCTGGCGCAGCGAAACGACGTTGCCGACCTCGGAGGTCTTCACGTCCTTGAGCGACGGCGGCGCGGTGACGTTGATCGTGCCCAGCGTGGTGGCGTCGCCACCCGACGCGGTCGCGGTGCCGGCATCGAGATCGAGCGTGGACGAGGACGCGACCTGCAGCGTGACCGTCTTGGTGACGCCGTTGGCCTCGACCTTGTAGGTGCCCGGCGGCAGGCCGACGACGGTGTAGTTGCCGTTGGCGCCGACCGGCGCGCGCCGCACCGAGCCGGTGGCGATGTTGGTGACGGTGACCTCGGTGCCGGCCTGCGCCGAGGCGACCTGGCCGCGCAGCGTCGCGGTGCTGGACTGCGCCATCGCCGGCATCGCCGCGAACAGGCTGGTGGCCAGCGCGCAGCACAGCAGGCTGCGTGCGGGCAGGTTGGAAGCGGAACGCTTGTTCTTCATGACAGTACCCCTCCCAGGGTGGTAAACGGGATCATGCGTGCTTTCTTCTAGTTGGAGTGGAACGGTGGTGATGCAGCGCGTCGGCGTGGTCAGTCCATGGCGGTTCCTCGCTGGACACTGGACGCACGGACGATCAATTGCGGAGCGATGTCGGTGGACGGTGGCGCCGTGGCGGTCTGCGGCTCCAGCGCGGCGAGCAGCAGCTGCATCGCGCGCGCGCCGAAGCCGGCGATGTCCACCCGCATCGTGGTCAGCGCCGGGTGCACGTAGCGCGCCATCGGCACATCGTCGAAACCGGCCAGGGCGATGTCCTCGGGCACGCGCAGGCCGGCATGGGTGAAGGCGAACAGGCAGCCGAGCGCCATCATGTCGTTGGCCGCGAACACCACGTCCGGCCGCTCGCCCTGCAGCAGCGCCTGGCCGGCGCGGTAACCGGAGGCTTCGTCGAACTCGCCCGGCAGCACCTGCGGCGGGATCTGCGGCGCTTGCGCCTGCAGTTCGTCGCGGTAGCCGCGCAGGCGTTCGCGCGCATCGAAGTTGTCGTCGGGCCCGGCGATGAAGGCGATGCGGCGGTGGCCGCTGTCGAGCAGGTGGCGGGTCATCGCGCGCGCGCCGCCGTAGTTGTCGACGTTGAGCACCTGGGTGTCGGCGATGCGCTCGGCGCAGTTCATCAGCACCGCCGGCAGGGCGCCGGGCAGCAGTTCGATCGCCTCGTCGGCAACCCCGCCGAGATAGGGCGACATGATCAGCAGGCCGTCCACGCGCCCGGGCATGCGCCGCACCGCCAGGCGCTGCTCCTCCGGCTCGCCGTGGTAGCTGGATACCAGCAGGTGCAGACCGCGCTCGCGCGCCACCGTGTCGATGCCGCGGATCAGTTCGGAGAAGAACTCGCCGTGCAGGTCGGGCAGGACCACGCCGATGGTGTGGGTGCGGCGGCTGCTGAGGCTGCGCGCGGCGTGGTGCGGCACGTAGTGCAGGGTGCGCGCGGCTTCCAGCACGCGCGCGCGCACCGGCTCGGCCACATGCTGGTGGCCGTTCATGGTGCGCGACACCGTCGCCACCGAGACGTTGGCCAGGCGCGCCACGTCCTTGATGGTGATGCTGGCGCGCTGTTCGGGCGCGTGCGCGGTGCGTGGATTCACCAGCGTGCCTCCAGGGTCCGGAACGGCTTGCCCAGGGTCACGCCGCTGGCGTCGTAGGCGTCGATGCGGCGGCCGTCCACGCGCAGCTGCGCCGGGCGCGTGCGCGACGGCCACACCACGCGCACCGCGGTGCCCGCGCGCAGCCCGGCGCCGAGGTCGATGCGCAAGGTCTGCTCGCGCTGGCGCGCGCGCATGCTCAGCTGGCCGTAGGCGGTGGGCAGGCGTTGCACCGACAGGCCCTCGCCTTCGACCCAGGCCGGCGGCGCCCCCGGCAGCAGCACCAGCGCGTCGTCGCCTTCGTGCATCAGCATGCCGAACAGGGTGCGCGCGTACTCGGCGCCGATCCAGGTATGCGGCATGTCGCCGAGGTAGCGCGGGAAGCGCAGCCGCGACTGCACCACCTCGGCCAGCACCTGCCATTCCAGCGGACGGCGGTCGCGCAGCATGTCCTGCAGCAGTTCGTCGGCGACCTGCGGCTGGTCCAGGTGCACGTAGGTCAGCACGTTGCGCATCTCGTACGGCGAATACGCCCACAGCGCGTTGGGCTGCTTGCGCTTGCGCACGTCCTCCAGGTAGCGCGCGAAGGTGGTGCGTAGCGCCTGCTCCGGCAGCAGGTCCTGCTGGCCGGTGGGATCCAGCGCGATCGACACGCTGCTCGGATCGCCGTCGCCCAGATCGGCGGCGGCCGGGATGAAGTCGGCGCCCTTCCAGGCCATCGTGGCGCGGATCGAGGCGGCCACCGAGGTGCGCAGCGCCGCGTACTGTTCGCGCGCCCAGGCCGCGGTCTGCGCATCGCCCAGCGACTCGGCCAGCCACGCGCCGTCGTGCCAGCCCTTCAGCGCCCAGTAGTCGTCCCAGTAGCTGTGAGTGGGGCTGGAATAGCCTTCGTGGCTGATCGACGGCGCCAGGATGCCGCGGAAGCGCTCCGGCGCCGGCTGCTCGGCCATGTAGCCGGGCACCAGGGTGCGCTCGCGCAGTTCCTGCATGAACTGCATCGCCAGCTTCACCTTCGGCAGGTAGGCGCGCACGCTGTCCGGGCCGCCGTCCAGGCGCGCGACGTCGGCGACCAGGGTGATGTACTCGCCCTGGCTGTCGTACTCCAGGTCCGAGCCGAAGCCGTCGTTGACGCTGCCGTCGTCGTTGAGGATCGGCGACACCAGCCCGTTCGGGTGCGCCGCGTGGTCGCTGTACCACTGCAGGTAGTCGCGCGCGACCTTGGCCTGGCCCATCCGCAGCAGCACCGCCGAGGTGGCCATGCCGTCGCGGATGAAGGAGCGGTTGTAGTTGCGCGGGCCGGGCTGCATCGCCGGGCCGGTCTGGTTGATCAGCATGTACGCGGCCTGCGCGCGCAGCATGTCGACCAGGCTGGGGTCGGGCAGGCTCAGGCCGACGTTGCCCAGGCGCTGCTGCCAGTCCGCCGAGACCTGCTCGGCCAGCGCATCGAAACTGCGTCCCGCATCACCGCGGCCGCTGGCGAGCAGCGCGGCGCGGTCCAGCGGCGGCGCCGGCGGCAGCCGGCCCTGCTTGTCGGCATTGGCGGTGCCGAGCGGGAACGCCAGCACCACGTCCTGCTGCGCCCCCGGCGCCAGCGTCACCGCATAGTTCAGCATCGCCGCGGCCAGCCCATCGGCGTCGTGCGCCTGGCGTTGCGCCGGCAGCGTGCCGGCGGCGACGTGGCCGGTGATCTCGGTCTCCCCGTGCGCGCCGAACGCCTCGGCGCCGGCGCCGCTGGGCGCGCTCAGCGATTCCAGCAGCACCCGGCCGTTGACCCGCACTGCCGCATCCTCGATCGCCACGTCGTGGATCGGCGACAGGCCGCCGTTCTGCCACGGCGGATTCATCTGCATCGGCCGCACCAGCAGCGACAGCGTGCCGCTGACCGGGGTGTTGCCGGTGTTGCGCAGGCGATGGCGCAGCAGCGTGACCGGCTGGCCGTCGCGTTCGATCGCGAAGGTTTCGCTGCGCAGTTCCAGCCCCGGCTGCGGCGACCAGCGCACCGACGGCATCGGCTTCCAGCCGTCGCGCAGCGCGTGGGTCAACGCATGGCCGTCGGCGCCGGCGGCGGTGCCGGACGCATCGCGCCACAGCGGCTGCACCAGCGGCGCGCCCTTCCATGCTTCCAGGTTGCCGTACTCGTCGAAGATCGATTTCTGCCGGCCGGCGTGGATGCCGACCGCGGTCCAGTAGGTCTGCTGCATGTGCAGCGAGGCCGGGAACAGCGCGCGCGTGGCGCCGCGCTGCGCGGCGACCTGGTAGCGCTGCATCGGCGTCATCAGCGCCTTGGGCCCGAGCAGGCGCAGGCGGCGCAACACCGGGGCGACGCCGCCGGGCGCGGCTTCCACGCGCAGGCGCAGCGCGCGCGCCT
>Ga0065704_10001251_pt1 | contig 16626 bp, 20 predicted proteins | sample SwiRhicommuniRL2_FD_59091 | JGI IMG/M metagenome (GOLD analysis project Ga0065704, IMG submission 59091) | Switchgrass rhizosphere bacterial communities from Rose Lake, Michigan, USA - RL2 v2 (version 2) | ecosystem: Host-associated > Plants > Roots > Rhizosphere > Soil | place: East Lansing, MI
CTGATTACCCTGGCAGAAGGGCGGGCGGATATCGCCGCCATCGACTGCGTGACCTGGGCGCTGTTGCAGCGTCATGAACCCGAATTACTGAAAGGACTCAGCGTGGTGGGTGAAACGCCAGCTGCGCCGGGACTGCCGCTGATTACGGCGGGCAGCACCTCAGCAGAAACGCTTTCCCTTCTGCGCGATGCGCTGAAAACCCTGGTGACGGCGCCCGAGTATCGCGAGGTGTGCGAGGCGGTACTGATCGGCGGATTCAGTGAGGTTTCGCGCCAGCCCTATTCACTGTTGCTGGACTGGCGCGACGCGGCGGAGAAATCAGGGGTTACGCAGCTCTGAAAGGGAATCAGGCTAACAGATAACTCAGCCCGGAAAACGCCACCATCCCGGCGATGACCGTGGCGAACAGGCTGCGGGTGAAAATACCCGCAACCGCGGCAACGGCTGCCGCCAGCAAAGAAATGCTGATCCCCGACGAAGTCAGCGCCGGTTTGCCTAGCAGCTCGGCGGTGATGATCGCGGCCATGATCGCCGAGGGGATAAAGCTCAGCCACTGTTGCAGGATCGGCGCCAGACGAAAGCGTGAGAGCAGCAGAATCGGCACCGTGCGCATCAGGGCCGTCACGACGGCGCAGGCGACGATCGCCAGTAAAATATTGCGCTCCATTAGTGACCTCCTTTATAGAAGAGGCGCAGCCCGAGGGTCGCCAGCGTCGCAGAGACCGATGCGGCGACGATGACCACCACGCTCATGTCCGTGTGGCTGGCGGTCAGCAGGGTGATCACCACCGCCGCCGCGATGCTGAAGGATTCCAGCGCTTTACGGCGGCTGGCAAACCAGATCATCAGCACCAGCCCGATAAACATCGACACCAGGCTGAAACTCAGCCCTTCCATCAGGGACGGCGGCAGGGCGGAGGCGAGCCAGGCACCCACGACGCAGGCGAGGATCCAGTTCAGCCACGCGGCCATGTTCAGCCCCAGCATCCACGCAAACGGCACTTTGCTCTGATGGCTGCCCTGTTGAACCGCAACGCCAAAGGTTTCGTCCGTCAGCAACAGCCCGCTGACCACTTTTTGCAGGGTGGTGTAATCGCGAAAGAACACGCTCATGGCAGAACTCATCAGCAGATAGCGCAGATTCACCAGGAACACACTCAGCACCACCGAGGCGATTTCCGCGCCCGTGGCCCACAGGGAATAAAAGAGGAACTGGGCGGAACCCGCGTAGAGCGCGCTCGCCAGCAGGGCGGTTTGCAGGGTGGTAAAGCCGGAGAGTGTACCGATGGCTCCCGCAGCAAAACCGATGCTCCAGTAGCCCGGAATGGTGGGCAGACAGGCGGTAATGCCCGCGCGAAACTCGGCGTTGGCCTCATTCCCTGGCAACGTTTTGGTTTTTATCAACATCAATAGGTCTCGTTTATAGTGCGCGGATCTCTTTTGATCGCAGCGTTACCCGGACGGGCACGGATTTATAGGACGGTGTTCCGCTGTCTTTGTCAAGATAATCGAGTGGAACCAGTACGTTAGCCTCTGGATAATAAGCACCGACCGTACCGGAGGCAATGCTGTAAGCGACCACGGTGATGTCTTCCAGTTGCTGAACGCTGCCCTGCAACGCGGTGGAAATATCCACACGATCGCCGTGTTCCAGACCCAGCTGCGCCATATCGCCCTCGTTCATAAACAGAATATCGCGGCGGCCAAACACGCCGCGATACCGGTCATCGAGCGCGTAGATGGTGGTGTTGTACTGGTCGTGGCTGCGCAGCGTTACCAGCCGCAGCACGTTGTCACCGACGCCCGGCTGGTTCTCATCGACACCTTCAAATACTGAGAACATCGCTTTGCCCGTGGATGTCGGCCAGACGCGTTCGGTTGGCGGGAGCGGCATGCGAAAACCACCGGGAATACGAATGCGCTGGTTGTACTGGTCAAAACCGGGGATGGTTTTTTCGATCAGATCGCGGATCAGATCGTAATCCGACACTAGGGTGGTCCAGTCGATGCGGGTGTGAGGCAACGTCGCTTTTGCCAGCCCGGCGACAATCGCCGGCTCCGAGCGCAGCTCAGGCGAGGCGGGTTTGAGCTTGCCGGACGAGGCATGAACCATCGACATCGAATCTTCTACCGTGATGGACTGGCGGCCCGTTTGCTGCATATCCAGCTCCGTGCGCCCAAGGCAGGGGAACAGCCAGGTCTGTTTCGCCGTCAGGAGATGCGTGCGGTTAAGCTTGGTGCCGACGTGGACGCTCAGATCGAGGCTGCGCATCGCCGGGAAGGCGCGCGCGTGATCGGGCATGGCGACGGCAAAATTCCCGCCGAGACAGATCATCGCCCTGGCGCTGCCGTTGATCATCGCTTCGGTGGCTTGTACCGCGTCGTGGCCGTGCGCCGCAGGCGGCGTAAAGCCAAACACCTCGTTAATTTTGCCGAGAAACGCCGCCGTCGGTTTTTCGGAGATCCCGACGGTGCGGTTTCCTTGAACGTTCGAGTGGCCGCGCAGGGGGCAAATCCCCGCGCCGGGTTTGCCAATATTGCCGCGCATCAGCAGCAGGTCGGCAATCAGACGCACGTTGGAGGTGCCTTTGTTGTGCTGGGTGATGCCCATGCCGTAGGTGATGATGGTGGCGTTGGATTTGGCATAGGCCTCCGCGACCTGGTGGAGATCCTGGCGCGACAGACCCGATTCACGCTCAATCGACGCCCAGCTTGTCGCCTGGATATCCGCCGCAAAATCATCGAAGCCCTGGGTGTGCGTGGCGATAAAATCGGTATCCAGCGCGTTTTCAAACGCCAGCAGATGTTTAGCGATGCCTTTCAGCGCGGCAGCATCACCGCCCGCTTTCACCTGGAAATAGGTCGAGGCGATATCGGTGGAGCTGTAAGTCGCCATCTCCATCACGCTCTGCGGATCGGCAAACCGCTCCAGCGCGCGCTCACGCATCGGGTTGAGCACAATAATTGGCACCTTGCGGCGGGCCAGCTCGTGCAGCGTCCCCATCATTCGCGGGTGGTTAGTGCCGGGGTTATGGCCGATTGAAATCACAAGCTCAGTGTTATCAAAATCGTCGAGCGAGACGGTTCCTTTGCCAATCCCAATAGAGCGTGGCAAACCGACGCTGGTGGCTTCATGGCACATATTGGAACAATCAGGAAAATTATTGGTGCCCAGTTCGCGGGCAAACAGCTGAAACAGGAACGCCGCTTCGTTAGAGGCGCGACCAGAGGTGTAAAACTCGACCGCATCCGGCGGGAGTTCGCGCAGTATTTCGCCAATGCGTGCAAACGCCTGTTCCCATTCGACCGGGCGGAAGGTGTCGCTCTCCCGGTGATACTCCATCGGCTGCGTCAGACGGCCATAGCCTTCAAGTTCGAAATCGCTTTTTGCCAGCAGGGAAGTCACCGTGTTTTCGGCGAAAAACGCCGGGGTGACGCGTTTGCTGGTGGCTTCCCAGGTCACGGCTTTGGCGCCGTTTTCGCAGAACTGGAAGGTGGATTTATGCTCTTTGTCGGGCCATGCGCAGCCGGGGCAGTCAAATCCGTCAGGCTGGTTGGTGCGAAGCAGGGTCGCGGGGGCGTCGAGGGTGTCCATCTGCGTGCGAACGGCGATGGCGGTGGCTTTCAGCGCCCCCCATCCCCCGGCAGGACCATCATAGTGCCGGATTCCTGGAACCGAGCGGCGTTTGTTATTCATGTAAGCTCCGACTATGTCGATCGATGGATCAATTCTACACCGTTGGAGTTAACGAAATAACAACAAATAATCATCATTTTTATGATGATTGAAGGCGTGCGGGTGAGAGGGTCGGTATAGCCTGGGCGGCTATACCGAGGGTGGGTTAGCTGCGAATAAACGCCAGAAGATCCTGGTTAATCAGGTCAGCATGGGTGGTGTGCATCCCATGTGGCAGGCCCGGATAGACCTTGATAGTACTGTTGCTGAGAAGCTCGTCCTGAAGCAGGCTCGCATTTTTATACGGCACGACCTGGTCGTCATCGCCCTGCAAAATCAGGGTAGGGACGGTGATAGCCTTCAGATCGTCGGTCTGGTCGGTTTCTGAAAACGCCTTGATACCTTCGTAGTGCGCCTTCGCGCTGCCGATCATTCCCTGTCGCCACCAGTTCTGGATGGTGCCCTGTGAGATCTCCGCGCCCTCCCGGTTAAAGCCGTAGAACGGGCCTGTCGCGACATCAAGATAAAATTGCGCACGGTTGGCGGCCAGCGCCTGGCGGAACCCGTCAAAGACCTCAATCGGCGTGCCGCCCGGGTTCTCCGGCGTTTTAACCATTAACGGCGGTACGGCGCTGATCAGCACCGCTTTTGCCACGCGCCCCTGTGGCTGACCATATTTTGCGACATAGCGCGCAACCTGCCCGCCGCCCGTCGAGTGCCCGATATGCACCACATTTTTCAGATCCAGATGTTCCACAACGGCGGAGACATCGGCGGCGTAGTGATCCATATCGTGCCCGTCGCTGACCTGGCTTGAACGCCCGTGCCCCCGGCGGTCGGACGCCAGTACGCGATAGCCTTGCGCCAAAAAGAACAACAGCTGGTTATCCCAGTCGTCAGCGCTCAGCGGCCAGCCGTGGTGGAAGAAGACAGGCTGCGCCTCTTTTGGTCCCCAGTCTTTATAGAAGATCTCAACGTTATCTTTGGTGGTGACAAATGACATGATTGAACCTCTCGGGTGGAGTGAAAGGAGATGGATAATTCAGGTTGATGTGCAAACAGGTGGCAAATAACAACATCCAAGTCTAGTTGAGAATGTCACCGCGTGCCGGAATTCTGCGGCTGGCTCAATGGCTTCGCTTATGAAAATGTTCTTCAAATTTAGTCCGTTATCTTTGCTTAGTTAAATTCCAGCAACCTTAACCTGATGAATTTATAACGGTAATTCACTCGCGGCATGCTAAAGGTGGTAGCGCCGATCAGACTAAACAGAGAGTGCTCAATGAAAACCTCAATTGCGAGCGTGGTGGCAGACCTGCCGGATGTCTGGCGTTCGCGCGTGCTTGGCACCGTCGGGAACGCCAATATTAAAGTGCTAAAGATGGGCGGGGAGGGACTTCCAACCGAGGCGTATGATGATTTCGACGAACTGCTGCTGGTGCTGGACGGTGAGCTGCCGCTGGTGGTGGAGGAGCGGCACTTTACCCTGAAAGCCGGGGAGTTCTTTTTTGTACCGAAGGGGGCGAAGCATTCCGTGCCGGAAGGGAGTTTTGGGGTACTGGTGGTAGTGGACGTGGGGCGGCAGTAAAAGCCCGCCCCGAGCGTTAACGTCAACCCGGCCCTTCACTTCCCGCCGCCAGCAGCGGGACCACAACGCGGCTGATGGGGACAGGAATACCATGCTTTTCGCCATAACGCAGGATCACACCGTTGCGAATATCCCACTCCAGCGGACGATTGGCCTGACGGTCGGCGAGAATTGACGTGCCTAAATCCGCCGGGGCACGATGAAAACCCTCAACGATCTCGTGCGGAACGTTATCGCCGAGCGATGCGCCTTCTGCCCGCGCCACGGCCAGGCATTCGCGCAGGTACGCCAGTGCCAGCTCCGTGATATCTTGCCGCGAGAACATTCCTGCACGGCGGTTCGCCAGCACCATCAGGCCCGCGACCGCATTCTGCAACAGCTTACGCCAGGCGATGGAGACAAAATCCGCTGACAATTCAACCGCGCAGCGCGTCTCGCTCAGCGCATCGCTGATCCGTGTTGCCTGCGGGATAGCGGGGAGGGTCAGGCGCGGTTCGGCACGCAGCCACACGGAGGCGTCCGGCTCGCGCTGAGCCGGGAACCAGACCACCGACGGGACGACCACGGCACCGTTAACGTAAGGTTCGAGCTGCGCTTTTTGCTCAACGCCATTCTGCAACGCACAGACGACGGTATTTTCATCGCACAGCGCAGCCAGCCACCCGGCGCTGTCAGCGACCTGGGTGGTTTTCACGGCCACAAATACAAGCGCGACCGGGCGGCTGACGCGCGAAGGATCGGTAATGACCGGACCGGGTACGATGATTTCACCGTCATCATGGCGCAACACTAACTGTGGATGAGCGGTGCGTCCGAAAAGAAGGGGCGTTCGGCCCACTTCATGCAGTGCCGCAGCAATGGTGGTACCGATAGCACCTGGGCCAATAAGCGCTACTGAGGGATGTTCAGACATTCTTTGTCCTCCTGAATGGGGCAAGCTGAGCTGATTCATCATAATACTCCGCAGGCCCATCGCGTCTAACAGGAAAAAATGATGCCGATTCACATCGTTTTGGCTGACGTATGGCGGTCAGTCGTAACGATAAGCCCTATCCCTTAAAAGCTCATCACGCGTGCTGTGATATAAAGCCCGACGCCGTAAGCCAGATGCGTGAGCACACTGAGCAGACGTGCCAGCCACGGGCGAGGGGTACGTGACGCAGCAATGCCAAAACCCAGCGCAGGCTGCAGAATCAGGAACGGGGCAAATAACGTTAACAGACCGGCAAGGAGTCCTGTCGAGAGGGAGGGGTGAGTGAACCATTCTGCTCCGTACAGCATCAGCGGCACGACAGCAAAAAGTATCCCGGTGAGATAGTGAAACACCCAGCCCGTCAACAGCTCCCCGCGTAGTGGCGGCGCTGAGACGATCGTGTGATGACAAAACGTCCCGCCCGGCAAACCCAAAATCCAGCGGCCCACCAGGGCATAGTTCAGCGGCGGAACCTTAAGAGTGCGTTTCTGAAAGCAGGACCATACATCCATCACCCCTGTTGCGCCCATCCCCGTTATGACTGTTTTAAGCACCAACATCATATCCATAGTCTTCTCCTTGCTGATGAAATGCTAAGCTGGCAGACAGTGTGCAAGTTAAAGTCAGGTTTAAGTCAACGATGAAAGAACTGGATATCAGAGAAATCGCCGACCTTTCGGGCATTAGCCCCTCGGCGCTGCGCTATTACGAGAAGAGAGGATTGATCCAGCCGGTGGGTCGCAACGGTCTGAGAAGGCAGTATCATGAGAATGTGCTTAATAAGCTGCAGCTGATCACTCTGGGACAGGCGGCAGGATTTTCTCTGGATAATATTGCAGCGATGTTTGGCGCGAAAGGGACGATCGCAATTGACCGCGAGCAGCTTCATCAGCAATCACTGAAGATTGACAACACCATTCACAGATTGCAGCTTTTAAGCCGCGGGCTGAAGCATGCTGCACGCTGTACACAACCAGAGCATACCGAGTGCGAGGAGTTCCAAAAAATTGTCTCAAGAGGGCTTCGGCTCGTTCGGTCTGGCAGCCGCTAACTCACTAAATAACAGGGAAATAATTATGACGACGCTGGATGAACTGCAGGTGAAGTATCCGGGTGCAAATGCCTGGCAAATGGGTGACAGCCCTGAGCTGGCGAACGAGCTTGCTGAGCTGATTAAAAAAGGGATTAAAACGGCCTCATGTGGCTCTTTTTCATCGTATCAACAGGAGGAGACTGCGCCCCGGATCGGCAGCTATAACATCGTTCTTAATGGTCAGAATGCACCGGCGTGCGTGATCAGATTGATTTCAATGCGCCTGGTGCGTTTTTGCGATGTGACCGAAGAGTTTGCCAGAAAAGAGGGGGAGGGCGATTTGAGCCTTGAGTACTGGCGGAAAGAACATCAGCGCTTTTTCGCGCGCGAAGGGGACTTCTCTGAAGAGATGGAGCTGATCGCAGAGGAGTTTGAGGTTGTTGAGGTTATTTGAGGCGGATTGTAGTTTCCCTGAAAGTCATACACATCGCTGCACGCCGCGCCGGGTTGAAACCTGACGCGAGTTCTTCAGCAATCNGGCTTACCAGATGCGGCGGTCGTGCGAGACCTTCTACAATTTCAAAACCNAATGTGGCGTAAAATCGGGCATTAAAAGCNGCCATTTTGTCTGTNGTCAGCGTGGCTCCCGTCAGACCACGCTGCTGACCAATATTGAGAATAGCCTGCATAAGCCGCCTGCCGATACCGTGGCGTTGCCAGGCCGGATGTACATCCATTTCAGCAACGTGCAGCCAGGTCTCTTCAACGTTAGCTGCGACAAAACCTACCGGAACAGAATCAGACGTACAGGCCGTAAGCAGCAGACCGTTACGCCAGAAATCGCTCAATTCCTCCAGGCAACATGCGCCCGCCTCGTCTGTTACCGCACCCGCATTACGCAAGGTTTCAAAAGCCGCCAGCTCAATAGCGCGTAGCCTGTCAAAGTCTTCAGGGTGTGCGTGACGGATAGTGAAATCCATGACAAGGTTCTCCATGCGTGATGTCATTATTTTTACGGTCTTTGATTCGCAATGCACTGGGAATAACGGGGCATTCTTCTGTCCAGAATGGAGCATATCATGATGTTGGCAAGGCTTGCTTCTGGTATGACGAGGACTGGTTAAAGAGCGGGTTGATCCGCTTTGAGCGAGGAGCGGACACTTCAGCTATTGTGGTTTACGAAGTTGCGCTTATGATGTTTCCAGAATAAAGCTAGCGAGAACATCGTTATTTTTCTTATCGCATAATGCTTTTATGGGGAGTGATTTAGGCTAAAGGAGGAATCAATGTCACATTCGTCATCAAGAAGAAAAGTTCTAGCCGCAGAAGGCCTTCTTGCGCATAGAGCGTCACACGCACGGAGTTGCGCTAACCATGTTGCGAATAGATTGGGCATAACCCGCAGCGAGCTATTGATGAAGATTGAGAAAGATACAGGGGCAAGTTTGATATCGCCGCTTACAGAAGATGAGTTAATGAAAGCGTTTTATTATATGGAAAACCTTTAGGAGCGACTGCTGTGAGCGAGGAGCGGACATAATTTCTCGCAAGCCGATTGCGGTGCGTTTGATTACATGTATAACGATAAGCTGAATAAATTAGGATAGAATGCTTTTGTGTAGGGACACAATTCTAACTGTTTGACGAGCTAAAAAGTAAATTATTCATGAGTAGACGACTTAACAGAGACTATCGAACCAAAATCAGAAATATTCCCCGACGCATCAAAGCTCTTAACCGTTGGGCTAGTACTTTTCACAACCCCGAACGTAGCATTTTCTCAGAAGATGAGCATTACTGGAATTTTAAAATTCCAGTAGACATTAATATCGTTGAGGGGAAATGCAGCACGCTTAAAACCAAAGCGGATTGTGCGCAAGCTTTGATTAATGCATGTTCAAACCTCATAACGGCTACTGCTGGTATGAATTACAGCCCTCGAATTACCGCTGTCGTATGTCTTCCTGATATGTTTACAAGTGAGGTCTGCCTTTATCGATCTGAAGAATATTTTCAAGGCTTTATAGCTGAAGGTCGTTCTGAAAATGGTGCTTCGGCTTTGATCAAAGATCGTAGCCTTGTAGCTGAGTGGGGACTCGTTCTTCCTGCTAACATACAGGAAATCGGTATCACTCTCGAATATTATGGAAGTGAGGACCGTGATGAGTGGTTTACGGGAGAACGCTGGTATTATGGTCAGGTGACTTAAGGGGGTTGCTTTCATTTGATTAAAAATAAGGCACTTATAAAAAGGGACACTACTTTTGTCTAACGTCCGCTCCTGGCACTTTGCGGACAATAGATTGCTTATACTGCTCGGGCCAAAACCCAGGCCCAATCGTTGCTACAGAGAACACGATAGAAAGGTTTCACGCGGCATTTCACAAAATCAAGAATGTCTGCTTCGCTCATCGCTGAGGCCTTAGAGGGATAGTCGGGCCCCCAATCATCAAAGAGTTCATCGTATATGCCGTAAAGCTGCCAGCAGATGTTGCTGACAATACGGGAACCAAAAGATAGGTGAAAAGCAGGGATTTGGTGCAACCGTAACTCTATTTCTGTGGAAGAATCAGCTTGCATCAGACACCAAGCCTTAAACCTTAGCCACGTAATTGAACTAGTGCTGATGTCAGGGACAATCATGTTTTTTTCGTGCATATATGCATGAAGGTAGCGCTCAATCGCATCTGATTCAGGATGTTTATCTAAATTGAGGGAGGCTAAAATTAATAAGGTTTCAGAGCTATTGAGGGAGAGTAGCTCTCTTTCTGCCCATTCGGTGATCATTCTGTCGTAATCATCGACGCGATAAGCTTCGAAAGCTTCACCGAACGTTTTTAAACACAGAATTTCGTGTAAGTCATGCGTATATTTATTTTCCATAACATCATCCAATCCATGTTGTTTAGTGGGGCAAAAGTCTGGCTTCGGTGAAATGTTCCGACGCAAAATGAGCGTATCTCATTGCCGCCTTAATGTGTAGTGGTCGACAAAATTTGGCCACGGCATGAGATATTTCTAGAAAGATTAAAAGTCCGCTTCTGGCACACCGCGGACAGCTAACTGGGTTGACGATCCGCTGTGCGGCAGGTGCGGACGGCTTAGTGAATGTACATCAACAGTCAGAAGTGCTAAGGGGAAGGTAACGCTCACCAATAGCGAGAAGATGAATAACCACTCATCAAAGTCGTTTCTCTGCCGATATATCATGACGGTGTATTTAGGGTGAAAAGAGAGCATTTGTCTTCACCTGGCTATCCATTTGCAACTTTGTTGGCTATCGCCGGATAATTGAAGCGATAAGCTCAACAGGCGGGTGCAGCGGGAGCAAAATAATCTTGATAAGGAGTGATTAAGTGGCAGTTGTTCAAATTAAGTGGGACTGGCTGAAGTGGAACTGCCGCCAGACCTGGAAAAAAGATGTTCTTCCTGTATTGCAAAGCAGAGGCGTTAGTCAGGAGGATCTTAAACGGTGCGTTTATGTCATCAGGCTCGAAGGCCTGTTTGCTATTGAATACCCACGCGGCATTTCTCCCACGGTGTACATCGGCGAAGGAAACTTTGAACAGCGCATTACTCAGCATAAGAACTGGCTGATGGATCTTGCGGACCTGCAAGGCGAGCATGAGTTCCTCATTGGCTATTGTTTCCCTCGGGCGAGAAACGCCTCAAAGGTATATTCTGAATTCGAAGCGATGCTCATTCATGAATTCCGAGACATTTACGGCGCGGCGCCACTGCGCAACAAGCAAATGGAGTTTCAGAAGTCGAATCACGAGTTTCAACCAATTACTGAAATTCGTAGCGCTATCATGATTGGCAAAGGGACACGGTTTCATTGGTCGGTTAAACCGATGAAAAGTTCATCGATGTATGATGTTTACCAGCTCACTCAGGAGCAGGTTACCTCTTAATGAGATAATCTGGATAACCGACTGGTTCATGAGGACAACAAATAGTGTCATTCAATAATAAAAACCTGTTTATTACTCTCTTATCCCTCTGCACATTTCAGACTTATGCAGCACAATGCACTGTGGAAACCCTCGCTAAAAACAAACTGAACAACTTCATCCTTCTTGGTCAGCAGGCAAGAACTGAAACGCCCAAATCTGTATCAGTCACTATTGATAGCCCTGATGGATATCTCCGCACATCGCTTCAAAGCAACTTCAGTCAATGCGGTGAGCTAATAAGCGGCCATATGAAAGAGGTCAAAGCCTCAACGGGCCAGAACGGCGTTTTCACGGCAACCTCTGACATTCAGTTGAATAAAACGGAATTTGGCTGGCGCATCCAGGTAGACTCAAACGGGGTCATAGCCGATAAAAACAGCCAGAAAACCACGCAGATATATCGGCAGACTCTTGAGGGAATGTACCAGCTTAACAGTAAAGAAATAATCAGCCGCGCGATTAATCGTTCCGTTTTCGTGGCTACAAAACCGGGAGATAAAGACAAAACCGCAGTTGGCACAATCGACTACACCTTTAATTCATTAGGATTACTGGCAAGCGCGGTAAGCAAAGGAAGTATGGCGATAGATAATAATACGATTGTATATATCTATGATGATAATCATCGCCTGATCAAAACCCAATCACCTTCAACCATAGAAGAGTATGGCTATGATAACGAGGGCCGTGAGTTGACCCTGAGCAAGACCCAGACGTATTTCACGATTGAAAAAAAACTGACCACCTGCAAGGAGTGGAACTCACATGGAGAGTGCACACATGCCAATATGGATATCACGATCACCCCAACCGATCGGACAGGAAAACAGTATATGGACAAACATAACGCCGTAATGACGGCGCAATATGAATACTGGAACTAACTGACTAAACAGAAAGTCCGCTTTGAGCGAGAAGCGGACCTTCGCACACATGACACCACTGTCTGATAGAAACCAGAATCTCAATAAACAGCCTTCCTGATGAGTCTCAGAGAGAATGCATTCAGAACGTTATCATGCCCAAAAATATCCAGGACACCTTTTACGATCAACTCTCGACTCACCCTCTGCCAGCGCACATCGGCTAAATATGGAAGAACGCAATGGCAGCTCGATTAAAATAGGTTCGTACTGGCTGTTAAACCGAAGATACGTCCTGATGTTCAGCAATTGAATTCCGGAGGTAGCGGGTCGGCGTTGTCCCCGTATATTGGCGGAAGAAGACAATAAAGGCACTGTCACTGACAAAATCAAGCTGCTGTGCAACCTGACTTAGCGACCAACCGTCACACAACATTTCCATCGCTTTCAGCAGCCTCCACTGTTGCCTCCAGCTCTGATAACTCATTCCCGTTTCCCGGATAAATATACGGCTTATCGTGCGTTCACATGCACCGACCTTCTGGACTAACTGGCCCAGCCGTGGGGGTAATTCGCCTTCGCGGACCGTGTCAAGCCAGGTATTAAGTCGACTATCTGAAGGAAACCGTAACGTCCAGTTTTCACGTTGAGCATTTTTAATTTCTTCCCAGAAAACAGTGAGTAGACTGCTTTGTCGTTCTGCGGGCATTCCCCATTGCCAGAATGCCATCCGCTCGATCACCTCAAAGAACAGGGGATTAACTTCTACAATCTGCAGGGGTAATGCCGATAGCGGTAAGCTATTTGAAAAGTAAAGAGAACGATAGGCCATTGAACCATTCATAATGGCACGATGAACCGTGCCGGCAGGAATCCAGGCAGCACGCCGGGGTGGGAGCAGGCAAAGGGTATTATCCAGCTCAATTGTGATACTTCCCGCTGCCGAAAAAAGTAACTGATGACGAAGATGGCTATGCATCCCTGAATCATGTATCCCCATATCGGATGCAATTCCGATAACCGGTTCATCGTACTGATCCGGATCGAAAGAATCTTCAGGGCTTATCTTCATTTTTTAATGTCCGATTTTAAATATATGCAGTCCTTATAATTATAATATGACAAGAAAATTTCCACAATAATAGCCGCATGTTCTGCTTATTTAAGGGATTAATGTTATGAATACCAATAAGCAGCCACCGTTGTGGCTACTGACAATACTGATTATGTTTCCCCAACTGGTGGAAACCATATACAGCCCTGCATTGCCTGACATCGCCCGTGCTTTTCAGGTAGGCAGTGAACGTGCCGCGCAGACACTTTCAGTCTATTTTGTCGCGTTTGCCGTCGGCGTTGCACTCTGGGGCTGGCTAAGTGACCGTATTGGTCGGCGACCGGCGATGATGGCCGGACTTCTGTGCTACGGGACCGGTTCCGCACTGGCGCTTGTAACTCCAGACTTTAGTGTTTTACTCCTGGCTCGCATGGTGGCGGCCATGGGGGCAGCTGCCGGGTCCGTTGTCGTTCAGACCATGTTACGGGATAGTTACGAATCAACGGTCTTAGCCCGTGTCTTTTCCGTAATGGGAGCGGCGCTGGCAATAAGCCCGGTTTTCGGTCTGGTAAGTGGAGGTTGGCTGGTTAGCCTGTACGGACATACAGGCGTGTTCGTTGCGCTGGTGACACTGGCCCTGGCGCTGCTGACACTGACCGCATTACTGCTGCCTGAAACGCGGTCGGAAAATACTTCCAGTGCCCGTTTTGGCGGGCTGGGTTACCGGATGGCGGGTGATGGAAGGCTGTGGAAAAATGCAATGCTTATTGCGCTGCTCAATACGATGCTTTTCAGTTACTACAGCCTGGCACCGTTTCTTTTCGGGCAACTGGGCTGGAGTCCCCGTGCTTTCGGATGGACGGGGATTTTACTGGCTTTAGCTTCTCTGTCGGGCAGCCTCTGGAACCGGAAACTGTTGTCTGTAGGTTTGTCACCAGAAAAACTGGTGAAGAATGCCTGCCTGCTGGCCCTGTTATCCGGTATCGCAGCCTGGATATTACAGCATTCTGTCTGGATCCTTTTGCCGATGGCCGGGATTGTGGTTGCCTATGGCATCGCGATTCCAAACGTGCTCAGCCAGGCCCTGAGCCGATACCGTGAACAGGCCGGAGCGGCCGGAGCGTTGTTTGGATTAGTCTACTATATGTTGCTGGGAATGATGCTGGGACTTGCCGGTATCGTGCAACAACTGGGATTGGTTCTGACCGCTTGTGCAGTAATAGCCTGGTTTTGCAGCCTTTCACGCCACTAAGGCTGCTGGCTTTAATATTAACTCGGGAACCTGTTAGAGAATGGGTTCCCGGTGCAATACTGAATGGTTTACGCCAACTGCAGTCCGGTTAGCTAAGAACTACTTTTAGCAATTATTGCTTCCTTGAGCCAGTAATGTCCTCTAATGGCACTAAGCGGACTTTCATATTTCAAACCCACGGCTCCCCGAATACCATCATTATCCCTAATAGAATCTCTGCACTACCCAACTACCCAACTACCCAACTACCTGCGACACTTGATAAGGGTAGGGTGTTTCAAAGCAGCCGATAACGCCGAGTTGTTCCACCACGTAATCAGCACACTAAAGAAAAGCACCGAGGTAAAAGGCGGTGTGACGTTGACGTAATAAGGCACCCCCAGCAAACAGGCAGAGGCTCAATAACAGGCTTATATCGTACTGCAACGTAAGTACGATATAAGAGTGTAATCAGTCGCTTACAGGCATGCCGCATTTGGCGGTGTGGTTTACTGCGCCTTTTTCAGGGCTGAAATCAGGAAACTGACCGGTTCATCGGGCGGAACATCACGGCGCAGGATGATATGTAATGGCGTGACGCGGTGCGAACCGTGGCTGAGGGGCAATGGTTGCAGTATGCCTGCCGCCAGTTGTGGGTGAATAGAGGCCTGCGGCAGCCAGCCATATCCAAGACCGGCCATGACAGCGCCCGCCGCCGCATCCAGAGTGGAGAAATCCCAGTTTTGGCTATCCCCTGAGGCCGTTTTCCCGCCATCTGCTATTTGTATCCGTGGCCAGTTGCTGAGCAGTGCTTCGGTCAATGTGCCGGATACCGACAGCAGCGGATGATCGCGATGTGCCACGGCAATAAAATCCACGTTCATTAGCCACTCTCCCCGGCCGGTAATATTTTGCCGGTCGGTCACGATCATCACATCAGCATCGTCCACAGCGGACATGGTGGGGAACATGCTCTCGGTGACTTCCGTTAGCTTCACCCGAATAGTCGGCCAGCGCTGCTGGAATTGTTGCAGGGCAGAGAACAGACGCTCCCGAGGATAGATAACGTCCACCACCAAATTAAGCTGCGATCGCATTCCCTCCTGCAGAGTCGCGGCCTGGGCCTCCACATAACTAAATGTTTTCAGGAGCGGGCGTACCTGGCTCAGCAGCGTGGCCCCGGTTGGGGTTAATACCGTACGACGCCCCTCTGGAACCAGCAGCGTCACGCCCAGTTGCGTCTGGAGCTGCGCGAGATTATAGCTAATAGAAGACTGGCTGCGGTGTAGCGTATCGGCGGCGCGGGCAAAGCTGCCAGTAGTGACCACACAGTCCAGGATTGCCCATTGTTCCAGCGTTGTTTTATTCATATTGATTCATTTATTCGATTAATATCATCATAAAATAGCGCTATTCATCAAAATATTAAAGCATTAGACTTGTTTTATCGAACAGAGGAGACCTGAAATGAGCAACTTTGATAAACATGATTTAAGCGGTTTTGTCGGTAAACATCTTGTGTACACCTACGACAACGGCTGGAACTACGAAATTTATGTCAAAAATGAACAAACCCTGGACTACCGTATTCACAGCGGCCTGGTGGGGAATCGTTGGGTCAAAGATCAGCAGGCTTATATCGTCCGCGTGGGTGAGAGTATTTATAAAATCTCCTGGACGGAGCCAACCGGCACGGATGTGAGCTTAATTGTTAACCTGGGGGATAAACTCTTCCATGGCACTATTTTCTTCCCACGTTGGGTGATAAATAACCCCGAAAAAACCGTGTGTTTCCAGAATGACCATATTCCGCTGATGAATCAGTACCGCGATACCGGTCCGGCTTATCCGACGGAGGTTATTGATGAATTTGCCACCATCACCTTTATTCGTGACTGCGGTGCGAATAATGACGATGTGATTGCCTGCGCGGCGAGTGAATTGCCGGACAATTTTCCAGATAATTTGCGTTAATTAACACCCCGTTAAATTTAAAAGAAACCGATCACGACGACGGTTTCTTTTTTTTTGCTACTCATCCGGGACGTTTATTCGTTAACGGTTGCCTGATGACGCGTTTCTTTAGCCGGTGCAGCTTTGCTTCTGTTGCTGGAGTAGATGAAGAACAGCGCAATACCCAGACAGAGGATGGCACCCAGACGATTCATCGAGAAGGGGATCGCCCCGTTGCCAAGCCAGCCAAAGTTATCAATCAGCATGCTCATTGTCAGCTGACCGAAAATCACCGCAAC
>Ga0065704_10070759_pt1 | contig 16610 bp, 15 predicted proteins | sample SwiRhicommuniRL2_FD_59091 | JGI IMG/M metagenome (GOLD analysis project Ga0065704, IMG submission 59091) | Switchgrass rhizosphere bacterial communities from Rose Lake, Michigan, USA - RL2 v2 (version 2) | ecosystem: Host-associated > Plants > Roots > Rhizosphere > Soil | place: East Lansing, MI
TCGAGCAGCGCGTTCCAGAACGCCACGGCCTGCGCCTGCGGCAGCACGATCTCGTAGCCGTCCTCGCCGGTGTAGCCGGTGCGGGCGACGAACAACGGCACGCCGTCGGTGCTGGTGGTGTCGGTGGCGGCGAACCGGGTCAGCTTGCCGACCTTCGCACGGTCCTCCTCGCGCAGCAGGCCGTGCACGCGCTCGCGCGCCGTCGGACCCTGCACGGCGACCATCGCGAAGTCGGGGCGCTCGGTGACCTGCACATCGAACGCGACCGCCTGCGCGGTGATCCACGCCAGGTCCTTCTCGCGGGTGGCGGCATTGACCACCAGGCGGAAGAACGCCTCGTCCAGGAAATAGATGATCAGGTCGTCGATCACCCCGCCCTGTTCGTTGAGCATTGCCGTGTACAGCGCCTTGCCCGGCTTCTGCAGCTTGTCCACCGAATTGGCGACCAGCTGGCGCAGGAACTCCCGTGTGCGCGTGCCGCGCAGGTCGACCACGGTCATGTGGCTGACGTCGAACATGCCCACGTCGCGGCGCACCTGGTGGTGCTCTTCGATCTGGGAACCATAGTGGATCGGCATGTCCCAGCCGCCGAAGTCGACCATCTTGGCGCCAAGCGCGCGATGGGTGTCGTTGAGGATGGTCTTCTGGGTCATGGCAGCGTCCGGGCGGGCAAAGAAGCGCATTATCCCAGAACGCACCAGCAGGGTGCGCCGTCGCTACAACCCGTAGTACGCCTCGTTGATGCAGTCGACGGTGCGCGCATCCAGCACCTCGAAACGGGCATCGGGCAGGCGCAGGCGGCCCGCCCAGGCGACATCCTTCAACCATTCCGTCGCCGTGTCGTGCTGGCGCACGATGGCCGCGACGCGGGCATCGTCCTGCCCCTTCACGCGACAGGTACCGAACTGCAGGTAGTAGCCCGGCCGGTCGCCCACGTATGGCACGGCATCGGTGATGCGCCATTGCGCGCGAGGCCCGTCGCGTCCCGCCAACTGGCCGGCCACCACGAAGCGCGGCACCGGCTCACCGCTCTCGTCGGCGGCGGGTGAGGCCAGCACGCCGACCGAGTACTCGCACACACGGTCAGGATCCCGGGACAGGGAAACGCAACTCCCGCCCAGTTCGTCGAGCCCGTCGGGATACGGCGGCATCACCCGGCCGACGAGGTCCGCCGCCGTAACGGACAGCGTCGCCAGCACGGACATCGATCGTGCCAGCCCCGTCGCGCCCATCTAGGCCTCCTGCACCTTCAACGTCATGCCATTCACCGCGATCACCCTCACACGCGTGCCGACCGGCAGGTCGGGGCCTTCCACTGCCCAGAACGCGTCGTCGATCCTGATCCGGCCGCGTTCTCCCACGATGGGCTGGTCCAGCACGGTCACCGTGCCGACCAGTTGCTCCGCGCGGCGGTTGAGCAGTGGCTTGTCACTCTGGCGACCCTTGCCACGGAACCACGTGCGGTAGATCTGGATGGACACGAAACTCAGCACGACGAAGGCTGCCACCTGGGCCAGCAGCGGGATGCCCGGCACCACCAACACGCCGATGAACACCACCACGGCGGCGAAGCCCATCCATAGCATGAAGGCGCCTGGCGCCATGGTCTCGGCGGCGAACAGCAGCAGTGCCACCGCCGCCCAACCCGCAACGTCCCAGCGCATGGCTCAGCCCCCCACCCGCGGCGGCACGCGCGGCGGCGCGGCCTGCTGCTTGCCCAGGGCCTCCTTGGCCAGTTCGGCGATGCCGGCGATGGAGCCGATGATGCCGCTGCTCTCCATCGGCATCAGCACGAACTTCTGGTTGGGCGCCGTGGCCAGCTCCTTGAAGGCTTCCACGTACTTCTGCGCGATGAAGTAGTTGATGGCCTGCACGTCGCCCTTGGCGATGGCATCGCTGACCATCTGGGTGGCCTTGGCTTCCGCTTCGGCCAGGCGCTCGCGCGCCTCGGCGTCGCGGAACGCGGCTTCCTTGCGGCCCTCGGCCTCCAGCACGGCGGCCTGCTTCTCGCCCTCGGCACGCAGGATCTCGGACTGGCGCGAACCCTCCGCCTCGAGGATCTGCGCGCGCTTCTCGCGTTCGGCCTTCATCTGGCGCGCCATCGAGTCGATGAGGTCGCGCGGCGGCTGGATGTCGCGGATCTCGATGCGGTTGACCTTGATGCCCCACGGATTGGTGGCCTGGTCGACCACGCTGAGCAACTGCGCGTTGATGGTTTCACGCTGGCTCAGCGATTCGTCCAGGTCCATCGAACCGATCACGGTACGGATGTTGGTCTGCACCAGGGCGATGGTTGCGACCTCGAGGTTGGACACCTCATACGCCGCCTTGGCTGCGTCCAGCACCTGGAAGAACACCACGCCGTCCACCTTGACCACGGCATTGTCCTTGGTGATCACGTCCTGGCTGGGCACGTCCAGCACCTGCTCCATGACGTTCACCTTGCGGCCCACGCCATAGATGATCGGCACCAGGAAGTGCAGGCCCGGATCCAGCGTGTGGGTGTACTTGCCGAAGCGCTCCACCGTCCACTCGTAACCCTGCGGCACCATCCGCACGGTCTTGAACAGGATGATGACGCCGGCCACCAGCAGGATGATGGCCACGAAACTGGTCTCGAACATCGATGTTCCCCTCTTGGTCCCTGATGCGACCCAGTATAGACCCGTGGGCACGACCGTCCGGGGCCACAGCGTGCCGGCGATCGATGAACTTTCCGCACGCTGCGACGGTATTGCCCTCTGCCGCATCCCTGTATGGGACGACCCGACGAATCCCCCCGCTTGAGCCGATCCCAGTTCGCCATCGATGTCCCCGACAGCCTGGTCGCCCGTGCGCGCACAGGATGCAGGGAGGCGTTCGAACAGATCTATCGACGGTTCGAGCGCCCGGTGTTCACGCTGGCGCTGCGCATCTGCGGCGACCGGGAGCAGGCGGGCGATGTGTTGCAGGACACCATGCTGAAACTGTTCCACCACCTGCCCGACTATCGCGCCGACTGCCCGTTCTGGGGTTGGCTGCGCCAGATCGCGGTGAACGAAGCGCTGCTCCGTCTGCGCCGGCAGAAGCGGCTGGTGGCCGAGATCGCGGTCGATGAAGACGACCTGCCCGAAGACCAGGGCCTGCCACCCACTGCGGCAGCCGATGCCTTCCTGTTGCAGCGCGCACTCGATGCCTTGCCGGCCGCCACCCGCAGCGTGCTGTGGCTGTACCACGCCGAGGGCTATACCCACGACGAGATCGCTGCACTGATGCAGCGCACGCCCAGCTTCTCCAAATCGCAACTTTCGCGCGGCACCCGACGCCTGCGCGCGTTGCTGCAGATCGAGGAATCCGTCCATGCCTGATGTCCGCACCCGCGATGCCGTGCCGCGTGACTGGGGAGACGCCTTTGCAGGCCTGCCGCTGGAAGCAGCACCCGCTGACAGCTGGGCGATGCTGGCTGCCCGCCTGCCTCCGCCCGTGGTGGTACAGCCTCATCGCTGGCCGCAGCGCGCGGCCTTGGCCGCCGCGCTTGTGCTCGCCGTGGTGCTGCCCCTGCGATGGACGAACCCAACCACGCCTTCACCCGCACCCCCGACCACCGCGACACATCAACAACCCGCCCCGCCGGCGGACACGGATTCGCCACCTTTATCTGCGGAGGCCGCGAAGGACCTGCCCACCCCGATCGGCACGCGCGCCACGGACACCGCAGCCGCGCGGTCGACGCTCCAGCGCGGCACCCTTCCGGTCGCCCGGCAACGCGCGGCACCTCCCACCGGTGACATCGAGCCTGCAAAGGTCGCCGCGCCCCCCGCCACTGATCCGCTGGATGCGCTGTATGCCGAATCGGCACAACTGGAAGCCGTGCTGGCACGGCTGCCCGAATCGCGCATGGCCAACGCCGCCACGGAAGCGCTGTCCGCCGGACTGCAGGAGCGGGTGGCCAGCATCGACATGGCGCTGTCGCAGGCCGCCTTGTCCCACGACACGCAGGCGCAACTGTGGCAGGCGCGCGTGGACACGCTCCGGCAGTTGACCGGCGTGGAAACCACCCAGCGCTGGCAGGTGGCACGCGGCGAATCCTATCCGCACCCCGATACCGCGATTTACTGACCCGACACCGACCCATGCCGGAGGCACGCATGAAACCCGCCCTGCTCACCGCTTCGTTGCTGATCATCGCAGCGGCATCACCCCTCGACAGCCTCGCCCGCCAGGACGCGGGCTCCATGCAACAGAAGGAGCTGGAAGCGGCGCGTGCCGACCTGCAACGGGCGGCCAGGCGCGTGGCCGAACTGTCGCGGGGTTCCGCCGTACCTCCACACGCCATTCCCATGCACAGCCCGCTCCAGCGCAAGCCACGCCTGGGCGTCCTGCTGACCGGCGATGACGACACCGGCGTGCGTATCACCGGCATCACGCCCGACAGCGGCGCGGCGAAGGCTGGCCTGAAGGCCGGCGATCGGCTGGTCGGCATCGGCGGCAAGCCGATTGCCGGCACCAGTGCCGACGAGCGCCTGGCCAACGCACGCGCGGCCCTCGCGGACTTGAAGATCGACGTGCCCGTTTCGGTTTCCTACCAGCGTGATGGTCGGGACCACGAGGCCGAAGCCACTCCCATCCCCATCCGTCCCCAGTTCGCCTTCTCCACCTACCGGATGGCCGGGTCGGACGCGCTCCGTGGTCTGGATGAAGACATCACCATCACGCTCGATGATCTGCCGGTGGGCATCGCGCCGGAAGTGCAGCGCGAGCTCCGGCAACTCGGCAGGCTCGGGGATTGCAAGGAGCAGGAATGCAGGCTGCCGGTCCTGGCCGAAGCGTTCCGCTGGAGCAACCTGAATCTCGCCCGCGTCGATCCATCGCTGGGGCGCTACTTCGGAACCGATACCGGCGTGTTGGTGCTCTCGGTGGGGGAAGAGCTGAAGGGCCTGCAGGCAGGCGATGTCATTCGCAGGATCGAAGGCAAGCCGGTGACCACGCCGCGCGAAGTCATGCAGGCACTGCGTGGCAGGCCCGAAGAAGCCAAGGTGTCGATCGACTACCTGCGCGACCGCCGGACGCAAACCACGACGCTGACGGTCCCCGAAGCCACGTCGTTCCATTTCCCCGCCATGTCGCGGATGGAAGCAGGGCCGCGCGTTGGCGCGACACTTGGCACGGCGCCGAAGGCCCTCGAAAGCCGGCGCGTGATGATCATCGACCAGGACGGCAACGTGCGCACGTTCGAAGACGAGAAAGCCGCCCCGTTGCCGCCGCCCGCCCCCCCTGTTCCATCCGCCGGCACAACCGGCACTCTGCTCTGACCCGCACTACAACAAGAGACGCGTTGAATCCCCTGCCCCCGCATCTGCGGGGGTCTTTTTCCCAGGAAGAACGGCACGTCCCTGTGCCGGAGAGAACGTCAGCGGACTGTGTCCGCGGTGCCGGCGTGTTCGGGCGGCGCGGACTCCACCCAATCGGTGAACACCTTGGCGATGTCCGCGTCCGGCACCGGCTTGCCGGCTTGCACATCGCCGGCCTGGGTGAACAGCGGGATGATCATGGCCATGCCATCGACCTTGGTTTTCAGGCGCAGGCCCGGCGCCTTGGACAGGAAACCGTTCCAGTGCGCCCGCACCTTGGCCCAATACCCGGCCGTGGCCTGCCAGTAGTCGCGCGCCGGTTTGAAGTCGACCTCGGTGGTCTTTACGTAGTCGTTGAAGCCGAACTCGCGCGCCAACGCCACCTGCGTGCCATCCGGCTTGCGCAGCACCTTGGTATTGAATTGTTCGTGCGTCCAGCCATTCGGTGTCAACGTGTGGCGGTTGACGACCGACAGCGCGTTGTAATCGCTGCGCTTGGTGTACTCGCGTCGCGGCAGCGGGCGCCAGCTGAGATCGCTCGTCCAGGTGACCACGCCGTGAGCGTAGTCCCAGCGGCCGGTGCCGCAGTACCGCGGCGCATCGCTGACTTCGTAGACGCACTGGGTCCAGGCACCGCGGGTCGCCTCGGCCGGGACCGGACGCACGCTCCAGGTCTGGTCGGCACTGAACTCGAAGCGTGTCGGCGCCTGGTAGACCCAGTCCTGGCGCCAGTGCTTGGTGACATGGCCGCTCTTGGCGTCGACCAGGATGTGCTGCAGGACGATCTTGGTCGGCGTGTCCTCGACGACGATCACCGTCTCGTCGCCGCCACTGCGCATGGCCGCCTGGCGTTCGTAGCCGGGTTGCAGCAGCACGGTTTCGTCGAAAGCGAAATCAACGATGTAGTCACCCTGCATCGCCAGGATGGACTGGCGGTCACGGGCGGGATCGGCCGCGGCAGAGGCGGCGTGGCACAGGGCGGCAATCGACAGGATGACGGCGACCGGCTTCTTCATGGTGGCTTCTCTCATTTCAATCTGACCAGCGGAACGACGTTGTCGTCCGCCTCCTTTTCATTCCGCGGATATGCGCTCACGGGGCGCACGGATGGCGCGCAGCAGCCATCGTGCAGTCCGCTTTCAAGCTCGGCGCCTTCGGCATGCGCGATGCGGCGCGCGGTGGCCACGCCGAGGGCGGACATCAGCGACAGGCTCGCCGCCAGCACCGGCAGCGAGGCAGGCTGCGGCACCGCGTGCAGCTGCAGGGCGCAGGCGCGCCACTGGCCTCCCAGAAGGCGGCCGGCCAGGCGCTGCCATAGGCGATCGGCCAGTCCGGCCGCGCCCTCGTCGCACCCCTTCGGCAACGAGGCCACCAGGCGGTCCCAGGCGACGAAATCGCTGTCCGGCAGCAGGCAAAGACGCCAGCAGCAACGTCCCTGCGCATCGAAGAACAGCAACCGCTCATCGAGGCCATCGCTGTCGAGTCCGGCATGCGCCTGCACATGCACCGCCTGCTGCCAACCCGCGAGTTCGCTGCCCTGCTGCGTGCGGTACAGACACAGCACCGGACCCAGCGCCGCCACCTGGGAGGCGGTGGGGAACGCATCCCGTGACCTGCCGGTGACAGAGCCCTGCAGCGCGCGCAGTGTCGCCATGGCGGCTACCAACTCACCGCCACGCTGACCGACAGCGAGCGGCCGGACGCGGTGTAGCGGTCCAGCGTGGTGCTGTCGGCTGCGACCAGTGCGATGTCGCCCGCCTCGATGTAGGTGCGATCAGCAAGATTGAAAACGCCGACATTGAACTTGGCACCGGGCGCGAAGTCCCAGTGCGCGTACAGGTCCAGCACGCCGTAGCCCGGCTGTCGGTAGTAGCGGTCATCGGACACGCGCTGCTTGCGTTCGACGAACCGGCCCGCCAGCTCCAGGCCCCAGGCATCGGCGTCGTACGCCAAGCCGAGCGTCGCCGTGAGGGGATCCACGCTGTCCAGATCACGGGTGACGACCTGTTCGACGGTGTTGCCGTTGCCCAGATCCACAGACTCCGGCCCCCTGCCCTTGCCCCGCGACCACGCCATCGCGCCACGCAGCGACCATCCCTGCCAGCGCTCGGACAGGGCGCCGAAATCCACGCCCGCCTTCATCTCGACGCCATGGATGCGCGCCTCGGCGATGTTCTGCGACTGGTACACGGACAATCCTGCCGGCCCCAATGTCGGGTCGAACCCGATATTGCGCATGGAGGCGATGAAATCTTCATACTCGTTGTAGTACCCGCTCAGTTCGGCATACATCGCATCACCCGAGTAACGCACGCCAAGCTCGAGCCCATCGCTGGTTTCCGGCTTCAGATCCGGGTTGGCGATGGCCGTGTAGCCGAACTGCACGTTGGTGAAGCCGATGTTGACGTCGTTGTAGGGCGGCGAACGGAAGCCGTGCGCGTATCCGCCGAACAGCGACCAGGCCGGCGCGAATTTCCACACCATGCCCAGCTTGGGCGACACGCTGGTCTCGCGGATGTCGGCCAGCGCCACGCCGGGATTGTCGGCATCGAAGATCGCGTCATGCCGCGGATCCAGCCGGTAGTGGTCCACGCGCAGGCCCGGCACCAGGCGGAACGCGCCCCCGGCGAAGCCGATTTCGTCCTGCACGTACAGCGCTGCCGTGGTGGTCCTGCTGACCGGAAAATCGCGCACGGGAAACACGTCCGGCGACATCACCGGCGTGCTGGCACCTGTCAGCGGGAACGTCCTCAGGCCGTCGCGCTTCTGCCGTGTCTCGCCACGCGCCAGGTCCACGCCATAGACAAGGTCATGCCGCACCGCCTGACCGAACGCCTTGCGGAAGTTCGCCTGCAGGCCATACGTCCGCTGATCGAAATTGAACTCGCGCTCGCGGATGTCGCGCAGCGGCGGCGCCGCCAGCGTGCGCTCCTCGCGCGTGTACTGGGTGGTCTCACTGTCCTGGCGATACACCTGCCAGTCCAGGCTGTCGGCGAAGCCCGCCGACAGGTCGTCCCATTCATGCGCGAACGCCACCCGCGCGCGGGTCTGGTGATCGCGCGCGATGACGCGATCGTTGATGGCATGCGTCAGCGACTGGTACCCCTGCTGGTTTAGCAGGTCGGTGTCGGCGCTGTCTTCGTTGCCTTCCACCGTCAGCCTGAAGCGCTGGCCTTCACCAGGTGCGAACACCAGCTTGGCCAGCAGGCTGCGGCCGTCACGCTCCTGCGGGTTCGGCAGCGTACGCGTGGCGCCGGTGCCGCCGACATCGGCCTGGTTCTCGGTTTCCTGGCCCTGGCGATGGCTGACGTTCACCAGACCGCTCCAGCGCTCGCCGCCGAACGCGGCAGTGGCATTGCCGAACAGGCCATTCCAGCTGCTGTCATGACCGAGGCGGAAGCCGAAGTAGGCGTCCTTGCCTTCATCCAGGTAGTCGGACGGATCCTTGGTGATGAAGGACACCACGCCGCCGAGTGCATCCGAACCGTACAGCGAGCTGGACGGGCCGCGCACGATCTCGACCTGCTTCAGCGTATCGAGATCCACGAAATCGCGATTGGCATTCGAGAAGCTGCCGATGGAAAACGCATCGGACACGGCGATGCCATCGGTCTGGATACGCACACGATTGCCTTCCAGCCCGCGGATGCGGAACCCCCCCAGGCCGAAGCGGCCGAAGCTGGAAGTGACGGTCACGCCGGGTTCGTAGCGCACCAGATCCTTGATGTCGCGGACCAGGTGATCGTCCAGTTCCTCGCGGTCGATCACGCTGACGATGTTCGGCACGTCAACGACCGCGCGTTCGCTGCGCGTAGCGGTGACCTGGATGCGCTCCAGTTCATGCGTGCCGCCATCGGCGGAAGCGGGCGAAGCCGTCGTGGCTTCGGGTGCAGCGTAGGCGGGCCCGGCAAAGGCCAGCCACACGGCCGCGGTAAGCAGCGTGGGGCGCATCATGGCGTACAGCTTTCCTGTGGGTGATGGAGAACCCGGAAGGCTGGCGGCCGGAAAATCCTTGGCTGGCGCCCGGTGGAGAGAGGGAGTGACCGCAGGACGACGGCCTGCGACGGACACCGCGTTGGAGGGCGATGCCGGACTGCGTGGTTATTTGGTGAGGATCAGCTTGTCGTTGCTGGTGTGGCGCAGGCGATAGACGCGATCGCCATGGCGGATCAGCACTTCGCGCTGCCCCTTGAGCAGTGCATCGCTGTCCAGCGTTTCCTCGGCGCGAGGCGCAGCCTGCGGCAGGGACAGGCGCTCGCGCAGCGCCGGCGTGTCGATGGTGGGCAAGGCAGTGACGTTCGAGATCATCGGGAAGCTCCGTGGCGGAACGGAGCTTGATGATAATGATTCTTATTACGTAGTCAACGGGTCCGTGCCGGCTTTCATGCGGTTCAATCGGCCGCCGCGGTCAGCCGGGCCCACACGGCATCGTCGTAGCGCGCCGCCAGTTCGAGCGCCGTGAGGTTTTCGCGCAGTTGTTCCGGGCGGCTGGCGCCCAGGATGACGCTGGAGACGTGAGGGTTGCGCAGGCACCAAGCGATGGCCAGCGGCGCGGGCTTTTCGCCCAGTTCGCCGGCGACCTGGGCGTACCGCCGGGCGCGCTCCCGCCTGCGTGCGCCCGCGGCGCCGAAGACCATGCGCTGAAGTTCCTCGTGTCCGGGCTGGCCGAGTCGCGTGTCCGCGGCCACGCCAGCGTCGTACTTGCCGGTCAGCAGACCGGACGCGAGGGGCGACCAGGTGGTGGTTCCCAGCCCGAGTTCCGCGTACAGCGGCGCATATTCCAGTTCCACCCGCTGCCGGTGCAGCAGGTTGTACTGGGGCTGTTCCATGGTCGGCCCGTGCAGATGATGCCGGCGCGCGATCGTGGCGGCCTCGCGGATGCGCGCGGCTGGCCATTCCGACGTACCCCAATACAACACCTTCCCCTGCCGCACCAGCGTATCCATCGCCCATACCGTTTCCTCGACCGGCGTGTCCGGGTCGGGACGGTGGCAGTAGTACAGGTCCAGGTAATCGACCTGCAGCCGCCGCAGCGCCGCATGACAGCCTTCGACCACATGCTTGCGCGACAGTCCGCGCTGGGTCGGGCGCGGATTCTCCACGGCACCGAAGCAGACCTTGCTCGATACGCAGTAACCGTCGCGTGGCAGGTCCAAGTCATGCAACACCTCGCCCATGACGCGCTCGGCTTCGCCATGACCGTACACCTCGGCGTTGTCGAAGAAGTTGATCCCCTGGTCCCAGGCCAGCGCGATCAGTTCGCGCGCCTCTGCGCGTCCGACCTGTTGCCCGAAGGTCAACCAGGCACCGAAGGACAGTGCGGAGATCTGCAGGCCAGAATTGCCCAGGCGTCGGTAGTGCATGGCGTGCTCCGGTGACAACGCCCCATCCTAGCGCCGTTCGACCGGGCGACCACGCGATGCCCGCACAAATGAGAATGACTCCGCCGCGGCGGGCGGTGCCTCCGTACAATGCGCGCACTTTCCTCCTCCGGGGAGTAGCCCACCCGTCCTGACGGGGTCCGCGCGTCAACACACTTGGTCGCCGACCATGGTGCGCGGGACGAAGCGATCCGCTTCGCCGGGCAAGACCGAAGGCAGGCGTCGCGCTTACCCGGGCCGGGCAGTGCGTCGTTTGCCTTCGCGTTCGACGCGAATGCCTGGCCCCGGAGTTGCTGATGCTGTCCCTGCATGCCCTGCTGGTTTCCACCGGCACCGTCACCCTGGCCGAAATCGGCGACAAGACGCAGTTGCTTGCTCTGTTGCTGGCGGCGCGTTACCGCAAGCCATGGCCGATAGCGCTGGGTATCCTCGTCGCCACGCTGGTCAACCATGCGATATCGGCGTGGCTGGGCGCGGAGCTGACCGAATGGCTGTCGCCCGAGGTGCTGCGCTGGGTCGTGGCGGCGAGCTTCCTGGCCGTGGCCGTGTGGACGCTCAAACCCGACACGTTGGAAGACGAAGCCGACAACCTCCCGGCCCGCGGCGCCTTCGTGGCAACCACCGCAGCGTTCTTCCTGGCCGAGATCGGCGACAAGACCCAGGTCGCCACCGTCCTGCTGGCCACCCGGTACGACCCGCTGTGGCAGGTCATTGCCGGCACCACGATCGGCATGTTGCTGGCCAACCTGCCGGTGGTATGGCTGGGCCACCGCTTTGCTGACAGGCTGCCGCTGAGGCTGGCCCGCAGCCTGGCGGCGGCGGTATTCCTCGCCCTGGCCGTATGGGTCGCCGTGCGGGGCGTTGGCTGAACAACCGGGGCCGGGCCGGGCGCTGCTAGACTCCGCGGTCAGAACAATATGCAAGGTCTGGGGGAATACATGCTGGAAGTCTTGGGGCGGATCGGCTTTGGCCTGTTCGGCCTGGCGGTGCTGATCGGCATCGTCTGGCTGTTTTCCAACAATCGGAAGGCCATCGACTGGAAGCTGGTCGCCACCGGCATCACCCTGCAGATCGCCTTCGCCGCCCTGGTGCTGCTGGTGCCGGGCGGGCGCGAAGTGTTCGACGCGCTGGGCCACGGCTTCGTGAAGATCCTCAGTTTCGTCAATGCCGGTTCCAGCTTCATCTTCGGCAGCCTGATGAACACCGAAACCTACGGTTTCATCTTCGCCTTCCAGGTGCTGCCCACCATCATCTTCTTCGCGGCACTGATGGGCGTGCTGTACCACCTCGGCGTGATGCAGTTCATCGTGCGGATCATGGCACTGGCCATCACCAAGGTGATGAAGGTGTCGGGCGCGGAAACCACCAGCGTCTGCGCCAGCGTCTTCATCGGCCAGACCGAGGCGCCGCTGACGGTGCGCCCGTATATCCCGAAGATGACCGAGTCCGAGCTGATCACCATGATGATCGGCGGCATGGCGCACATCGCCGGCGGCGTGCTGGCAGCCTACGTGGGCATGCTGGGCGGGGGCGACGCCGAGCAGCAGGCGTTCTACGCCAAGCACCTGCTCGCCGCCAGCATCATGGCCGCCCCGGCCACGCTGGTGGTCGCCAAGTTGCTGATCCCGGAAACCGGCACGCCGCTGACGCGCGGCACGGTGAAGATGGAAGTGGAGAAGACCTCCAGCAACATCATCGATGCCGCCGCGGCCGGTGCAGGCGATGGCCTGAGGCTGGCGCTGAACATCGGCGCGATGCTGCTCGCCTTCATCGCCCTCATCGCCCTGCTCAACTGGCCGCTGACATGGTTCGGTGAAGCCACCGGCCTGGCTGCGGCGATCGGCAAGCCGACCGACCTGGCCACGATCTTCGGCTACCTGCTGGCCCCCATCGCGTGGGTGATCGGTGTGCCGTGGCAGGATGCGACCACGGTCGCCTCGCTGATCGGCCAGAAGGTCGTCATCAACGAGTTCGTCGCGTATCTGCAGCTTGCCGACATCGTCAACGGCAAGGTCCCGGGCGTGACGCTGTCGGAAGAAGGCAAGCTGATCGCCACCTATGCGCTGTGCGGCTTCGCCAACTTCAGCTCGATCGCCATCCAGATCGGCGGCATCGGCGGGCTTGCGCCCGAGCGGCGCTCGGACCTGGCGCGCTTCGGCCTGCGCGCCGTGCTGGGCGGCACCATCGCCACGCTGATGACGGCCACCATCGCCGGCGTGCTCTCGAACTTCGGCTGATCCGGGCCGGGCGGCCGACGGCCGCCCCGCTCCTTCCGTTTACGTTTCCCTCCCGTGACTGTGGCGCTGCTGCGGTCCGGACTGCAGGTACCGCACCATGAACACGCCATCATCCTCCGCCTTCCGCGTCGTCGTCGTGGGCTCCTTCAATGTCGACCACGTATGGCGCTGCGATACCCTGCCGAATGCCGGCGCAACCATCGCCGGGCGCTATGCCAGCGGTCCGGGCGGAAAAGGCTTCAATCAGGCCATGGCGGCAGCCCGCGCGGGCGCCTCCACCACCTTCGTCTGTGCCTTGGGCAACGATGCCGGCGGCACGCTCGCGCGTGAACTGGCGGCACACAACGGTATGGACCTGCACGCGCAGGCCACCGACGAGCCCACCGGTACGGCCGGTATCTATGTGGATGGGCACGGCCGCAACATGATCGTCATCGGTGCCGGCGCCAACGCGGCGCTCGATACCGCGTTCGTATGGCAACAGGACGCAGCGTTCGCGAACTCCGCCGTCGTGCTCGTGCAGCTGGAATCACCCACGGACACCGTGCTGTCAGCCCTGCAGGCCGCACGTCAACATGGTGCGATGACGGTACTGAATCCCGCGCCCGCGAATGCCGCCACCACGACCGATCTGCTGTCCCACGCGGACATCATTACGCCCAACGAAACCGAATTCGCCGCCCTGTTGGCGCGCCATCTGGGCGAGCGCATCAGTGCCAACGATGTCGCCACGCTGGACGGCGTGACCCTGCACCAGCATTGCCGCCTGCTGTTGCCGCACGGCATCGTCGTTGTCACGCTGGGCGCCACCGGCGTCTACGTATCGCACCCCGACGAGCAGTTGCGCGGCGATACGCGCGCGCACTACCGGGTGGCCGCGGAGAGCGTCAATGCCATCGACACCACCGGTGCCGGTGATGCCTTCAACGGCGCACTGGCCGCCTCGCTGGCGGCGGGCGGCTCGCCGGTATTCGCTGATCACGTTCGCTTCGCAAACCGTTACGCGGCCCTTTCGACTGAAAGGAACGGAGCGGCGCTGGCCATGCCGTTGTTGAGCGAGATGCAGGCACGCTTCGACACGGTGTCCGGCTGAACAAGGGTTCCGGTCGGGAGTTGAGCCGGATGGCCGCCGCCGACACCCCTGGCTACTGATAACCATTCTCATTTAAAATGGACGGGTCCGATATCCCAGACCTGTCCCCCATGACCCTTCCGCTTCGTCTGAGCCTGCTTTCGCTCGCCCTCTCATCTGTCCTGAGCCCCATCGCCGTTGCGCAGTCGAATGACGCTGTCAAACTCGACCGCGTGACGGTCTCGGCAAGCACCAGCCGCATTCCGGATTCGGCCGCGGCACTGCCGAATACCATCACCATCATTGATCGCCAGCAGTTGGATCAGCAGCTGGCGCTGACACAGGACCTGTCCCAGGTCCTCGCCAACCTGATTCCCGCATTCACGCCTTCACGCCAGAAGCTGACCAACGCCGGTGAGAACCTGCGCGGCCGCAAGCCGCTGTATCTGGTCGACGGCGTACCGCAGTCGACGCCATTGCGCGAAGGCGGGCGCGACGGCCACACCATCGACCCGGCGATGATCGAGCGCATCGAGGTGATCCATGGTGCCAATGCGCTGCAGGGGCTGGGCGCCTCCGGCGGCATCATCAACATCATCACCAAGCGCGCCCCCCGGAAAGACGGCGAGACGTTCCACGACGTCAGCGTCAGCGGAAGTGTCGCGGCCCCCAGGGAAGACGACAGCGCGGGCTACAAGGCGTCCTACGTCTTCGGCACGCGCCGCGGCGACGTCGACTTCGTCGGGGGCGCGTCCCTTGCCAGCGAGGGGCTCTACTACGACGGCGATGGCCGGGCGATCGCCGTCAACGATGTCCAGGGCGACCTGATGGACGCGCGCAGCCACAACCTGTTCGCCAAGGTCGGCTGGAATCTCGACGACCAGCGCCGGCTGCAGGTCAGCGCCAACCGCTACGAACTGCAGGGCAACAACGATTACCACACCGTGCTGGGCAACATCGCCACCGGCCAGCTGGCCACGTCCGCGCCCGGCGGCAGCGAAGGCGAAGGCGCCCGCAATCGCTCGACCTCGGTGGTGCTGGATTACACCGATCACGATTTCGCCGGCGGCTTCCTGCAGACGCAGCTGTACTGGGTGGATTTCAAGGCCCTCTACGGCGGCAGCTACTGGGGCGATTTCTGGGGCGACGGACGCGACCCGGACTGGTACGACCAGTCGCAGAACGCATCCGAGAAACTGGGCGGCAAGTTCAGCTGGTCGCGCGGCGACCTGTTCGGACTGAACCTGCGCGGCACGTTCGGACTCGACCTTGCCCGCGACAGCACCTACCAGGAACTGGTCTACGCAGGGATCGACTGGGTACCGGAAACGACCTACGAATCGGTGTCGCCTTTCGTGCAGGCGGAATGGCGGTTCGCCGACGCCTGGCTGCTGACGGGCGGCCTTCGCCACGAGCGCGGCGAACTGCAGGTGGACGACTACCTCACCATCCCCGACCAGCGCACCGTACCGGCCGGCGTGAAGGGAACGCGCTACCTGGTCACCGGCGGCACCACCAGGACCAGCGAGACGCTGCCGAACCTGGGCCTGGTGTGGGAAGCCACCGATGCACTGAAGCTGTACGCGTCCTATGCCGAAGGCTACACCGTGGCCGATATCGGTCGCGTGCTGCGCGGCATCACCGCGGCCGGCCAGCGGGTGGACAGCCTGGTCGACCTGCAGCCGGTGATCGCCGACAACCAGGAGATCGGCCTGGACTACGACGACGGCCGCTGGCTGCTGCACTTGGCCCTGTATCGCTCCGACTCCGACCTGGGCTCGCGCCTGGCCTTCGATACCGCGACGCAGACGTACGCGGTGGTCCGCGAACGGACCGAAATCAGGGGCTTCGATGGCAGCCTGTCGTTCCGCTTCAACGACGGCATGCGCGCGGGCCTGGCCTACGCGCGCAGCGAAGGGCGCTACGACAGCAATGCCGATGGCCGCGTCGACAGCGATCTGCCGGGCATCAATATCAGCCCCGATCGGGTCACCGGGTTCTGGGAAGCGTCGTTCACGCCATCGGTGGACGTGCGCCTGCAGGCGAGCAAGGCACTGGACCGCGACTTCGACTTGCGCGGCAACCAGGTCGCCGGCTTCGACGGATACACCACCGTGGACCTTCTGGCACGCGTCAGGCTGCCCGTCGGTACGCTGAGCGTGGGCGTCGAGAACGTCTTCTCCGAGCAGTACGTCACCTACTACTCGCAGAGCACGCCCCGCAACGACACCTACACCGCCGGACGTGGGCGAGTGCTGACGGTGGGCTGGTCGCACCGCTTCTGATCCACGCCGACAACGCCCCGCATGTTCCCTCGCAAGGCCATATCGACCCCCTCCGCATGGCGTGTCCGCGCCATGCTGAAGTGGTTGCACCTGTGGCTGGGACTGTCCGCCGGTCTGGTGTTCGCGGCCGTGTCGCTGACCGGCACGGTGTTGGCATTCCAATCCGAACTGCTGTTGGCTGCACATCCCGAGCTGGCACGCGAACGGCTGCCGCCGCTCGCGCTGCAGGGCCATGCGCTGGCGCGGGTCGTGGCAGGTGCGGAAGACAGGGGCATCCGTTCCATCGACCTGCCCTCTCCGCGCCT
>Ga0065704_10070760_pt1 | contig 16594 bp, 10 predicted proteins | sample SwiRhicommuniRL2_FD_59091 | JGI IMG/M metagenome (GOLD analysis project Ga0065704, IMG submission 59091) | Switchgrass rhizosphere bacterial communities from Rose Lake, Michigan, USA - RL2 v2 (version 2) | ecosystem: Host-associated > Plants > Roots > Rhizosphere > Soil | place: East Lansing, MI
TGTTCTATTGTTCTTCGGAACCATTTTCGCATTCTGGCTGAGTGCGATTTGCGGAGGCGGCGCAAGCCTCATTTTAATCCCTATTTTAAATCTTTTATTACCAGCTTCTGTCGTTCCTTTTTCCTTGACAATCGGAACATTTACGAGTTCGGTTTCAAGAATTGCGGTTTTCAAAAAACATATCAACTGGAAGATTTTCTTTTGTTTTGTTCCGTTTTCGATTCCTGCGGTTTTGATTGGCGCTTACCTTATCAAATATATCAATCCGAATTATCTGCAATTGATTGTCGCCTTTTTTCTTATTGCCAATGTTCCTCAACTTTTCAAAAAAGCAAAGAACGACGAAACTGATGAAAAAGCTTCCCCAAAATATATTTTGGCAATCATCGGTTTTCTGGCAGGATTTGTTTCCGGAATTACCGGCGCCATCGGATTATTGTTTAATCGATTTTATTTAAAATTCGGATTAAAAAAAGAAGAGATTGTTGCGACTCGCGCAGCGAATGAAGTTTTTCTTCATCTTATCAAACTTGTGATTTATATTTCGCTGGGATTGTATTCCAATCTTGCCTTGTGGCTGGGATTGGCGATTGCTGTTGCAACGATTATTTCATCTTATACGGTGAAATATATTCTTCCTTACCTGAGTGAACATCTCTTCAGAAAAATTGGTTACAGTGCAATGGTTATTGCCGGAATCATTCTGTTGATTGGAACTTCTGATAAAATCATCCAGCAAGATAAATTGGGGATTACAATCGCAAAAAGTGAATCGATTGTCTCTTGGCGGTCGACAGATCTTGTGATTGAATTTGCCTTTGACGATGGTCTGGAAATCGAAAGACCGATTCATCCGGAAGAATTACCCAATCATCTTAAACCCAAATACCATTCTCTGAAAAATTATTATGATGTCATTCATCTGGAAAAGGTTTTCACTTTCCGAAACGAACCTTTTTACGAATTCTATTGCTACAAAGACAATCAGCTTACCAAATTTGAAAGTTAAATTAATTCAGAATTTATCTATGAAATCGCCATTAACCCAAATTCGTATACAAACACCAATGAAGATTTGGCGATAACATATGACCTTAAAGAACAATAAACATCTCCATATGAAACTAATATTCTCAGGCTTATTAATTATTTTATTAAATTTTCAAACCCTTTTTGCCCAAGACAGTTTAGCTGTAAAGAAAGATTCAGTTGCCAATATTTCTGCTTCTGACCTACATCTTGACAGCACACATCAATTCAGTTATAAAAAACTGATTGTTCCTGCTGCTTTCATAGGCTACGGCGTGGCTACTTTGAAGTTTGACAAATTAAAACAATTGAATTTCTCGACAAGAACCGAAATTAACGAACATAAGCCAGACCACATCCGGCTGGACAATTACACACAATTTGCTCCTGCCGCTTTGGTTTATGGGTTGAATGCTTTTGGTGTTGAGGGAAAACATAATATACGGGATAGAAGCATCATTTACGGGACATCGCTATTGTTGGTCTCTGCGGTTGTCATGCCTACAAAACATCTGGCAAAAGAAGAAAGACCCGACCAATCGAATAATTTATCATTTCCCTCAGGACATACAGCTTTCGCCTTTGCGTCAGCACAATTTATGTACCGAGAATATAAGGATACTAATTTCTGGCTGGGAGTTTCCGGTTATTCTTTGGCTGTTTTCACGGGCGTTTACAGAATGCTGAATGACAAACATTGGTTCAGTGATGTGGTTGCTGGTGCTGGAATTGGGATTTTATCGACGGAAGCTTCTTATTGGCTCTATCCTAAAATCAACAAGTTATTATCAGGAAAAAATAAAAATTCTTCAGTGATGATGATGCATTTCTATCAGAACAAAACAGCAGGGATTGGGCTGGTAAAAAATTTCTAAACTGAAATTGGCAAAATACTTGCTTCTAAAAATATAAGTAGGAGGATGCTTCGTTGGTCTTCCTATTTTTTTTGTGGAATATTCTTCCAATCTAAACAATTTCCTAAATCTTTTTTATTTGTAAATTTGGGTTAATAGCCAATTATCAAATTGTTCAGAATATGGAATTGCCATTTACTTCATTAAAAACCTTTGAAGAGGGATTTCTTTTACATTTTAATTATTACAAAGAAATATTCCCTAATGCTAGAGAAGTTGATTTCTTAAACGAATTAAAAAGAAAATATCTTTTTTGGACAAAAATCATAGATGGAAAACGAGTTTTTAATGACCTAGTTTGGACTATAGAATTTTCGTATCCAGAACGCAATGGCTTTAGTGCGGATGATGTAGATATAACAATATCAACTTTTGCATACGTTGTTGATAATTATTTTAAACATTATATACCATCCATAGGAAATCCTTTTGAATACTTTCCTTATAGCCCATTTGATGGTGATGATAAGTTTACTAAAGATTATATTGGAAATAAAGTAAATGACCCGATAGAACATTTGTTTTTTTTAATTGAAAGTGACAAGAAAGAAAATAATGATTTCAAAAAACCTGAAGATTACAAGCCTATTCATAAAAAATATTTATTAGATAAATTATACCATTTAGATTATTTTGATTTTTTATATTACGAAAACAACGAAGTAAAGGCTAATGAAAATAAGTTTAAAGATTTCGGGTTTGCAGTTTTAAGTATAATTGATGAAATAGAAATGAGGATTCGACACTTCACTAAACCACAGATTGAACATAAAAATCCGATAGAAAACAACTCTAAAGATGTTGACGAAAAAACTCAAAATAAATATTCCGTTCCACAAATCATTAAAATTTTAGACAAATTAAATATCAAAGGAATGATGGGAGAAAAAGGATTTACAGATTTCCAAACCATACAATTATTAGCAGATATTTTTGGACGTACTGAAAAATCAATTAGAAATAACTTTGATAATCAAAATCACACGACGACTGCAGAAAACTATATTTCTGAACTTAAAAACTTAAAGGCAAAACGCTAATTATGTCACTTCATATAAAGCAAAACAAAAATGGGAATATCAATGGGAATATTCCCATAACTATTTTATAACATACCATAAAGATATTTGTAATATCAATTAACAAATATCGCAAATGAGTACAATTAAAACGATTCAAAAAAATCAAATAATATCTACTAAAGAAATTTTAACATTCGACAACAAAGAATATCAAAACAGCACAAGAGCTGAAAAATCTTTTGGAATGGAAATCATTATGTTTATTTACCTGATATTCAGAATTTTTCGAAAATTTAAAATAAACTTTGACATCAACTTAAATATATCTGGTAAAAGCAAAAAACCCTAAAGCACTGTTAATAAATGAATTAGGGTTTACAAGCGAGGTGCCTAGCGGATTCGAACCGCTGTAGATGGTGTTGCAGACCACTGCCTAGCCACTCGGCCAAAGCACCGTTTTATTGGTTTGCAAATTTAGTGTTTTTTTTCAAATTTCAAATCTTAATCTTCTTTTTTATTCGAAAAATTTTAGATAATCTAAATTTAAAATCAGTAAAACTCAGTCTAAGATTAAAATCTTAGTATAATTTTATCAATTAAAAAAGAGTTTCTAGATTCTGTTTTGAAATTTTTCATATTTGCTATATACATAGTATGAAAGTGAAAGCCCCAAAGTATCTGCAACCGCATCTAAAATTTCCAAGGAGCGTCCCCATTTCATAACATCCTGCAAGATCTCGGTAAGAAGCCCATAAGAGACCAATATGAGCAAGAAAAATAAAAGGCTTGCTCTGGGAAAGCGCAGGCGGAAGAAAAATCCTAGAAGAAAAAATATAGAGAAATGAATAAGCTTATCTATATGTCTGAACATAAAGGAATATTCTTTGTTCTCTATCCCGGGACGTAATAGCATATAAGTAAGAAATGCCCAATAAATGGGCAATATGATCTTACTATATTTCTTTAACAGATTATCCAACAACCTCTTGATATTGTTCTGCTGATAATAGTGCTGACAAATCCGCTGAGTCGGCTACCTTAAGTTTTATGATCCATCCTTTTCCATAAGGATCTGTGTTCAGCAGCTCTGGTTGATCTTCTAGATCTGCATTAATTTCCAAAACTGTTCCGGCTACCGGAAGGTAAAGATCAGAAACTGTCTTGACAGCTTCTACACTTCCGAATACGTCGCCTTCGTTCAGATCTTCATCAACGGTATCAACATCTACGAAAACGATGTCTCCCAATTCTCCCTGGGCATAATCTGTGATCCCGATCGTTGCGATATCGCCTTCTACTTTGATCCACTCGTGATCTTTGGTGTACTTTAGTTCTGCTGGTGTGTTCATTTTTATTGATTAGGTTTTCGCAAATTTAATTATATAATTAGGATATGACAATAGAATCAAAATAAATTACAAAAAAAGAGCGAACTGCTTGCTCGCTCTTTTTTTAATATTAAAATCAAGGCTCTTAATCTTAGTTCCCGGCTCCTCCAAAGGTTAAGGTAGCCGTTATACCGGCCCTGAGTGTAGATAACGGGAACGCTGTGGATATCTTGTACTTGGTCATCATCTGATCGTAGAAGAATTTCAGATTCAGATTTTGTGACATGTTATAATCTGCAGATAACTTGAGACTGAATATCTTTTGGCCACCTGTTACCTGAGAATCATCTATCAAGATATTCGTAATTGTCGTCTTGCTATCTCTAATTGATAAATCGGCTCTCATATTAAGGTCGCTCTTCACGTCTCTGGCTTTTCCTTTATAATTAAGACGGATCTTAAGGTCTTTTAGAATATATCCGTAACCAACTACAAACTCATTTCCTAATTCTTCAGTAAGTGTCGTATTCACCAATCCTAGTAAGTAAGTTCTATCTCTGTTATAATTGAAACGGAACTGCATGTTATTTCTCATCGTCACATCGAAACCGATCAATGGAGAGAATGCCTCTACATAACCTACTTGTGTAAATGTATAAGGATTGTATCTGTTTCCATTAGAATCATAAGCTGTTTCAGGATCCCTAAGGTCTCTATTAAAATAATCTACACTGGATTGTACCCCAGACATTGTGGATGTAGAAACATAAGAATGAGAGATATCAAACTTAGAGAATTTGCTATTGATGATCGGAAGATTTCTAAGCCCTGAATATACCAACTTCCAGTTTGGCAAAGGAATTCCTGCTTTGGTAGGGTTACCTATTTTCTTAGGCGATTTACCTTCAATTGCTGCTTGGAATGCCGGGATCAAAACATAAGCATTACTTCTGGAATACCCTGCAACATAACCTTCAGCATCCCTTATTCCGTCATATTGTTGAGAGATTGCCAACGCATTGTCTTTGATGGACTGGTAAAGTGCAGCCCCATCTTTGAAAGCCGTATTGAACGTCCATGCCGTATTAGAATAGGTGATCATCTCTGTTGCGAATGCATCTCTGTATCCTAAATAATTTCCGTCTACAATATTGAATCCATTCTGAATATAATTCCTATTGTAAGTCTGCAAGACATTGAAATCTATTCTCAGATCGTTGGCAGGCATTACTTGTAGATTACCCGTGAATGATCTGGTATTAAGTTCTGAGTAAGCATCCGTCATCAATGTGGAATTTGACATCCAGCCATTCTCTATGACAGTCCTTCTGATATCTGCCTGAGATCCTAATAAGAATCCGATCGTAGGACCTCCCTGTGTTTGTCCATAACCATAGAAGTTAGGAGCGGATAAAAGTCCCGGTAATACCGTCCCGTTGTTCTCTGTATAATTAAAATCCAGTTGTTTGAAAGATGTCAACGCATAGGCAATCGCCTGAATTGGGGTCAGTTTATTCTTGAATTTATAATTCTTGAACTTGAACCTGCTATTCTTTTTGGTAAACGCCTGGTTGTAAACATTCCCCAAAGAATCTATCTCCTGACGGCGTTTTTGCATCGTTTGGTTGAGTTTCTTAAAGTAATTGAACTTATTGAAGAACTTGGGGATATCAAATGTAGACGTTGCAATAATGGCATTCGTATTCTGAGACAAGTTTCCTAGATTCTCAACACCTCCTTCTTCATTCACAAAGTTTCTAACTGCAGTCGATCTCGCAGACCAGTTATATTGGAATTGATAGCTCAATTCTGCGTTTACGAAATCCAGATATGGGAAATATTCGAAAGGTAATCTATAATTAAGCTGTACCCTGTGATTATACAATACAGGCCTTCCCGCTCTGAAAGGATTTTCAAATATCGAACGATTATCCATCCCATCCACATCAATATTGTCATTCAATGTTCTGGTTTCAGAATTGATCTCCAGTTTCAAGGATTTTGTAAAGTTGAAGCCTAGGTTATATTGCCATCCGAAGTAGAAGGTCCTGTTCTTGATAGCCTCAAAACTTTCTCCAGTATTTCCGGAAAGTAGTGCATCTACATTCCTATATTCTAACTCGTTATAATTTCTGTCCAAAATAGTTCTGAAAGATAATCTTGTAGGAACCGGGTTGAAATTGAACTCCTTGATCCATCTCAGATATTTGTAAGATTTGGCAGTATCACTGATCATCTTGTTGAAAGGCTTCAGAACATATGGTTTGAAGGTATAATTATACTCCAAAGTACCTTTCAGATATTGCTTATAATTACGGACTGTATAAACATCACGATAGAAATCATCATTATAGATAGCAGTCAGGTTCAAGTTTTCTACATCATAGAATTTCGCTTTTTTATCTGGATTCATTCTTTCCTTTCTCATGTTCACAACACCGATACTTCTCTGTTGTGTATAAGTACGAACCACTTTTTTCAGCTCTGCCTCGTTAGGGGCTTTTTTCAGCTCAACATCATTATCCAATGGATTGTATTTCGGATCTGTGATGGTTTGTGTGTAGGAATAGTTCAACGGAATCTTCATACCCGCTTTTTCCGGCAAGAACTTATCTACATTGACAGTTGTATTGATGCTGAAGGCAGAATTCTCATCCTGTGACCTCTCTGAAGGTTTTGAATCGATTGCTCCAAATCCAATTGATGCATATGAAGCATTGGCATTCACCATTGCAAAATCCCCAAGGTTGAAGTTCAAACTCGCATTAGCGGCATAACCACCTTTGTTCTCTATCTCAGAAAGACGAATCTCGTTCACCCACAGTATTAGATCTTTGGCAGTTGCATTGTTATTCCTTACCCCGATCATAATAGTGGTTACATTTCCAATACTCGGACGTCCTTTTACGTAGATTTTTTTATTGCTGTCATCAGCATAATCATAAAGGTATCTTTCAGCAATATTTTGATTGGAAGATCTAATTAGCTCATCTCTTTTTAATTTCGCGTTCACAAAATTTTCAATCTCAAGATCAACGGTATTAGCATCTGGCCAAATATCCAAAGGAGAAGTAGCATTTTGTGCAGTTCTAGTCAAAGATGATTCATATTCATAATAGTTGTCGGTAGCATCACTTCCGAAACGGATAAAGAATTTCGCATCAGGGTCCAACGTATTTGAGTTTGCCGTGCTGGAATTTGTTCGATCTTCTGCATGTACGAATAATGCTAATTTTTTATAACGACGCATATCCAGACTTGTATTCTTGAAAACCCCTCTCGCTTCGTTTTTCAAATTTGTCGCTTTCAAGTAAAGAGAGGACTCATTTTGTCTTTGTGCGCCTGCATTTCCACTCAATACTTGTCTATCGATTCCCGGAGGCAAAACGTAAGGAGGTGTTCCTAAAGCATTCTCTTCAAGGTTCACACTTCCTACATCAAAATTGGCATTCTGATCCAAAGCACCAGCATTCCCTTCATCTTGATCGCTCACATTTGTACTAGAAATTAGGTTGGTATATTTTCTCCAATCCGATCTCACAAGATCGAAAGAACCAAATCTAAGTGTAGAGGTCTGTTCAAAACCTTTCAGCATCATTCTTGCAAATCTTACATTATTAAGGACAGATTCATCTGAATCTGTAACTGTTTTGTCATAATCCGCAACGGGAATCCTGAACAGGTACCATTTTACTTTACCTGCCTGTCCGTTCTCAAACTTGACATCCACTTCTTTAACATCCACTATTTTGTTCTGACCTAGAACCATTTGTGCCGGAGAAAGGTCGATCGTATATTGGTTGTAATTTTCAGTCTGATCCAAGTTGTAATCTCTGTTAAGGTCTTCTGCATCAGGTGTCTGCGTTGCCACCTCCAAGGTATTGGCTGCAGAGTTACCTTCCGGTCCACGGAAATATTTATAACGCTCTATCAATGAAGAAGCCAAATCACCTTGGAACCTATCCGACATATAGAATACAAAGTTATCAGAAGCCGGATCCAACTCATTTGTCACAGGATTTACGAAATCAACTCCGAATTTTTCTTGCTCCTGAGCTCCATTCAGACCATCATAACCAAGATCTTGCTGCGTTCTCTCTTCTCCTTCCGTTGAGAAGGCATAAAGGATAGGAAGCTGATTAGGCTGCGTTCCCCATTTTGTAGAAGTTGTCGTGGATGCTGTGCTTGTTGTCGGCAATCCGTTCTCGTATTGCAATCTTCCGTCTTTTAAGACATCTTCTGAAACGTTCCCTAATTGCAACAATAGTTTTGGATCTCCCGAGATATTGCCATCTGCATTAGGGTCTTGCAACCAGAATTCTACATAATCGATATTGGATGTCACAAAATTGGTAACAGAAATTGGTCTCATAAGTCCCGCCCATCTTTGTGATGGCAATTCGGCACTTGTGTTCAGGTTATATGGACCTCTCTGATCCGGATAATAAGTAATATCAAATGTATTGAGAAGCGTCTGTTCCCCTGCAACATAATCTCTGTTATTATAGATCTCCTGCATCTGTACTCTTCTTGATGAAAAATTGGATAGGGTCTGTGCATTAATTCCATTAGGAGCTCTTCCTCCAACGCCGTAGAATCTAGGATCGATGGTATACCAAGACAATAGTCCTCTACCATCACCTGACCTCAGGTCATCATTATTCACAGTTTGAGGGAAAATAGGATCATTGATATTTTTTTCAGGACGGGATGCCAAACTCCACATTGCCGGTTCTTTCAATGAGATCTTGGAAGTGGTCTGCTCAAAATCGTCAATATAAGACTGGTCATTGATTCCCTTACTTTGTCCAGGAATCAAATATGCTCCCTCTGCTTTGAAATTAAGATTGGAAGGTGCTTCTGTATTGATGAAAGGGATCTTATCTGTCAATCTCGTCAAGAACGGCAGCTCATTATTGTACATCATATTGAAGCCTGCCATTGTATTACTCACGGCTTCCTGTCCATAATTCACTTTTTGGGTGAGTGGTCTTTCTGTATAATTAACGACGGTTGCACCCAATGTAAAATGCTCATTGAATTTTCTTTCGAGGTTCAAGCCCCAGAAACTTTTCCTTTGGGTATTAAAGGTCAATTGGTTTTCCAAAGAGATATTGATCGCCTGTCCGGACTGCTTAACCGTTTCATTGATGATATTGACCGTTCCCAGCATATAATCTACGGTATAATCTACACCTTCCACAAGCTGGGTTCCATTGGCTGTTACTTTTACAGAACCTTGCGGAACATTGATCGCACCAAGAGAAATACCTTGTCCCTGAGTTCCTTTGTATCGCCCTTCTATGGTATATCGTTGTGATAAGCTGCTCTGTTTTGCAGTTTCTTTTAGCTTAGAATATAAATCGCTATAGACATAATTTTTTGTATTGTCGGTTTTTAAGATTTTTTCTAGATAGCTACCGAAAGGCTGAACTTTGGTAAAAATAACTTTTCCATTTTCAGCATCTACAGTAGTGCCATTCACGAAGTCAAATATACCGTCTCCTGTGACACCGTCTTTATTGGTTTGTAAATCATTATTGGCATTCAATCTATCCCAATTGAATACTCTCAAAAGATTTTCTTGATCAAATTTTGTATAGCCATCGTTATAAGTAGCACCAGCCAAATAATTGACTTTACCTGCAGAAACTGGATCTTTGAAATAGACATTCAATAAGAAATCCTGGGAGTTAAGCTGGCTGGAATTAAGAGAATAGATATTCTTCATCATCAGCTGCCACATAGGGGAAGTTGGCTTTACAGCAATATTGGATTTCAACAATTTAGTAAGGAGCACCGCATTTTCTTCGGAGAATTCCCCTACTTTATAGACTGTACTTCCCCCATTGATCGTATAGGAGAATGATACGGCCAAGAATTGATTGTCATTTAATCTCTGGTTTAAGGAGATATATCCTAATTGTGGATTGAATTTATACTCAGAAGATGTCAACCTTCTTGCCTTTGCATTGGTAATAAAATGTTCTCCGGAGGTATAAGGTTCATTGCTACCTTGAGAATTCGGGAAAGATCTCCCATTCAAAGTATTATATGCGGCAGTCACTTCTCTTGTTGTCCCCAATGCAGAGGTTATCTGGCTGTATAGATTCCCATTGGTATTGCTTGGAGCAACTCCATCCTGATCCCCAAGATCTCTAAGCCCAACAATTGGTTTCTGGCTTTCCAGATTTGCTCCACCTTGATCTAACATCCAAACTTCCAATCTCGTGATAGAAATTTTAGAATTGACCAACGGGTAATTTAGAAGTGCATCATCATAGCTATCAAGGAAATATTTATCCAGGAAGTAATGCTGATTATCTTCATAATCATAAGCATTGACCTTAAAGGTGCTCATCGTTCCACCACCTTGCGCTACAATAGTTTTAGCCTCACCCTGTTGTTGTGAAAACACCAAAGTCCCCGTTGTTTTGCCCAACTGGAACTCGGTCTTAAGTCCAAATAAAGATTGTGATCCCCTGATCAGACTTGTAGAAAGCGGCATACTTATGTTACCAACCTCCACTCTTTTGATGATCTTATCTTCCGGGTCTTGTCCTTTTTCATTCAGACCTTTGGATTGGAGGTCCTTCCAGGAACCTTTTGCCTGCCAGACCATATTCATACGATTTTCAAAAGCGAATCCACTTTGCGTATCGTAATTGGCTTTCAGCTGGAGGTTTTCTCCTACTTTCCCGGTAATTCCTAATTGAATCCTTTGTTGGATATTAATGGCAAAACTAGTTCTGTTCTGGGGAAGGATCAATGGATTATCTATCTTTTGGTAAAGTCCACCCAAATCGAATGAAGCATAACCCTGGGGAATCAGTTCTATCTTGTTTCCACCAAAGATATTCTCGAACATTTTACTTTTGATGGTGACAGCAGGTATCAACCCTTTCTTTTTAGCATCGGTCTGATCTTTTCTTTTGGAGAGGTCATTCAACAGCGACTTTTCTTCATAATAAGAACGAAGATTGTTCTGCATGGTGTAGTTTTTGTACTCTTCGAAAGTCATGGCGATAGGCGCACCTACAATTGTATTCCCTACTTTAGGATACAAATAGTACATACCTGTCCCTATATCGTAGAAAGCATCGTAACGAATGGGGTCTGCAAGACTGAAATCCTGCCGCCCGGTTATAAGACTATCTGCCGGTTTTTCCTGTGCAAAAATGTTGGTAAAACCTACAAAAATTAAAAATATAAAGGTTAATTTATTAAGGTAGATATTTTTCTTCACTTATATTTTTTTTAAGAAAACTGATGGTATAGAGCCATCAATTGTTAAATGTTCTTTAAAATCTCTTTCACTAATTCTTCCACCGAAACATTCGGGTTTTGCTTAAGGATCCTATCTGCAATCTTCTCACTCATCCTCTTGGCGATACCCAAAACTTCTAATGCAGATAACGCCTCATTCTTGATTTTATTGTTTGCAAAATCAGAAAGTTTTTCCTCGGAATTACCGAAGTGTCCTACCTTGTCACGCAAATCCACAATAATTCTTTCTGCAGTTTTAGCCCCTATCCCTTTCACTTTTTGGATAAGAGCACTATTGCCTGAAAGTATAGCACTTGCGGCATCGGAAAGACTGAGCGAAGATAGTAATATTAATGCTGACACAGGTCCTACTCCGTTAACACTTATTAACAGGTTGAACATTTCTTTCTCTTCCTTGGTATAGAAACCAAAAAGCAGGTGTGCGTCTTCACGAATGATCTGCTGAATATATAATAAAACCTGAGATCCCAACTGAAGGTTCTGAGAGGTCTGCAGACTGATCCCGACATAATAACCTACTCCGCTGACATCCACGACAGCAAATGTAGGAGTCAATTCCTGAACGGATCCTTTTAATGAATAAATCATTGAATTAATAAAAAATTAGGGTTTTGCGAAGATATAAATTAACTTAAAAACAAAAGCCATTTTAATATGTTAAAATGGCTTTTCAATACTCTTTCTACGATTTTGTTATTTCATTTTTATGATCTTAAAGAAGTTTTAGAAAATTTCACAACATTTAAAAAGTTAATTCACATCAAATTTTTCAATATGAATCCTCAAATCATTATAAATTTTCTCCGCTTCTTTATTCCCTTCTTTAGCAAGCCTTTTTACATTTTCGAAATAAACTAAAGAATTTCTGTAAAGACTTTCCATCAAAATTAATCGCATATCCTCTATCTGTTGCTTTAAAGCCGGAAGATCGTTCTCTAGGTCTTTCAGCATTTTTAAATCTTCATCTGATTTATTAGGATTGCTTTTTATTTGTTCGATAGCAGAATCGATATTAAGCAGATTTTCCTTAACTGTCAAAAGCACTTCAGGAGGCATACTTCTTACCAACTTAAGATTTTTCTCCAATTTCTCTTCAAATTGCTTGGTAAATTTATCATCAAAATTCATATTCGTGTTTTTTTGAGATAAATTTAGAAAATTATTAAAGACATCGAATAAATATTAATTAAGAATAAAAAAGCCATCTTAAATTAATAAAATGGCTTTAAATATTATTTATGAATAATTCCTATTTTTTATCTTTCGTCTGTGCATCCAGAACGGCAATTGTTGCAAGATTTACAATTTCATCTACGCTGGATCTCATCTGTAAAACATGAACAGGCTGATCTAATCCCATCAAGATTGGGCCTATGGTCTGAGCAGCTTTCATCCCTCTGATAATTTTGTATGATAAGTTTGCACTTTCAAGATTTGGGAAAACCAAAACATTGGCTGGGCTAGTTCCTAATTTTGAGAAAGGATAATCTGCCAAGTGATCTGCATTAAGTGCAAAATCCGGCTGGATCTCTCCATCCACGATCATCTTCGGATATTTCTCATGAAGGATTTTCACAGCTGCTGCCACTTTTTTGGAAGTATCAGCTTTTGCCGAGAAATTTTCAAATCCCAACATTGCAACTCTTGGTTCAATAGCAAAAGATTTCACTGTAAATTCTGCCATTCTTGCGATTTCTACAAGATCTTCTGCAGTGGGATTTTTGTTGATAGAAGTATCTGCAAAGAACAACGGCTTCTTCTCTGTAAGAATCATCATCATTGCAGCTACTTTGTTTACGCCTGGTTTTCTGTCAATTATTTCCAAAATAGGTTTCAGAATTGAGGCATAACTTTTTGAGAAACCTACGATCAAAGCATCGGTATCGCCGTGTTTCAGCATTAGCGGCCCAAAATAATCACGTTGTCTTACATAACGTTTTGCTTTATATTCATTGATTCCTTTTCTGTTTCGTTTTTCCCAAAGGGTTTTACGATATTTTTTACGGGTTTCTTTTTGCTCATCATCATTTGGGTCGATAATTGGAATATCAAGAGTGATTCCGTATTCCTCCATTTTTTCTTTGATGAGTCTTTTGCTTCCCAACAAACTAGGATAAGCAATTCCTTCTTCCTGAAGAATCTGCGCAGCTTTCAGAATGTTGTACTCTTCTCCGTTTCCAAGCGTGACTCTTTTCGGATTCGCTTTTGCACGGTTTTGCATCATTCTCACCAGCTTTTCGTCTCGTCCCATTCTATCTAGCAACTGATTTTCGTATGCTTCGAAATCCTCAATTGATTTTCCAGCGATGCCACTTTCCATGGCTGCTTTTGCTACGGCAATAGAAACTTTGGTAATTAATCTGTTATCAAATGGTTTCGGAATGAAATATTCTTTCCCGAAGCTGATATTACTAACATTGTAGGCCAGCTTTACCATTTCCGGAACCGGCTCTTTTGCTATTTCTGCCAAAGCGTGGACCGCAGCTAGTTTCATAGCTTCATTGATTCCCCTTGCCTGGACATCTAAAGCACCCCTAAATATATAAGGAAAACCAAGCACATTATTCACCTGATTAGGATAATCACTTCTTCCGGTCGCCATCATCACATCTTCTCTCGTTGCAATTGCCAGATCATAACTGATCTCCGGGTCTGGATTGGCTAACGCAAAAACGATCGGATTTTTTGCCATTGAGAGTAACATCTCTGCAGACATTACATTTCCTTTTGACAAGCCGATGAAAACATCAGAACCTTTCAGGGCATCTTCTAAAGTATCAATATCTGTTTGAGCAATAAAGTCTAATTTTTCTGGTGTCAGGTTTTCTCTTCTTTGATTGATGACCCCTTTGCTGTCACACATCAAAATATTTTTCGGATCAAGTCCTAAAGAGATGTATAATTTAGCACAGGCAACCGCAGCCGCTCCAGCGCCATTGATCACCATTTTCACTTCACCGATTTTCTTACCTGCAATTTCCAAAGCATTGATCAGAGCTGCAGCAGAAATAATAGCTGTTCCGTGCTGGTCATCGTGCATCAACGGAATATCCAATTCCTCCTTCAGTCTTTGTTCTATATAGAAAGCTTCCGGTGCTTTGATATCTTCCAGATTGATCCCTCCGAATGTTGGCGCAATGGCTTTTACAGTTTCGATGAATTTGTCCGGGTCTTTTTCGTTGATCTCAATATCAAAAACATTGATTCCTGCAAAAATTTTGAAAAGCAGACCTTTCCCTTCCATTACAGGTTTTGAAGCCTCGGGACCGATGTCTCCTAAACCTAAAACGGCAGTTCCATTGGAAATCACCGCAACCAAATTTCCTTTTGAAGTATATTCGTAAACGCTTTGCGGATCATCGTGAATTGCCATACAAGGTACAGCAACGCCCGGCGAATAGGCCAAAGACAAATCTCTCTGCGAAGAATGCGGTTTGGAAGGTATGACTTCGATCTTACCTTTCGGTTCCTGACGGTGGTAATCTAAAGCGGCTTTATCAAAAGCATTTTGGTCTCTTGAATTTTTTGACATTGTTGAATTTACTTTTGTTGTGCATCTAATATTATATAGAGTCACGGGTTTTTATTTTTTCTCTGCGTAAGGGCGGAGGGCATTGTTGGAGCTCCTCGCCAGAGGCGAGAGCGACTGCCCGCAGACCGGCCCGCTTGTTTTTGCGGCTGGTTCAACTCGGAAAAACAAAGGGATACGCCCCAATTATTATTGCAAAGTTAAAGCTTTGGAATGATATAGTCACGATGATAATTCACCAGACTTTCTATTGGACGCTGAACAACCGTCCCGATCCTGAAGTGAAAATCCGATGCTGCTGCTCTTAAAGAATCCTCAAAAAAATAGGCGATCGAGCCAATAAAATTGATTTCACTTTCTCGGCATTCTTCGTACGGCATTACCTGAAACTCAAGGAAGTTCTTGAGTTCTTTGTAAATGAAATTCTGAAAATATGGATGTGTTTTTCTGTCCACAATAAACCTCGTGAAATCTGCCATGTAGGCATTCGCTCTTGGATTGTGATACATATTTTTGAGCAACTCGTCTATATTCAGCTGATAAATCTCAGTAAATTGCTGATGCAGATCGGGTGGTAATTTCTTCATAAAATAATGACGGACCAATTGTTTTCCAAGTGCGCTTCCACTGCCTTCGTCGCCTATGAGAAACCCTAAAGAAGGCAACTCAGTTTTGACATTTTCGCCATCGAAATAGCAGGCATTGGAACCTGTCCCTAGAATGCAGACAATAGCCGGAACACCTCTGTAGGCCGCATAAGCTGCTGCCAAAAGATCTTCTTTTACCCGAATCTGTGCGTTGGTGAAAACCTTTTGTATTTCTCTTTCTACAATCAGTTTATTTTCCGGAGTACCGCAACCTGAGCCATAGAAAAAGATGTTTTCCAGATAGTCTTTGAACTTGGTAAGTGCCTGATTTTTTTCTATTTCAATTGTGATCAGTTCTGGTTTTATGATATTCGGATTGAATCCAACGGTTTCGGTTTTCAAGACTTCTGTACCGTCGTTTTCCAGAATAACCCAATCGCATTTGGTAGAACCGCCGTCAACAATGGCAATCATATAATATATTATTTAGAATGCTAAAATAATATTTTTTCGGGGAGAATGGATGAGAATTTGTTATTGTTTATCTTCTATAAGCCAATCCTGAATCTCATCTTCCAGGTAAGAAGTCTGTAATTTGATAGCATTGATGAAATCGTCAGGAATGCTTTCTGTGTTTTCGCTGCTTTCCAAATCCCATAGTTCATCGGACATCAATTCGTATTCTGAATAGATTCTTTTGAATCTGGAACTGCTTTTTTCCAACTCCTCAATTTTCTTTTGCTGAGGCAGAAATTTTCTGTAAGGTCTGTTAGAATTTTTCATTTTTTGTAATAATTATTTTGTGATTGTGGTGACTTGACAAATGATGAAAAAATTTCCTGACCAAACAATTTTTAGTCAGGACAGTATATCTTCATCGACTGATATTAAGACTTTC
>Ga0065704_10070762_pt1 | contig 16537 bp, 16 predicted proteins | sample SwiRhicommuniRL2_FD_59091 | JGI IMG/M metagenome (GOLD analysis project Ga0065704, IMG submission 59091) | Switchgrass rhizosphere bacterial communities from Rose Lake, Michigan, USA - RL2 v2 (version 2) | ecosystem: Host-associated > Plants > Roots > Rhizosphere > Soil | place: East Lansing, MI
TGATCACAGATAGCATAATACCTGGTCACAATTCACGTCCTTGCGAGGAAGGCGTAGCCCGACGACTGCGACACTCCCTGGCAGCGCCCGCCAGGGCAGGTGAGCGTGCCTGTGGCAAGTAATGACGAGATAAAAAGGAGATCAATAACACCATGTTTGGAGTGAGAAACTACACAGAAGAATATATCGATGGATGTCGCTCAAGGGTTGACGCCGATCTGTCCACGTATAAGAAGCTGGCTGCAACAGCGAGAAATCAGCCTGCAGGTGCGAAAGCCCTTGAATGGTTTGAAGTTACTTTCTCTAACAACATGGTCCTCGTTCTGGATCACCTTTTTGTCCATCGCCGCAGGACGGTTGAAGGGAAAGATGGCAATCCACTCAATGAAGTCAGGCTCTTATGCGATGCCATAATGAATAACAACCTTATGGGTACCGATAAAGCCATCAAGTTCGATCCCACGCAATCGGTCTTGAAGTATAAAGTGGAGGCTGAGATCAAATTGAACGAGGTAGACTTCGGGCTTCTGTGCACGGCGTTCTTTGCGGAGGCCTATGAGCGGGCATTCGCACTCTGCCGCAACCGTGCTCAGAGTGACTATTTTCAGCGGCGGTTGGATGAGATGACGAGAGCGTAGATTCGTTTAGTGAAGCCTCTACCTCTAAAATTATTTCATTCACTTTGAGAGGGAAATAAAGGATTTGTGGTAAAGTTGAAAGCATGGATCCAGCAGACCTGAAAGATTTGATCGACAATGAATTCAAGCGGGTCAAGATCCAGAACCATCCGAGTTTTCCGGCGTGGCATCTGGCCTTGAAGCCGCATGCCCGCCACATCCTCGATTTCATCCTTGAAGAAGACCTGACACCCGAGTACATTATGCTTGCCCAAAATGCTCCCGAGGCTGAAAAAGATGAATATCAGTTTCTGTTGATCATTGCCGGGGGAAACCCAAATCCGGCCATTATGGCTGCTCTCACCAACTTTACCCTGGCAGATATCTTCCTGGAAGTGAGAGAATTTGGGGATGAAAATAGCTGACCCTAGATTATTAATGGGAGATCCTCGACTGTGGTCTATCTCCATGGTCGGTCATTAATGGGGGATCATTTCCTCATCCGTATAGTGGTCTCAACACATGAATAACAGGAGGCATAAATGACAGATTTGAAGTTGCCAATCGCCATGGCAGAACTACGACCTGCCCTGGGAGAGATCATTGGGCTGGGCCTGCGGCAGCGAGCGCCCTACTTCTCTGTCTTGCTTTCTTCCAGACACGGCCTGAGCATTGTGGTGGATAACCGCGAGGAACGGGTGACCGAGCGGCCTCCCACAGCTGGCACAGTCCTTTCCGCTTTCGATGCCGCCACTAACTTCGAACGCGCGATCGGCGGCTTCAACCCGCAAGAGGTCCAGAGTGCGGCGCGTGACTTTCTCCAGGGAATATCTTTTCAGAAATTTATATTTGAGGCAGAGCCTGAGCGGCGCGGCGATTTTGTCACCGCCATGCAGCTCGATCCTTTGGAGCTTTCGACTCAGGAGAAACTGGATCGGTGTCGTGAGGTACAGCGGCGCGCAAAGAGCCGTGACCCACGAATTGTCAACGTGCGTGTCATCTATAATGAATTGAATGAACACGCGGTCTTTGCTGATCCCAGCGCGGACCTGGCCCAACGCGTCCAGCGCGTCAATATGTTCATTTTAGTGATTGTATCCAGCCCAACGGGAGATGTGCGTTATGATTTCGATGTCAAGTCCGGTTCGGGTGGGTGGGAGGTGCTGAACTGGAGTGACGAAGAGATCCAGGATGTGGTGGATGGCGCTCTGGCGTTGCTGAACGCTGAGCGGATTGAGCCCGGGGAATATCGCATGATCACGACTCCCAACGTAAGCGGCGTTCTCGCTCATGAATCCTTTGGTCATGGGGTGGAGACAGATATGTTCCTCAAGGAACGTGCCCGCGCTGCCCATTTCATCGACAAGGTTGTGGGCTCAGCTCTCGTCAGTATTGCAGATGATCCCAGCCAACCTGGGAGTTATGGTTCCTACTTCTTCGACGACGAAGGTCAGATCGCTGCCCCCACTCAAATTGTAGAGAACGGTGTCTTCCGGCGCGGGATTACCGACCGCTATTCTGCCACGGCTCTCGAAATCCCTCGCTCGGCGAACGGACGCCGCCAGGATTACAGTCGTAAGACTTATGCACGCATGAGCAACACTTTCTTCAGCCCGGGCAACTCCACGCTGGAAGAGATGATCGCACAAGTGGATCACGGTATCTTCCTGGACAAGTGCTCCTCGGGTATGGAAGATCCACAGGGCTGGGGTATTCAAGTTACCTGTCACTACGGGCATGAGATCAAAGGCGGCAAAATCACCGAGCGGGTCTTCGCCCCAATTGGTATAACGGGCTATGTGCCGGAGGTGCTGCAGAGCATTACGGCGGTCAGCAATGAACTTCAGATGGAGGGTGGCACTTGCGGCAAGGGTCACAAGGAACAGGTACCGGTCGCGTCGGGTGGACCTCATCTTCTTCTCACGGCGAGGTTGGGCTGATGTTAAATCAAATTGTGGAAGCACTCAAAAAGCGCAACGATCTCGCGGGCTGGACGGTACGTCATGTTCGAACCCGTGGAGCGCAGGTATACGCAGTGCCGCAGGGCATCGAGTCGCAACGCGTGGTGGATGGCGAAAGATACCTGATTGATGTTTTGCGAAATACCTCCACTGCAGAAGGTACTCCTGCCATGGGGAGCGGTGATGCCTCGCTGCTGCCCGGCGACGATATTGAGCATGCGATCGATCAGGCCACATTGGTGGCTGGATTGGTGGCTAATCCGATGCATGGATTACCCGGCCCGGCTGCACTGCCCGATGTGCCTCTGTCTGACCCTGCTTTACAAAAAGATGCCTCCCGTGTAATGCGGGACGTGATGGAACATATGAGGGCCGCGGTGGCCAAGCACCCTCAGGTGCGTCTAGGTGCTGCTGAATGTTTTGGCGAGATCCGCAATACACATTTGATCAATAGCCGCGGGATAGATGCTAAGCAGGAGTCCACGCAAATTGATATCGAGTTGGTGCTTCACGGTCGGAAGGGTGCCCAGGAATCTGAGACTTTCGATGAACTGAGGCGCCGCCGTGTTGTTGATCTGGATCTTGAAGCTGCCATTGAAGATCGAGTAAAGTCCACGCTTGATTCACTTGACGCCACGGCGCCTGCCTCGTGGCAGGGACCAGTAGTATTGCGTGATGAAGCGTTGGCCATATTTATGACTGGCGATGATATTGGCGGAAGCGTGATCCGGACCCTCGCCTCTGCCGAATCAAAATATGCTGGGATCAGCCCCTGGGAGATGGGTAAGCCTGTGTTCCGTGGGGAGGTAAGAGGTGATCCTCTTACTGTGTGGGCAAATCGCTGTTTGCCCTTCGGCTCAACCTCCGATCGGTTTGATACCGAAGGATTACCGGCCCAACGCATCGAGGTGATCCGCGAAAATGCGTTGATTGCCTTTGCGGCCAGCCAGCGTTATGCTGATTACCTGCAGATCCCTGCGACGGGCGCATTCGGGAATATGGAATTGCCACCAGGGAAAACACCCACATCAGAATTACTGGCTGAACCCTATGTAGAGATTGTCCAATTCTCCTGGTTCAATCCTGATCCTATTACCGGGGATTTTGCCACCGAAATTCGCTTTGGGTACCTTGTCCAGAATGGTGTACGTAAACCTTTCAAAGGAGGTCAGTTGATAGGGAATTATATGGACGCGCTGGCAAATGTGCGTTGGAGCGCGGAGACTGGATTTTTTGGAAGTTACCTGGGTCCGCAGGCCGCGCGTTTCAATGAATTGAAGATCGCCGCAGGAGAAGAGTAGGCTATTGACCGCTGCCAGTGGAGGGTAAATAGCAGAGGATGGTTTTTACGGCCAATTCTCCGCCCCGGAGAATTGGCCTGATTGCGGGTCGTGTTAGAATCAATCGTGTTTCCAGAGGTGAGGAGGGTAGATTCACTCAGTATTTAGAGAAAGCATTCAAGCCCTGTTCGGGTGTTATCTTGGGAGCGCCGCAAAATGGACCGTGATTTAGCAATAATGATCTATAGCGCCATCATGGGGGTTGCCGGCAGGATCATGGCTTGCAGGGCTCGTGGCCTGGCATCACGTGGGATGAAACCAGGGCCAGAGCATCTGAGCGGAAGCAGGCTGCGCTTGGCGCGCCAATCGTATGTTCAGGCCATGGCCCGGTGGTGATGGACGCAAACGGAAAATTCCCGGTCTGAGTATTTTTTATGAAAATAGAAGACGTTACGTTACAGGGTCGATACGTTCGCCTTGAACCGCTCGCGTTCCCTCATGTTGGAGGACTGGTGGCCGCCTCAGCGGTTGGCCCTTCGCTCTATCAATGGAGTCCCATTCCCCAGGGAAAGATCGAAGCGACGAAATATGTAGAGACAGCCTTGGCGTGGAAGGAGGCTGGCAGTGCGGTGCCATTTGCTATTATTCGCAAGGAAGATGGAGTTGTGATCGGTTCCACGCGCTTTTGGAATATTGAGCATTGGTCATGGCCTCCGGGTAATCCACTTCACGATCGCACGGCGCCTGATGCCTGTGAGATTGGCTATACCTGGCTGACCCGTTCAGCAATTCGCACCGCAGCCAACACAGAATCCAAGCTGCTGATGCTGACGCATGCCTTCGAAGTATGGCAGGTGTTACGAGTCTGTTTCCATACGGATGTGCGCAATGAGCGCTCACGCGCGGCGCTGGCACGCATTGGTGCTCAATTCGAGGGAATTCTACGCTCGCATCGCATGGCAGCTGATTTTATCCCGCGTGACTCGGCTCGCTTTTCCATCCTGGCATCGGAGTGGCCTTCCGTGAAGGAAAGGCTGCAAAGTCTCATTGTCTGAGCTGGGGTAATCCTATATTTAACAAGCTGCTATTGTAAAATAGAAGAAAACACAAAGGAACAATCATGACTGATTTCATTCGAACAGACCGCAACCGTATCAAACGACTCCCCAAGCGCGGACATTATGACCGCGAGACTATCCATCGCATCCTGGATGAAGCCTTGATCTGCCATGTCGCGTTTGTAGAAAAGAGGCAGCCTTATGTTATCCCGATCAATTTTGCGAGAGTGGAAGATCGCATCATATTACATGGCGCAAAAGCCAGCCGTTTGCTCAAGCACATTAAGGCCGGACATCCCATTTGTGTGGAAGCGACCATTGTGGATGGTCTCGTGCTGGCGCGCTCCGTGTTCCATCATTCAATGAATTATCGCTCGGTGGTGGTGTTTGGGAAGGGGCGTTTGATTGAGGATCAGCAGGAGAAACTCGCGGCATTGCAAGCGGTCACAGAGCATCTGATCCCCGGTCGCTGGCAGGAGGCGCGCCTGCCCAATCGTAAAGAACTGAATGCTACCAGCGTCGTCTCGATCGACATTGATGAAGCTTCAGCTAAAGTTCGAGTGGGGCCGCCAGTGGATGAGCAGGAAGATTACGTGTTGCCAATTTGGGCTGGAATCCTGCCATTGCAGGAAATGCCACTACCCCCAATTCGTGACGAGTTTCAGTCAGGGAATATCCCTCTCCCGAAGTACGTCGCCCAGTATTCACGAAAGGGATCGTAAGGTACTACAGCCCTATTGAAAGAGCCAAATGTCCTATTCCAATCGAATTAGATTTGGCAAAATGCCATACTGATCACAAGCCCACACTAGGCAAGCCGTGGCTTTCTGTTTGAGAATGCAGTGGAAAAGAGGACGACAGACGATTACTTTGTCCCAAAGATAATTTGATCAACTGAACGATATTTAATTTTCTATATGTAATGATGAGATGATATGTTTAGAGAATACAAATCCCTACACTGGCATCGCAGATTCATCACCCTCACGACTGTGATCGCATTACTCTTCATTTTTGTGCTGCCGGCCCTGGCGATCACTTATGGGCAGCCAGACGGGAATGATCATCCTTTTGTGCGGTCTATGGTGGCGAGGATTCCGGGGGAAGGTGTGTTTCAGTGGTGTTCAGGCACGCTCATCTCTGACAATGTGTTTTTGACTGCCTCCCATTGCACCGCTCCTGTAGACCTGTTCCTGGAAGAAAATCCCGGGGCAGAGATGCTGGTCACTTTTGATCCAGTCATTACTGAGAATTCAACATTCTATACGGGCACGTGGTATACAAATCCAAATTACCTGGCGGGGAAGGGTGCCTCGGATACAGGCGATGTTGCCGTGATTGTGCTCGATGAATCGCCAGGCATCGCGCCAGCCAGTCTTCCAACAGCTGGGTTGCTGGACGAGCTTCAAGCTAGTCATGTCCTCAACGATACCCGTTTCACGGCCGTAGGTTATGGGACTATTCGGGAAACAAACAGAACTGGCTTTCAAGGAATTCTGGATAATGTAGACCGAAACCGCGTCGAACAGGGATTTCTTTCTCTCACCAAAGCCTGGATGACATTGCCTATGAACCTGTCAACTGGCAATCGCGGCACCTGCTATGGTGACTCTGGAGGGCCGCACTTTATTCACTTAGATGGCGTTGAAACCGATATCGTTGCATCGATTACTGTCACCGGAGATGCTCCCTGTAAAGCTACTGACAAAACATATCGCATGGATACCGAAAGTGCGCGCAGCTTCCTCGCGGACTTTGTAGACTTGCCCTGATTTGAACACAAGAAATTTCCAGTTTGTGATCTTCCTGTGCACTCGAGAGAGATGCGTAGGATTCTTTAAAAGATGAAATTCTCGAGGTTGAGCAATTCATGTGACAAGCGGTAAAATTAGGATATGGCGGCATGCATGAATGTGAAGTCCGTCATTTGAGGCGAGAGACCAACAAGAAAGGAGTAATTGTCATGGGTAACGTTGGAAAGAAAGACAAAGGTAACAAAGAACAGAGGAAAAAACCAAAGCTTAACATTAAGGAGAAGCGCAAACAAAAGAACGAAAAGAAGACCAAGTAAGCCCTTCCCGCCTCCCCCAAATTCTTCGAACTTGGGGGAGGCATCACGATCCTTGTCCACAACAGCGCGATGGAAGAGGTGGGAGAGGCTACAATCCAACCTGCTGCGCCCACTGCGCGAGTGTATGTAAAAAGTTGGTGATGAGATTAGGGGGAAGCAGACCGAAGGCATTTGCCCCAAAGTAAATAAAGAAGAGCGCAATAAAAACGAAGGCGAAAAATCCCCAGGGAGAAGAGCCACCTTCCCTGGCCGTTCGCCTTGTTTGCTGGCGTTTTGGCTTCTCATCAGCTGCCTCGGAAGAGCGCTCCGCTTTTTCAGTCTCTTTTTCTTTCTTCTCTTCCTCGTCTTTGTTCTTGAAGAGGTAGGAACTTTCTGAAATTCCCGAGCCGGGCAGCCCAACGGTCTGACGTACGCCCCGCTTACTGAAGTTAAGATGAAACCCTTTTCTTCCTACCGTAATACTCATCCCACCTTTGCTCATGTTTACTTTCACGCCGGGAAAAAGATTAAACGATTTTCGAATGCGAACAGGCATAGGGTCCTTCTATCCCTTTCGTGTAAAAGGCTAAGGCGTAACGGTGACCGTGAATGCATCGTGCAGCACTGCAAAGGTTCCATTGGGGTTTGTGACACGCACATCCCAAGCCTGGGTGCCCAACCCGGCATCCACCACCGCGTTGACTGCAATGACAATGGTGTTGGCATTGACGACTTCGGTTCCGGTCACTTGAGGCGCCGTACCCTGGCCACCCTCAAAACTCACGGTTGCACCATTCGCAAAGGCAGTCCCGCTCAAGGTCAAATTCACAGTGGTATTTGCCGGTGCTGTGTTTGGCGTGATACTCAGCACGTTCAATTGTGGGGTAGGCGTGATCGTAATCGTTGCCAGTGAGGGGGCCGTCTGCGTTGGAGCAGGAACGGTCGGTGAAGGCGGTGCCGGTGTTGCAGTGGGAAGGGGCGTAAGTGCGACCGCTGTTGCGGTGGGTGTCACCGGCGTGAAAGTAAGAGTCGGCAAAACAGTGGGCGTTACGGAGGTCGGAGAGGGGATCGGTGAGGCTGTCGGCGTGATCACGATCGGGCTGCCAAATTCTCTCCATCCCAGGTCAGGAGCCGCGCCGATAAAGCCTATCAACGGGCTAGGTGGAACCAGCTCGCCGCTCGGGGCCGCATATTGTGTCACACCTTTATCAATAGCTGGGGACGTGCCTTGGAGCAGCAGGCCACTGAAATCATCGTCCACCGTTTCCCAGGTTCCATCCGGACCCGGGTTGGGCACCGCCGCAAAGATTGGATCCTGCCCGGTGATAATTCCCACGCCCAATGTGGACTGATCAGCATCCACAGTATTGTTAAAGAATAGCGTATACGCGACAATAGCATTGGCACCGGGTCCGCCCTGCACTTTCCAGACGCCGCGTCCCGCCGAGTTGGTAATGATGTTATTGATTGCGACCAGATTGTCGCCACCCGAAATGCCATGATTATTTCCATAAAAAGTATTATTGATCACACGGATGGCTTCCACTACATCCGCGCCGGAATAATCTTCAATTGTATTTGCATTTGCCATGAGACCAATCCCGGCCTTCTGACTGTTGGCGATCAAATTGCCCACGATCACAAAGCGGCGGTTCGTATCTTGTGGATCGCCAGGAAAGTCAACAAACTGGATGCCATCTTCACGGTTGCCGATGATCATGTTGTTCCAGATATCAATTTCAACAGGCGCCGGTGGGGAGGGTTTGTCCTGTAAATTGACTTCGATCCCATCATCGGCTGCATACAGGATCCGATTGTTTTCGATGAGAAGGGGGCGATCAATCATATCCAGATGAATGGCATCATCCCCGGCTTTGAAATAAACATTATTGCGATTGGCTCCGCCTGCACCCCATTGATAATTTACTTGAATCCCTGAGGCGTTGAAAAAGTTGAATTCAGCCGTAAATGGCGAAGAGGCCTGTATACCATTCGCGCCACCATGGATCACAAATCCGCGCAGACTAGGCATTTGGGTCAGATTCGTTGGAATGGTAATGGTGGCCGCGCCGGCGCCGCCCTCGATCACGGTGGCATTGTTCGCCGGGTTGGCTGCGTCAAATGTTTCGGCGGTGAGAGTCACTGCTTTATCCAGGACCAGATTCTCAGTATAGGTTCCTGTCCCCACTTGAATAATGTCACCCGGTTCCGCGGCGTTGATCGCCGCCTGGATGGTCGGATAATTGCCAGGTACTTTGATTAAGTTCACAGCCTGTTCCCGACGATTCATTGCCAGCACGCCGGCAGCCACACCAATTAAAACAATACATACAATAATCGCAGCGATTGCCCACAGGTTTCGATTGATCGGTCGGTCAAAATACATTTGTTCCTCCAGGCTCCCGTGTTACAAAATGAATGATTCACAAAAGAATCGTTATTCTTGTGTTGAAATATCACCCACCCAAAGATGTTTTCCGGAGAGCACTACAAGGGCCTCCTTGGCGTTTTAAGAAAGCTCTCATACTGTAAAACGATTGGTAGAATGAATTGTTCTACCGGGTGGATGGACCGGATTAAACACTCATTTGCCCAACAATTGGATGAGTATATCTTTAAGGTCTTTTCAGTAAAGTCTCATCTTTTTTGTTTAGGATTAAGAATAGGCAACCGGGGATTTGAACAACGCTGTTTCAACTTCAACTTGAAAATTCCATAAAAATTGAAAGGAGTAAGTGTATGTTTGTGACTCGAACTTTATGGCGACGCTCCATCATTGTTTTGTTGTTGTTCACTTTTGGTTTTATGACTATGGGCGCAGCACCCGCTCAGGTATTTCCGGATGTGATCCCACTTCCAAACGGCTTCCAGCCTGAAGGCATTGCCAGTGGAAACGGCACAACATTTTATGTTGGATCCATTCCCACCGGCGCGATCTATCGCGGTGACCTGCGGACGGGAGAAGGCGATGTGCTTGTCCCAGCGCAGGTGGGCCGTAGGGCAACCGGTCTCAAATATGATCCGCGCACCGGTTTGCTCTTTGTAGCCGGGGCAGCGACCGGCTATGCTTATGTCTACGACGGTCAGACCGGCGCGAATGTTGCCGAAATTCAACTGACGACTTTGCCGAGTTTCATCAACGATGTGGTCGTGACGAACGACGCGGCTTATTTCACGAATTCATTCCAACCCGAGTTGTATCGCGTGCCACTGGCGAATAATGGCGCGTTGCCCCCCGTCCCAACCAGTGAAGCCATTCCGCTGGGCGGGGACTATCAATTCACGCCCGGTGGATTTAATGCGAATGGCATCGCTGCGACCCCGAATGGCAAAACGTTGATCATTGTCAATAGCGTGGACGGTGTACTTTACACAGTGGACCCATCCACTGGCGCTGCAACTCAAATCGATTTGGGCGGCGACTCGGTTCCCAACGGAGATGGTATTCTTTTGCAAGGCAAGACACTGTATGTCGTGCAAAATGTTATGAATCAAATAGCTGCCGTCGATTTGAGCCCCGACCTCACATCCGGTACGATTACGGATACGCTTACCAGTCCCTCCTTCAGAGTACCTACGACGATTGCGAAATTTGGTGATGCGCTTTATGCGGTCAATGCCCGGTTCGATACCCCACCCACGCCTAACACAGACTATGATGTGGTTCGCGTGACGAGATAAAACCCTGCGCGGTTTGAAACGTCAGTTTAGCAATTGAAGAGAGCGGCCCTGCTTCCGTAAGTAGAGTCGCTCTCTTATTTTCGTTTTTTAGCTCTGCAAAGTGAATGCATATGCCGCAATCCCAAAGGCTATCGCGACGTTGAATGACTTCTTTTCTCCGTGCATTGGGATATAAAAGATACCGTCGCACAAATCAAGTAATTCAGGGTCTATGCCGGTGACTTCATTGCCAACGATCAAAACATGGAGGGCAGAACCTGGTGTGTCTGTCAGGGCATTCGAACGGCTGGACGCCAAAGAAACGGCTCTTTCATCATCCTCCATTGCATAAACCTTCCAGCCCTCGGTCTTTAACCCTTTAACCAATTTGACTGCATCTTTGTGATACGACCATGGGACAGCGTCCTCCGCGCCGAGCGACGTTTTTGTCACCGCTTCGTTGTCCGCGGTGGGCGTGATTCCACATAAGTAGGCATGATTAAAGCCGAACCCATCCGCGCTGCGCAGGATCGAGCCAACATTCCAGGCCGAGCGGATGTTATCGAGCAGGACTGCGAGGTTTTGTGAGCCTTGAGGATCATGAAACTTTTCTTTCGCATTTGTGCTTAAGGCTGAAATACGAGCCGGGCCGGGCTCATTCATCAGTTGTCGGCGGCGCGCGATGCTCGTCTCCCCCATACAAAGCGGACAGCGTGTACCAAATGGATGTCCCTCCATCAGAGGGTATCGAAGTCCGCACGAATCACAGATCCTTATCTCGTAAGAGTTTATTGGCATGAGGTCATTATACATGCTACAATTTGAATATGCACCGCGTCGTTCCTGAACTTATCATTGAAAATTATCGGGCGGGCCGGTTTCGCGGGGAATTTGCGGCAGTGGGAATGTTTCTTGATCTGACGGGTTTTTCAAACATGACCGATACGCTCATGCTGCATGGACAGCATGGTGCCGAGGTGCTGGCTGGTTTAATGCACGGGGTGTTTGATCCGCTCGTGGAAAGCATCTTTGAATACGGCGGAAAGATTGTTGGGTTTGCGGGCGATGGCATCATGGCCTTGTATCCGGTTGAATCGGATGCTGGATCAACGGCGTTGCGCGCGCTGACCTCTGCTTATGTGATCCAGAGGCGGTTTCAAGAAAACCCTGCGCGCCAAACTGTCTATGGCGAGTTCTTTATCTCTGCCAAGATTGGTCTGGCGAGTGGTTCTGTTTCCTGGGGGATTTTATGTTCTCCTAATTGTGAGCAGGCGACGTATTATTTCCGTGGGACTGCAGTCGATGACTCGGCTCATGCCGAGCATCATGCAAAAGCAGGAGACATTCTACTTACAGAAAGCATTTTCCAGCTTTTGCAGGACGAGATTGAAACCATTCCTTTCGCTCCTTATTGGCGCTTTCACAACTTTAGGGCAAGCCGGCCAGAGCCGAAACCTGTGACCTTCCCTGCGGTGGATTTGGACATCTCTCAACTTTTTATGCCTCAGGAGGTCATTGCAGAGGATGTGCGCGGTGAATTCCGCCAGGTTGTGAATCTGTTCATGCGCTTCCCGGATCTATCCGATGCACAGCTGGATGATCTGATGCAGAAGATCTTTGAGTTGCGGAATAAATATGGGGGCCTGTTAAGCCGCATGGACTTTGGTGATAAAGGTTGCAATATGCTCATCCTGTGGGGAGCACCGGTGGCTTATGGAAATGATATTGGCCGGTCATTGAATTTTCTGCTCGATTTGAAATCGGCGGTCGATTTTCCCATTACGGCTGGCGTCACTTACTATATTTCGCATGCGGGCTATCTGGGAAGCTCGATGTTTGAGGATTACACCTGTTACGGTTGGGGAGTGAACCTAGCTTCGCGTTTTATGATGAGCGCGCCGTCTGGCGCGATCTGGGTGGATGATCGAATTGCGCGCCGGGTCTCAAACTGGTTTGAGATCGAGTTCCTCAACAGTCAATCATTTAAAGGATTTGCCGCACAGCAGAAAGTTTACATCCTTTATCGGCACAAGCCAACAGCCGAGCCAACCTATCAGGGAGAACTGGTCGGCCGCCAAGAAGAATTTGCCCAGCTTGCAAACTTTCTCGAACCCTTATGGGAGAATAAATTTGCAGGCCTGCTTCTGATTTCCGGCGATGGCGGGATTGGAAAGGGACGGCTTGTGCATGAAGTCCGCTCTTCGAAGCAATTCGAAGGAAAAAGGGTGTTGTGGGCCACCTGCCAGTCTAACCAGATTCAGCATCTGTCATTCAACCCATTGCGTAGTTGGCTTTTACGATATTTTGGAATTTCGTTGACGCAGTCGTTGGACGAACGCAGGCAGAGCTTTGATACAAAACTGGACGAATTGCTTAGCGCTACAACAGACCCTGAACTGGCTCACGAACTCGAACGGACTCGTTCCATTCTTGGTGCGTTACTTGATCTCTCCTGGCCCGACTCACTCTATGAGCAATTGGATCCGGAAGGACGTTACAACAACACCTTCCTGGCCCTGATCGCGTTGCTGAAAGCAGAAAGTCTGCGGCGGCCTGTCATTCTCTTTTTGGAAGACCTGCAATTCATTGATCGAGATACAAAAGATTTTCTGGCTCGCTTGAAGCGCTCCATTCTTGTGGCAGAGAGCGCCTTTCCGATCGCAATGATTGTGACCTCGCGACAGCAGGGCGCCTCGCTGGAAAAGGGGTTGATCGATACGCGTATTATCTTGCGCGGCCTCTCCCGCGAAGCGCTTGGGCATCTGATCGAGACCCTACTGGGTGGGCTGGTCGCGCCTGAACTGGTATCGTTGATGATGGAACGCTCTGAGGGGAACCCCTATTTTGCAGAACAGATCATCCGATATTTGCAGGAAGAGAATTTAATTGAAACGAGCAAGGTTGGCTGGACGCTCATCAAGACATTGGACGATGCGTTTTTGCCGGGAGACGTCCGCGCGGTGCTGGTGGCCAGGTTGGACCAACTGGCGCGCGGCGTCCGGGAAAGCGTCCAGACTGCCTCTGTGTTAGGTCGCCAGTTCGAGGTTCCCCTGCTTGTGCATATGTTACGCGAGGATAAACATGTGTTTCAAAACGTTGTGGAGGCTGAGAAGGCTTCCATTTGGGGTCCCCTTGACGAAGTGCACTATATCTTTTCCCATGGTCTTTTACGTGATGCCGCTTATGAGATGCAGATGCAAGCCCGCAGGAAGGAGCTTCATGCCCTTGCTGTAGGGGCCCTGGAACAACTGTATGGCGATGTCAAAAATCGTTACGCAGAGCTCGCTCACCACGCCAAGTATGCAGAACTCGGCTTGAAGGCGAAAAAGTATTACGTGCTGGCGGGTGAGGTTGCGGCAGAGTCATACCAGAATCATCAAGCCCTCGAATATTACAAGCGCGCGCTGGCATTTACTCCGCTCAACGATCTGAAGACTCAGTTCGATATTTTGATTGAACGCGTGGAGTTATTCAATCGTATTGGCAACCGCCCAGCACAACTAAAGGACCTAGGGACGCTCGAAGCCTTGGCTGTGCAATTGGATGATTCCGAGCCCGTGGCAAAAGTATTAATGTTGCGTGCCTCTTATTGCTTTGCAATTGGTGATTACCTGAAGACAATTGATTTTGCAAAGCAAGCAGAAATTTATTCGCCTCGTTTGGCGAAACTGGAATTGGGATTGTACACCCAACTTGTTTGGTCTCTAGCCTTACTTCGGCTGGGATGGTTGGATCAATCTATGCAGCGGGCACGAGACACGCTCGAACGACAGAGAGCCGCCGGTAATCGAAAAGAGGAAGCACGGGTACTTACCTGTATGGGGTTAATTGCATTGGAGCAAAAGGAGCCCACGAATGCGCAGAAATACCTCGTGGAGTCATTGGAAATTGCCCGTGAGGGAAAAGACCTCAGCTTGCAAGCTAGAGCATTAAATAATCTTGGTCTGTCAGAATGTTCCGTGAATGGGAACTATTTGCGCGCTCATGAATATTATGAGGAATCATACAACATCACTCGTGAAATTGGTGACCGTCATTCGGAGAGTGTTGCTCTTGGAAATCTTGGGTTAGTGGCTGCGTTGCAGGGCGATTTTGTGACTGCCCGTTCCTATCACGAGCAATCGTTGGTTCTCACTCGTGAGACCGGAAATCGGTCTCAGGAAATTATGACGCTTACGAATTTAAGCGCGGTTGCCGCGATCCAAAATGAGGCGGATGCAGCTTTAGAATATGCTCAATCCGCAGCACAGTTAGCACAGAGAATACTTGAGCGCTCGGGAGAAGCATGGGCGATGCTCTACATGGGGCACGCTCATTTATTGAGGAATGATCTTCAACTGGCGAAATCTGCATATCAAAGGTCGCTGGAAATCCGCAATGAATTAGGGCAGCCATCCCTTTCTATGGAACCTATTGCTGGGCTTGTGGAAATGTATCTCCAAGTTGATGACTTTAAATCGGCTTGGCGCGAAGCAGAAAAAATCATGGCATTTCTTGAAAGTGGCTCAACGTTGGATGGTGCCGAAGAACCTTTAAGAGTGTATTATGCTTGCTATCGGGCCCTTGAAAAAACAAAAGACCCACGTTCCAAGCAAGTTTTGCAGACGGCAATCAGTCTAGTTGAAACGCAGGTCTTAAAATTCAACGATGACGTCGCACGGGACCGTTACATCCAAAACATTCCCTGGCGCCGAGCAATATGGAATTTGGCAGAAGAACAAAAGAACGGGCAGTGACTACGGGGCCATCCCTCCTCCGGGATCGCCATCCGTTAATTCAAACGTATCGCTGGTGATATTGCCGTAGTAATATAGTTTTGGATCGTGCGTGTCGGAGTAGATCACCAATTGGGAGTTTTTCTCCTTCAACCTAGAAATCAAGCCAGGTATAGTCACTTTGTATTTCTTCTTGATATAGTTTCCGTTTTCCTTGATCGAAAAGTTGTTGAACCAGCGAATGGGCGTGTTGTCAGGCTCAGGCATGTTGGTTGGCAATGTTTCCGTTTCCAGCTTCTCAACTTCATACTTTCCACTCACCTCCAAATCGATCTCAATGCTGACTTCGCTGGGCAAGGCTGGCTCAATTGTGAACTTCCAATCTTTATCCTTATCTTTCTTTACTTTGTTATCTACTTTCTTTTGCTTAGCCATCTTATCCTCCTTCGTGACTTGAATCCCAATTTTGCGTATTATAGTCCTATTAAGAAGTATGCGCTATATTATTTTCAACAAACCTTATGGTGTCCTTTCACAATTTACGGATGAAGGCACCGGTCATCCTGCACTCAAGGAATACATTGACGTGCCGGATGTGTACGCGGCCGGTCGCTTGGATCGCGATAGCGAAGGGCTGCTGTTGCTCACAGATGATGGCTCGCTCATTAAGCGCCTGACTGATCCAAAACATCATATCGAAAAGACCTATTGGCTAATGGTGGAAGGCGATCCGACTCCGGAGAAGCTTGCTCAGATCGAGCGTGGGATTCCATTGAAAGATTTTGTTACATTGCCCGCTCAGACTCGCCGCTTTCCTGAGCCGGAGTTGCCCCCGCGCACCAAGCCGGTGACTCCCCATGGTCCCACTGCCTGGATCGAGATCAAATTACGGGAAGGCAAGAAACGCCAGATCCGGCATATGACGGCCGCGGTGGGACTGCCAACCTTGCGGCTGATCCGTGTAGCGATTGGCCCTATTCGTTTGGGGAGTCTGGAACCTGGCCAATGGCGCGACCTGACGATGAAGGAAGTGGAAGAGCTAAATAAACCAGCGGGGCAAAGCCAAAAAATCAAAAATCGCTAGTTCAACATACCGTGGGAGATGGATATGATGATTTGAATCACGCGGATCAATTGCAGTGATTGATTACACCAATCGAAAACCTTTCCCCCTTATTTTGAGGTATAACACTCTA
>Ga0065704_10000592_pt1 | contig 16523 bp, 14 predicted proteins | sample SwiRhicommuniRL2_FD_59091 | JGI IMG/M metagenome (GOLD analysis project Ga0065704, IMG submission 59091) | Switchgrass rhizosphere bacterial communities from Rose Lake, Michigan, USA - RL2 v2 (version 2) | ecosystem: Host-associated > Plants > Roots > Rhizosphere > Soil | place: East Lansing, MI
TGTTGGCGCGGCTTATCGGGTTGGCGGCGGTGATCGTCTGCATGGCGGCGGGGGTGCATCATCTCTGGATCGCCTCCATCGTCGACAGCTACGCCCTGTTCCCGGTCGGCGGTTTGCCGCCGGGTCAGGATTTCGCGATGCTGGCCGTGCGCGTGCTGGGGCAGGCGACCAGCCTGGGCGTCAGCCTGGCCGCGCCGCTGATCCTGTATGGCGCGATCTTCAACCTGGGTCTGGGGCTGGCCGCCCGCGTGGCGCCCGCGATCCAGGTCTTTTTCATCACCCAGCCGCTCAACCTGCTGCTCGGCCTGTCGCTGCTGGCGATGGTCTTGGGCACGATGTTGACCGGCTTTGCCACGGCCATGAGCGCGTTCATGGCCCATGGCTGGAGTTTCTGACCCATGGCGGAGGCCGATCAGGACCAGCGCACCCACGCCCCGACCCAGAAGCGTCTGGAGGATGCCCGCAAGAAGGGCGACGTCGCCACCTCGCCGGAAATGCGCCACGCGACGATGATGATCGGCGCGACGGTGGTGATCGGCTGGGTCGGGCTGTCGGCCCTGTCGGGGCTGGGCAGCCTGCTCACCCGGCTGTGGGGCAGCGCCGACGATTTCCGGCTCGACAGCCATGGCGCGCGCGATCTGACCGCCGGGATCATGAGCCATGTCGCGCTGAGTTTCGCGCCGGTCATGGGCGTGCTGTTCGCCTGCGCGCTGGGGACGCTGTTCCTGCAAGGGCGGGTGACGCTGAGCTGGTCGCGCGTCGCGCCCAAATGGTCGAAGCTCAATCCGATGTCGGGGTTCAAGCGGCTGCTGGGCAAGCGCGCTCTGGTCGAATTTGCCAAGACGCTGGCGAAGTTCACGGCCATCGCCACCGTCGTCCTGCTGGTGCTGCGCCCGCGTTTCGGGGGGCTGGATCAACTGGTCGGCTATACGCCCGGCGCGNTGGGCATGGCNGCGGGGCGCATGGCGTANGAGGCGATCCGGGCGGTGACGCTGNTGGTCGTGCTGCTCGCCATCGCCGATTTCCTGTATCAGAACCACGCCTTCCTCAAGAAGATGCGCATGACGCTTCAGGAACTGAAGGACGAGCATAAGGACAGCGAGGGCGACCCCAAGATCAAGGCGAAAATCCGCCAGATTCAGGCCCAGCGCGCGCGCCGCCGGATGATGACCGCCGTGCCGCAGGCCAGCGTCATCATCACCAACCCGACCCATTATGCCGTGGCGCTGAAATATGACCATGGCGCCATGGCCGCGCCGGTGGTGGTGGCCAAGGGCGTGGACGCGGTGGCGCTGCGCATCCGCGAGGTGGCGAAGGGGGCCGATGTCCCCATCGTCGAAGCCCCGCCGCTCGCCCGCGCCCTCTATGCGGCGGTCGAGATCGACCGGCCCATTCCCATCGAACATTACGCCGCCGTGGCCGAGATCATCGGCTATGTCATGCGGCTGGCCAAACGGGGGAAGTGATTTGCCCGCCGTCCCACCCCATTCCCCGCTCCATCATCCTATAAGGACTAAGATGAAGACTTTCACGCGATCGCCGATCCTGACCCTTGCGGCCGTCATCGCGGCGCTGGCCCCGGTCCCGGCGCTGGCCGGCCCTGGCCCCCGCATCAAGGATATCGTCGATGTACAGAATGTGCGGCCCAACCAGCTTGTCGGCTATGGACTGGTGGTCGGCCTGCAAGGGACCGGCGACCGCATCCGCAACATCCCCTTCACCGAAGAAACGTTGCAGGCGATGCTGGAGCGCATGGGCGTCAATATTCGCGGCACGCAGATGCTGACGCAAAATGTCGCCGCCGTGTCGGTGACGGCGACCATGCCGCCCTTCGCGCGCGCCGGGTCCACCATCGACGTGCAGGTGTCGGCGTTGGGCGATGCCTCCAGCCTTCAGGGGGGAACGCTGCTCGTATCCTCGCTGCGGGCGCTGGATGGAGAGATTTATGCCGTGGCGCAGGGACCGGTGGCGGTGTCGGGCTTCAAGGCGCAGGGCGCTGCTGCGCGGCTCAGCCGGGGCGTGACCACCACGGCGCGCATCGCCGGGGGCGGGATCGTCGAGCGGGAAGTGCCGTTCGCGCTCAAATCCGCGACCAGTTTGAAGCTGGCGCTTAAAAACCCGGACTTCACCACGGCGGACCGGATCGCGGGCGCCATCAACCGCCAGTTGCCCGGCACCGCCGAAATGCTGGACCCCGCGACGGTGGAAATCCGCCCGGCAGGGGCCTTCGTCGGCTCCGTGGTGGAGCTGGTCACCCGCGTCGAGAATATGACCGTGGAAGTGGATCAGCCCGCGCGCATCGTCATCAACGAGGCCGCAGGCACGGTGGTGATGGGCGCGGATGTCCGCATCAGCCCGGTCGCCATCGCGCAGGGCGGGCTGACCATCAGCGTCAGCGAGAATCCGGTGGCTTCGCAGCCGGGGCCATTTTCCAACGGCGACACGGTGACGTTGCCCCGAACCCAGATCGTGGCGGATGACGGCGGCGGCGCGTCGCTGGCGTTGATCGGCGGGGGCGCTTCGCTCCAGTCGCTGGTGTCGGGACTGAATGCGTTGGGGGTCAGTCCGCGCGACCTGATCACCATCCTTCAGGCGCTGCGCAGCGCAGGCGCCCTGCAAGCAGACATCACGGTGCAATGACATGACCGACCCTGTTTCGATGCCGCCTGCCCTGCCGCGCAACGGCGGCAACAGCCCGGCCCGCGTGGCCCGGGAATTTGAAGGCGTGTTCGCCGGACAGGTGGCCAAGATCATGATGGAATCGGTCGAAATGGACGGCGATTTCACCGGTGGTTCGGGCGAATCCATGTTTCGCGGCATCATGGCCGAGCAGATCGGCAACCAGATCGCGCAGGGGCGTGGCCTTGGCCTTGCTTCAGCGGTCGAAGCGCAGATCATTCGCATGCAAGGAGGAAAAGATGCCCAATGATATGATCGACATCATGACCTCCCTGACGGCGCTGATGCATGAGGAGACGCAGCGGCTTCGCGGGCAGGAGCGGGCGCTGGACCTGGCCGAACTGGCGGCGGCCAAGGCGCGGCTGGTGGGGCGGCTGGAGGAGATGCTGGCCCGCCGCAACCGACACCAGCCCGAATGGACCGAACAGATGGAAGAGGGCGCGCGGGATCGGCTGACCGACTGTCTGGCCGACCTGCGGGAGGCTTCGGCGACCAACGCGGCGATATTGGAGCGGCAGATCGAGCTGTCGATGGAAATGATGACCGCCATCGCCAATGAGGCGCGGCGGCTGTCGGGCAATCGCGCCTATACCTATGGCGCGCGCGGCGATCTGGCGCGGATGGACCTGGCGACGCCGATTTCCTTCAATACGGAATATTGAGCAGAAGCGGCGTAACGGAAATGCGGCGGGTTGGGGCGGCGTAGGAGAGTCGGCTTGCGGGCCAGATTCCGCCGCACCGACCCCGCTTCCCCTTATCCCAAATCCAACGCCACCTGCCGCGCCGCATCCGCAGGCGCCGGGCGCCCGAACAGATAGCCCTGCCCATAGGCGCAATCCAGCCCGCGCAAAAACTTTGCCTGCTCGGCCGTCTCTATCCCTTCGGCGGTGACCGGCATGGACAGGCTGCGACCCAGATCGACCACCGCCTTCACCAGCTTGCGCCCCGCCTCCCGGTCCAGCGACTGGATCAGCGTGCGGTCGATCTTCATCTGGTCGATCTCCAGATTGCACAGCCGGCTCAGGCTGGCATAGCCAGTGCCGAAATCGTCCAGCGCCACGCTGATCCCGGTGTTGCGCAGCGACCGGATCGTCTCCTGCGCGCTCGCCAGATTGTGGATCAGCGCATTTTCGGTGATCTCCACGATCAGCCGCCCCGGCGCCAGGCCGGACGCGAACAGAATCTGGAGCAGCGTCATCGCATTGTCGGGGTCGCACAGTTGCGCGGGCGACATGTTGATCGACACGGTGAACTGCGGCGGCCAGTCGCGCGCATCGCGGCAGACCTGACGCATCAGCAGGAACAGCAGGTCGCGGTCCAGCCCCATGTCTTCCGCTATGGGCAGGAAATGGTCCGGGCCGATCAGCCCCTGCCGGGGGTGGTGCCAGCGTATCAGCGCTTCGAACCCCTTGGGCCGGCCGCTGTCGAGCTGGACGATCGGCTGATACCAGGGCCGTATTTCGCCCCGCATGATGCTGGATCGCAGGTCGTTCTCCAGCTCGGCGCGCTTGCCCAGATCGACGAACATTTCCGGCAGGAAACGGCGAACGCTGTCGCCCCCGGCCTGCTGGGCATGGGACAGGGCGATGGACGCCGCGTGGAGCAGATCGTCGGTGGTGCGGCTGGCGTCATGGTCGATCACCAGCCCGATGGAGCAGGTCAGATGAATGACATGCTGGTCCATATGGATCGGTTCGCTGATGACGTTCAGCACCTGCCGCGCAAAGGCGACGGCGGTTTCATCCGCATCGGCGAAGGGGAGCAGGCAGGCGAATTCATCCCCTGCCAGATGCAGCGTCCGCGCCTTGCCCAGTGCGCCCAGTCGCTTGCGCGCGACGATGTCCAGCACCGCATCGCCCCTGGCCGGGCCGCACAGATCGTTGACCAGCTTGAACCGGTCCAGATCGATCAGCAGCAACGCCAGCCGGTCGCCGGGTTGCATGACGGCGCGCACCTGCGTCACCGCCTGTTGCAACCGCTGACGCAGCGAAAGGCCGTTCAGCCCCTCCGACGATGCGGGGGCTGGCGAACGGCGCGTGAGGGCGGATCGAATCTTCTGGGATATGGACATGACTTCGATCGATCACCTTTCCTCCTATTATAGAAGGAAATGGGGATGATCGGGGCTGGCGGGATAATTTAGGGGTTTACGCCCCGTCACGCCCTATTCGAACAATGCCGAAACCACCGTGGCGACATGTTCAGGGGCCATATCGTCCAGCGCGATTTCCCGGTCCGGATGTTCGCTATAGCCCAGCATCCGTCCCTGCCGATCGACGGCGACGGACAGCAGCCGCAATCCGTCCCCCTCCCGGATCACGGCCAGTCCGCCAGCGGACGGAAAGCGATCGGGATCGACCACCAGCACCGACCGGCCCGGCAATCCGGCCCCCAACGTCGGTCGACCGATGCGCAGCCCGTAGGCGCGCGGCCCGGCCAGACGCGGCGCTTCCACCTGATCGCCGGTCGGGGTGCGGGCGATCAGCCCGTCGGCCAGCGGCGCGCCGAACACCGGCACCAGCCGCACGGTCGCGCTGTCCGCGGCATGGATGGCGTCCAGCACGTCCACTGCGGGGGGCGTCGCGGCCTTGGGCAGAGCCGGGTGCGCGGCCTTCGCGCGACGGCGTGGCGGTGCGGGAGCCTGCGTCTGGGTCAGTTCCTGACGCAGCGCCAGCACCCTGGCGCGGGTCTTGCCGATCCGCGTTTCGGGATTGGCCACCAGCGGCAATGTGGCGTCGAGATCGCCCGCGGCATAGGCGTCCAGCACCTGCCGTTCCAGCGCATCGGCATCGGCGACGCCCATCACGCGGAACAGCGCGGCGCTGATCTCCGCGCTCCAGCGGTCGATCGGCTTATAGGCGTTTTCGATGCGGGACAGGATGACCGGCGCGATGCCATAATCCATTTCCAGCGCGGCGATGGTCAGCGTGGCGTCGGCGGCCCGCCGCGCCCGCAGCGCGGCCGCCACCAGCGCGGCCAGGCTGTCCGCCAGCGGATCGACGCTGCCGTGCGGCTGAAATTCCGCCGCCCAGTCCGCGATGTCGAAGGCCGGGTCGTCGATATCGATCAGCAGCCGCGCGGGATCGACGTCCAGCGCCGCGCCGATCGCCCGTAACTCGTCCACGCGGGCAAAGATTTCCCCGCGTTCGATCTTCGACAGGCGAATATAGGTGATGGACGGAATCCGCTGCGCCAATTGCAACAGCGAACCGACATTTCGTTTCTTCCTATATTCCCGTATGTTATTCGGAAACAGGAAGGCGCGGGACATATCGATGCCGGGAAGGGGCTGCAACGTCGCTTTCTGCTTCGTCTTTTTCGACCGTGAACGACTGTTTCCACCAGTCATTCGGCCTTCCACACGCGAAATATCTTCAGTTATGGCCCAGCCCTCCATCGGTCATCATATTCTCATGGCCTTCCATCGCGGTCAATATTTTGGGATCGACTTTATTGGATATGATCTGTTCATTTTCTGGACACATATACTGAAACATTCAGCATATATCGTGTCCCTGGGCCGCTGAACGCTCTTAAGTGGCGGATGTTTCCCGAAAATTTCACAAAAATTCACAAAAATACCGTTTATTGGATCAGGACAGGCCAAGGGTGGCGCGCCCCCTCCTATCAGCGAAGAGTTTCTGGAGGATGAACGGCGCGTAAAGGCACAAGGCCGCGCCTCGCACGGTAGCGAGGGCGGCCCCCTTTGCCGGTCGTGCAGAGAAGTTTCAGGCCGCGATTTCTTAACCGTCAAATGATCCCATTTGACTGGACATCGCTCTAGCCGCGCCCGATGGCGGTCTTCAGCAGGCCGATCTGCTTGCGGTACAGGTTGGTCATCGCCGCAAAGTCCGACTGGACTTCGCCCATTTTGAGCAACTGATCCTCCAGCGTGACATTATTGCCGTCGGGCTTGGTCTCGCTGATGTCGCTTTCCGCGATCACGCCGCCACCGCCCAGCGGCGCGCGCGCGCCCAGCGCCGCCATGCCGCCCGACAGATGCACTTGCGGGCGGCCGACGCGGGGCTTGCCGCCGCCGCCGTCATATATTTTCACCAGAGAGGAAAAGTCTGGGGCCTCCACCGTTTGCGCCTTGAAACCGGGGGTTTCGCCATTGGCGATATTCTGCGCGATCACGCGCTGCCGCTCGGAAAGATGCTTCATCGACTGGCCGATACCGGCGAGCAGGGAAGGGGTGGATGTCATGAATTTATCCTTGGGAGAATGATTCCCAGTGAAATGGAACATTTCACGGCTCGGAAATCACGGTAGAACGAGAAATTGGACCGCGATTTCGATCCAATCAAAATCGGACAGGGTCTAACTGGAAAGGCGGCTGAGCGCGGCCTGATATTGCGCCAGCCGGGCCTGTTGATAGGCGGAGCCGCCGCCGGTGATGGTGCCGTCGACCTGCGCCTGTTTGGTCGCGTCCCAATAGAGCGATCGATAGGCGCTTTGCGTCATCGACTGGGCGGCCTTGATGCGGGAAAGCGCCGCGCTGGCGGATTTCGCGTCGGTCAGGTTGATCAGGTCATTCAGGTTCAGGCTGTAGATGCCGCCCGGCGTCACCTTGGGCGCGTCGGCGGCCTTGGGCGCGGCGGCGGTCAGGCGAACCGGCGCCATGCCCAGCTTCGCGAGCGCGTCGGTGCCGTCCGGCCCGGCGATCAGTTCCACGCTGTGCCCCGTCTTGACGTCGACGCGCAGCACCTGCTTGCCATCCACCTTGGCGGTGGTGGCGGTGCCCTTGATGCCGGTGAGGCGCTGGATTTTCTGCGCCAGCGTCGCCAGCGTCTCGTCCTTGCCGATGGTGATGGTGCGCACCGACCCGCCATCGACGCGCAGGCTGAACTTGTCGCCTTCCTTCAGCGTGGTCTGGGACGAGACGCTGGCGGACACGCTCTGGTTCAGCGTCCCGCGTTGCAGGCCCAGCGCGCCCAGCGCCGTGGCTCCGCCGGTGACTGCCGTGATTTTCACCGGCTCGACCTTATGGGTGACGAGCCCCCATTGGTTCACATCCTGCACCGCGCCGGTCGCCCCGTCGATGCGGGCGACGAAGCCGTCCACCGTGCCGCTTTTGCTGCCCTCCAGCGCGCCTCCGGTCCGCCCGCCGACATAAAGCGCGCCGTTCATATAAGCGACGCTGTCGGCCTGATCGTCGCCCGCCGTGCCGATATAGCTGGTGCTGGTGGTGGAGAGATCGGCGGCGATGCGGGTGACGAAGGCGTCGCGCCCGCCGTTCATCCCATTGGCCTGATCGCCGGGGAGGGCGACGCTGGTGGCGCCCACCACCGCGATCTCGCCCGTGTCGGAAACGGTCATGGCGCGGGCGTCGACCGTGCCCAGGCTGACCGACCCCAGATCGGTGGACAGCGCCTGCGCGTCGATCCGCAGCAGCGAAGCACTGTCGCCCTGTTTGGTCAGCGCCAGCAGATCGCCGGACCCGTCGATGGCCAGCGCCGTGATCGTGTCCGACCCGCCGCTGTCGATGGTCCGCTTTTCCTGTATTTTCCCGGTCGCGTCCAGCTTCACGATCACCGCATCGCCGCCCCCGGTGGAGGCGCGGCCCGCGACATAGAGGCTGCCGTCGTCGCCCACGGCCACGGCGGTCGCGCTCTCATTGCCGACCTTGCGAATGGCGGTGGCGAAGCTTTGCGTGCCGTTGGCGGTGAAGCGCGCCACCAGCATGTCGGTCTGGCTGTCGTCGCTGCCCGAAAAGGCGCCGCTGACCGTGCCTGCCACCACGATGTCGCCATTGGCGGCGATGGTGACGGCGGCGCCTTCGCCCGTGCCCGCCGCGCCCAGGCTGCGTTGCCAGACGACGCCGCCTTCGCTGTCCACCTTGGTCAGATAGAGGTCGTTGGCCCCGTCCGACAGCGAACTGCCCAGATCGCCCGCCGTGGTGCCGACGACATAGCTATATCCCTGCGCATCGGTGGCGATGGCGCGGGCGGTGGAACCGGCATAGACGACCGGGTCGACGGCGTCCTTGTCATCCTTGTCGGCATTGGCCTTGGCGGCGGCGACCGCCACCGCGGTCGCCTTGCTGTCGATGGCGTTGATGGTGCTCAATCGCTGTTCGGCGAGGCTGCTGGCAGGATCGTCGATGCGGAAAATCTGGGCGGAGGTCGGCCCGCCCGTCGCCGTCCGCCCGCTGGCGATCATCAGCGCGTCGGTGGAATTGACCTGATCGATCGAGGCTTTCTCGGTCCCGGCGGTGGTGAAGACCAGTCCCCAGCGTGCGTTGGAGCCGTCGCCGGTCTTTTCCACGGTGAAGCGCGACTTCCACTGGGTGGTCGGATCGCCATTGGCGTCGAGGATCGGATTGCCGCTGCCGTCCAGCGCGGGCGTCGCGCCGATCGCGGCGTTCAGCGCAGCCGCCACGCTGTCCAGCGTCGGCGGCTGGGGCGTTCCCGAAAGATCGACCGTCACCGTTTCCGAAACCGTGCCACGGGTCAGGGCGACGCTGAAAATCTCGTCGCCGTCCAGGCCCGCCAGCGCCGCGTCGCGCGTCTTGCTCACGCCGTCCGCGACCAGCTTGCCCGAACTGCTGACCGCCTGGATGCCGATGCTGTCCGCCCGGCGCGTGACGAGACCGTAGTTGAGCGTCAGCAGATCGGTTTCCGCCTGCCCCAAATAGGTCTGGAGGTCGCCCATCCCCTTGGCGAATATCTTCTGCAAGGCGGCGCGCTCGGTCGAGGAGGTGGTTTTCTTCGCCGCGCTTTCCGCGAGAATGCGCAGCGCGTCCAGCGCCTTGTAAGTGGTGAAGGCGGTCTGGATGTCGGGCAGATCCTCCAGATCATTGTCGCTGCCGGCGTCGATGATGGTCTTCAGCCGCTTGATCGCCGCGATCTGAGAACTGATCGGCGCGTCGCTCGGCTCCTCCTGCCACGGGGCGGTGGTAGCCGGCATGGTGAAGGCTTTTTTCGCCTTGATGACCGCAGGACTGTCCGTCGCCGACGCATAATAGGTCGATGCGCTATTGGTGCCGCTGAGCAGGGACAGGCCGACCAGGCCCTTGGATAAATTTATCGTCATGAGCGATCCTCCATCGCCGGAAGCCGCCGGCGCTCTCCTATAAGATAGAGGAATGCCGCCCCGATCCGGTTCGCGAGCGGGGCAAAATTTTGGGCCAATTTGGGGGCTGGTGCGCAAATGAACATGATGACCACGCAGATCGGCGAGCCGCCGGAACTGAAGAAATATTCGGGCCTTCAGCGCGCCGCCGCGCTGATGCTGGCGCTGGGCCGCGACCATGGCGGCCCGATCTGGGAACAGTTGTCGGTGGAGGAAATCAAGGAGCTTTCCTCCGCCATCGCGCAGCTGGGCCGGGTGCCGTCGGTGGTGGTCGAGCATCTGCTGGTGCAATTTTCCGGCGAAGTGTCGAGCATGGCCTCGCTCCATGGCTCGTTCGAAACGACCGAGCGGCTGCTGGAGGGCATCCTACCCACCGAGCGGGTCAAGGAGATCATGGAGGATATTCGCGGCCCGTCCGGCCGGACGATGTGGGACAAGCTGTCCAACGTCAGCGAGGCGGTGCTGGCCGGATACCTCAAGAATGAATATCCCCAGACGGTGGCGGTGATCCTGCACAAGCTGCGTTCCGACCATGCGGCGCGGGTGCTGGCGGAGTTGCCGCGTGACTTCGCCACCGATGTTGTGATGCGGATGCTGAAGATGGACACGGTGCAGAAGGATGTGATCCAGCAGGTCGAAACCACGCTGAAAAGTGAGTTCATGACCAATCTGTCCCGCGCCCAGCGCCGCGACCCGCATGAGACGATGGCGGAACTGTTCAACGCGCTAGACCGATCGACCGAGGAAGCGATGCTGGTGGCGCTGGACGACCGGGCGCCGGAATCGGCGGAACGCATCCGGGCGCTGATGTTCACCTTCGAGGATCTGGGCAATCTGTTGCCGGGCGCGATCCAGACGATCGTGCGCAACAGCAACAAGCGCGAACTGGCGCTGGCGTTGAAGGGCGCGCCGGAAGAGATGAAGCAGATGTTCTTCAACGCCATGACTGAACGCGCGGCGAAGCTGATGCGCGACGACATGGCCGCGATGGGGCCGGTGCGCGCGCGCGAGTGCGAGGAAGCGCAAGGCGCGCTGGTGCGTCTGGCGAAGTCGCTGGGGGATCGGGGCGAGATCATGCTCGTCGACCCCAAAAGCGACGATGCGATGATCTATTGAGCCGATGATGGAGGCCAGCATTTCGATAAAGCCCTTCGGCTTCGACCGGGTTTTCCGCTTCGGCCATGCGCTGGAAGAGGAGGACGGGCCGGTTTCGCCGCCGACCGAGGAATTGCACGCGCAGGTCGCCGCGCTTCAGGAGCGGATCGAGCAGATGCGGCAGGACCAGGAGATCGCGCTGCTGAAAGCGCGGTCCGAAGGCGTGGCGCAGGGTCTGGCGCAGGCGCGGGGCGAGCGGGCGGAGGCGATGCTGTCCGCGACCGACGCGCTTCATGCGGCGCTGGACGATCTGGACGAGCAGATGGCGCAAACCGGCGACCGGCTGATGCGGGAGGCGGCCGACGTGGCGCTCTGCGCGGCGGAGATGATCGCGGGCCACGCCATCGCGCAGGAACCGGGCCGCGCGATCGATGAGGCGCTGGGCCGGGCGATCCGGCAGGTGGCGCGGGGGACGGCCCTGCTGCTGCGCGTCCATCCCGACAGTCTGGAGGATGTCGAACGGCTGTTGGCGCAGCGCCGGGCCGGGGAAAGGCGGACGCTGGACATCACGATCGTCGCCGACGCGGGCATCGCGCCGGGCGACGCGCATATCGGCTGGGCCGACGGCGGGCTGATCGTGGACGCCGCCGATCGCCGCGCCGCCGTGATGCGGGAATTGGGCGGGCTGATCGGGGATGGCGGGCAGCCGTAGCTGAAATAGCGCCATCTTCGCCAAAATTCACCCTTTGCCCGACCCCTCAAAACTTTCCCGCCATCGGCAACATTTGCCTAGCCGGTCCTCCTATAATGATCGGGGGACGGCCAGGGGGGCCGCCCACTCTCTTCAAGAAGAGGCTGCCTTGAACCTGAACGCCCTGCGGAATTTTATCGAGCAGATCGGCCCTCGTCGCGCGTTGCTGATGGGGGGCGTCGCCGTCGCCCTGCTGCTCGGCATCGGCGCTTTGGCTCTGCGCAGTCCATCCAGCGAGATGGGCTTTCTCTATACCGACCTTGACCCCGGCGCCGCGCAGGCGATCAGCGAAAAGCTGAAAGGTCAGGGCGTCCCCTTCCAGCTTTCGGCCGACGGCACATCCGTCATGGCGCCGGCCGACAGGCTGCCCGAACTGCGCATGGCGATGGCCGGCGAGCAGTTGGGCGGCAAGATCGGCTATGAGGTGCTGGACAGCGAACAGCCGTTCGGCATGTCCGCCTCCCGCGCCAAGCTGAACGAGACGCGGGCGGTCGAGGGCGAACTGGCCCGATCGATCGAAAGTCTGGAGCGCGTTGCCAAGGCGCGCGTCCACCTCGTCATGCCCGAACGCGCCATGTTCGAGACGGAACGGCGCAAGGCGACGGCGGCGGTGACGGTCAAGACCAGCGGGCGCCTTCCCGGTGAATCGGTGCAGGCGATCCGCTATCTGGTCGCATCGGCGGTGCCCGAACTGTCGCCCGAAAGCGTGTCCATCGTCGACCAGTCGGGTGCGCTGCTGGCGCGGGCCGGGGAAAGCGGCGGCGCGGGAAGTTCCGAAATCGATGAGCGGCAGGCCAGCGTAGAGAGCAGGCTGCGCGGCGAGATCGAGGCCATGCTGGCGCCCATCGTCGGCACCGGCAAGGTCCGGGCCGAGGTCGCCGCCGTGCTGGAACGCGATTCCGTGCGGGAGGAGGCGGAGACGTTCGACCCCGACACGCAGGTCGTCGCCCATCAGGTCACGGTCGAATCCAACGATCAGAATGACGAAAATGGCGCGGGCGCGCAGGGCGTGACGGTGGGGGCGCAACTGCCCGACAATCAGGCCGCGATCAACGGCACGGGCGGCGAAAACCGCCGCTCCGCCCGCAGCGAAACGTCGGAAGACATCACTTACCAGAACAGCCGCACGCAGAAGGTCAGCGTCCGTTCGCCCGGCAAGGTGTCGCGCCTGACCGTCGCGGTGATGGTCGATGGCGGGGCCAAGGGTCTGCCGCAGGCGGAAATCCAGCGGCTCCAGCGCCTTGTCGAAAATGCGGTCGGCTTCGATGCCGAACGGGGCGACAGCGTGGTAGTCGAGAATATGAGCTTCGCCGCGCCCGGCGATCTGGACGGGGTGGAGGGTGGCCTGCCCCTGGGAATGACCGCCGATGGCCTGCTGGGTTTCGCCAAATATGTGCTGATCGGCGGCGTGATCCTGCTGGCGATCCGGATGCTGCGGCCGAAGACTGTGCCTGCCGCGCAGGAAATCCAGCCGACTGAAAATCAACTGCTGCCGGAAAATGAGGAAATGGCGGCGCTGGCCCAGCGTGCCGCCGATGGCGACGAGGACGCGATGCGCCAGCTGGAGGAGATGCGGCAGGATGTGCCCTTGCTCGATGAGGAAATCGCGCTGGCGCAGATCGACGGACGCATCAAGCTCTCTGCGCTGAAACGGATCGGCGACGCCATCGCGGCTGGACCTGCGGAATCCGCTTCGGTGATCCGCCAATGGATGAATGCATGAAAGGGGACGCAATGAGCGAAGATCTGGAATTGCGGCAATTGACGCCCGCCCATCTGACCGATGGCCATGACGATGTGGATATGAATGCCGACCCCAACTGGTCGCCCCGTCCCACGGCCCCGCCCGTGCCCGACGATTTGCAGGCGGTGTTCGACGTGCCGGTGAAGGTGCAGGCGATATTGGGCCGCGCCCGGATGGATATTGGCGAACTGCTGCGCCTGAAGCCCGGCATGGTGGTGGAACTGGATCGCCGCGTTGGCGAGCCGGTCGACATCTTCGTCAACAACCGTCTGATCGCCCGTGGCGAAGTCGTGCTGATCGACAGCGCGCTGGGCATCACCCTTACCGAAATCGTGCGACAGGAACGTTGATGTCCGATCATGACCCGACCCGCCTGCTGTTGGTGGGCGATTTGAACAAAACCATGGGCCTTGCGGTCGAGATGGTGCGCGGGTCCGCCGCCAGCATCGCGGTCGGCACGGCGGATTGCGAGGCGCTGGACCGATGGCGCCGGACGGTGGGCGATCTGGTGGTCGTGGATGTCGCGGTGAACCTGCCCGACGTGATCGCCCGCCTGCGGGGCGAGCGGGCGGCCAATCAGGCGATGGCCGCGGCGGTCGAGGAACTGGTGGGGCAAAGCGTCGATGCGGTCGAGCGGGCGCTGATCCTGCAAACGCTGGACCGCTGCCGGGGCAATCGCACCAGTGCCGCGGCCATGCTGGGCATTTCGGTGCGGACGATCCGCAACAAGCTGAGGGCCTTCCTGACCGAAGACTTCACCCCGCCGCCGGGCTTGCTGCGGCATTGACGACATTCCCCCTCCCGCCTGCGGGAGGGGCGCAGAGAGTAGCTTCCCCATGAAAGTCCAACTTCCCGCCAAGTTCGACGAGCTGATCGCGCGGCTCGGCCCCGGTCGCGATCTGGCGCTGGCGCTGGGCGTCACGGCCATCATCGCCATGCTGATCCTGCCCATGCCGGGCTGGCTGCTGGACCTGGGGCTGGCGCTGTCGATCACCGCTTCGGTCCTGATCCTGATGACCGCGCTGTTCATCGAAAAGCCGCTCCAGCTATCCAGCTTCCCCACGATCCTGCTGATCGTCACCATGTTGCGGCTGGGCCTCAACCTTGCCTCGACACGGCTGATCCTGGGCCATGGGCATGAGGGGCATCAGGCGGCGGGTGGCGTGATCGCGGCCTTCGGCGAGTTTCTGATGGGCGGCGAGACGGTGATCGGCCTCACCATCTTCGCGATCCTGATCGTCATCAACTTCGTCGTCATCACCAAGGGCGCGGGGCGCATCGCGGAAGTCGCGGCGCGCTTCAGCCTGGACGCGATGCCGGGCAAGCAGATGGCGATCGACGCGGACCTGAACGCCGGCACCATCACCGAAGCGCAGGCCAAGGAACGCCGGGCCGAGATCGAGGCGGAAAGCGGTTTTTACGGCGCGATGGACGGTGCGTCCAAATTCGTGAAGGGCGACGCCATCGCCGCGCTGCTGATCACCGCGATCAACATCGTCGTCGGCCTGATCATCGGCGTCGCCATTCATGGCGTGCCCTTTGGCGAGGCATTCACCAGCTACACGCTTTTGTCGGTCGGCGATGGTCTGGTCAGCCAGATCCCGGCGCTGATCGTGTCCACCGCCGCCGGCCTGCTGGTGTCCAAGGGCGGCATCGCGGGCAAGACTGGCGCGGCGCTGGGCGAGCAGCTTGGCCGTTATCCCAAGGCGTTCGGCGTGGTCGCCGCGCTGATGATCGCGCTGGCGCTGTTGCCGGGCTTGCCCTTCGCGCCCTTCGCCCTGTTCGGCGGCCTTTGCGGCTGGCTGGCGTGGAGCATGACGAAAAAGGCTGAGGCGCAGCGGGTGCAGGCGCGCATGGAGGAGGTCGCCGCCCAGCAGCAGGTCGCACAGGTGGAGGAACCGATCGCCCGCACCCTCGCCATCGACGCGCTGCGGATCGAGCTGGGCTATGGCCTGCTGCCGATGATCAACGACGCCAGCGCCGAACCGCGCCTCGACGATCAGGTGCGCGCGCTGCGGCGGCAGATGGCGATCGATTTCGGCTTCGTCCTGCCTTCGGTCCGCATCCTCGACAATATGGCGCTTCAGGCCAATGAATATGTCGTCTATGTCAAGGAAACAGAGATTGCGCGCGGCGAACTGCGCATCGGCAAGCTGCTGGTGATCAACGCCACCGGGCAGGATCTGAGCATCCGGGGCGAGCCGACGAAGGAGCCGGTGTTCCAGCTCCCCGCCCTGTGGATCGACCGGGACATGCGCGAGGAGGCGGGCTTCCGCGGCCTTACCGTGGTCGATTGCGGCACGGTGGTCACGACGCACCTCACCGAAATCGTGAAGGACAATATCGCCGACCTCCTGTCCTATGCCGAGACGCAGAAGCTGCTGAATGAAGTCCATAAGGATGCGGAAAAGCTGATCGCGGACCTCATCCCGGCGAAAATCTCCATCTCCGGCGTGCAGCGCGTGCTCCAGAACCTGTTGGCGGAGGGCGTGTCGATCCGCGACATCCCGACCATATTGGAGGGCGTTGCAGAAGCGTCCGCCATGACCGCCAGCCTGACCCAGGTGACGGAGCATGTCCGCGCCCGGCTGTCGCGCCAGATTTCCGCGCAGCAGACCCATGACGGCACGATTCCCGTCGTGACGCTGGGCGGGCAGTGGGACGAGGCATTCGCGGAAAGCATCGTCGGGCAGGGCGACGACCGCCACCTCGCCATGGCGCCGTCCAGCCTTCAGGCGTTCATTGCCGCCGTGCGCGAAAGCTATGACCGGTTTGCGACGCAGGGCGAAATCCCCTGCCTGCTCACCAGCCCGCCGCTGCGCCCCTTCGTCCGCTCCATCATAGAGCGGGTGCGCCCCGCGACCGTCGTGCTGTCGCAAAATGAGGTTCATGCCCGCGCCCGGTTGCGCAGTCTGGGAACTATCGGCTGACGCAACCCGCGCGGCCCATAACCCTCTATAATGAAAAGGAAGGGCGATCATGCCGCCCAGTACAGAGAGACTATGACAGCAGCATCCACGATCCTGTCCGCTCCCGCCGCCCCGACCGCCTTGCCGGTGGCGGAGGCCGGAACCGCCGCAACCGGAGGCGCGGCATTCGGCGCGCTGATCGACGCTGCGACGTCGGCGGGGTCGGCGACGCCTGAGGCGGCTGCGCCGATGGCGGTCGCCCCCGCCGAGC
>Ga0065704_10001525_pt1 | contig 16513 bp, 14 predicted proteins | sample SwiRhicommuniRL2_FD_59091 | JGI IMG/M metagenome (GOLD analysis project Ga0065704, IMG submission 59091) | Switchgrass rhizosphere bacterial communities from Rose Lake, Michigan, USA - RL2 v2 (version 2) | ecosystem: Host-associated > Plants > Roots > Rhizosphere > Soil | place: East Lansing, MI
CTGTTACGGCACGATCCAGCGACGCAGACCGCAACGCTGGACTTGGAGCAGACCCTCTCGCCAACGCCGGGTCAGCCCGACAAGCAGCCCATGGCGATCCCGTTGCGAGTGGCTTTGTTCGACCGGGATAGCGGGCAAAGCAGGAGCGAGGAGCTGCTGCTGTTGACGGAGTGCAAGCAGAGCTTCGCTTTCTCGGGCGTGGCCAGCGCGCCGATCCTGTCGATCAATCGCGGCTTTTCCGCGCCCGTCATTGTCGAAACCAACCGAAGTCAGGCCGATCTGGCCTTTTTGTCGGCGCATGATGACGACCCCTTCGCCCGCTATGAGGCGATGCAGCAATTGATGGTCAACGTGCTGGTCGGCCGCATCGCCGGGCAGCCGGTCGATGAGGGGGCTGTAATCGAGGCGGTCCGCAACACCGTGGCCGATCCGCTGCTCGACCCCGCTTTCGTTGCGGAAGCGATCCGGCTGCCGAGCGAGGCATATCTGGGCGATCAGATGGCGCAGGTCGACCCCGATGCGATCCACGCGGCGCGTGATGGGCTGCAACGCCGGATCGGGTTGGAAATGGAGCCGCTGTGGCGTGACATTCATGCGCGGACGAAGGCGAATGGCTTTTCCATTTCTCCCGCTGCGAAGGGGGCTCGGAAACTGCGCAATAGCGCGCTGGCTTTCCTGATGGCCTCAGGCACGAGCGACGGTCCGGCCATCGCCTTCGACCAGTTTCATGCGGCCGATAACATGACCGAGCGGCAGGCAGCTCTGGCGACCCTGGCCAATGGCGCCAGCCCTGAGCGGGAGGCGGCGCTCGATATATTCTACAACCGGTATCGCGACGATGCGCTGACGCTGGATAAATGGTTCCAGACCCAGGCTTTCGCGGTCCATCCCGATACGGTCGATCTGGTCGAGCAACTGGGGCAGCATCCAGACTTCACCCTGACCAATCCCAATCGGGCGCGGGCGCTCTATGGCGCTTTTGCGGGCAACCAGTGGGCGTTCCACCATGGATCGGGCAAGGGCTATCGACTGGTGGCCGACTGCATCATCGCGCTCGACAAGATCAATCCGCAGACCGCCGCGCGGCTGGTGCCGCCGCTGGGACGGTGGAAGCGCTTCGATGAGGGACGGGCGGCGATGATGCGGGCGCAATTGCAGCGCATCCTGGCCGAGCCGGGCCTGTCCAAGGATGTGATGGAGCAGGCCGGCAAGAGTCTGGAGTAAGGACGAGCGCTGTCCCTCCCTATCGCCCGATAGAGAGGGACAGAAAAATCACTTCCCGTTGGCCGCGAGCCACGCTGCGACATCGGCGGCGACCTTGTTGGCGGCGGTGTTGAGCGGCGCGCCGATGCTGTCCGGGCCGATTTTGCCGCCAACGGGCGCGCTTGCGGTAAAGCGCTGCGTGGCGATCGGCGTGCCGCCCGGACCCGCCAGCATCGCGTCATAGGTTACGACCGCCGTTCCGCCGCTTGCGTCTAGGCCGAACTCGATCAGTTCGCCTTCCAGCCTTTGTCCCGCGCCCGGCGCGTATTGGCCCGGATCGAGTACGATGCGGTTGCTGGTCGCAGCCACGGTTTCCGCCAGCAGATGGCGGAACAGATGGCGCGGCGTGTCGGCCCACTGCACCTTGGTCACATAAGCGACGGAGGTGGCGGAGGTACGCACTGGCACGCGCACCGTATCGAGCATCTTGGGCGCGTCGGGATCGGCGATGGTGATCGGCGCGGCGGCGCTGACACTACGCAATGTGCCCGGCGCGACCTTTTGCGCCGAATCGAGCGAGAGCAGCCGCTGCGGCGGCTTGCCCCCGAAGGACACGCAGCCAGGAAGGGTCAGCGCAAGGGTGGCGGCCAAGGCGAGGGTGGGGGCGATGGGCGCCAGTTTCTTGTGGAACATCTTTCTGGCTCCTTATGGCTTGTAATCGGGCAGTTTGGGCGATCCGACGATCGAACCCGCGCCCTGTTGATCGAGCTTTTCAGCGACGCCGCGGAAGGCGCGCGACATTTCGCGCAGATCGCGGACCAGTTGATTCACTTCCGGCATGGTTTGGTTGCTGAAGGCGTGAACGCCCGGCTGGGCTTCGGCGATGGTCTTGTCGAGCGTGTTGATGCTTTGCGTCGCCGACTGCACGCTCTTGCGCAGATCGGCCATCAGCGGCTTGCCCTCGTCAGTCAGCAACGAATCGGTGGTCGCGGCCAGCTTGCCTATCTGTTCGGCGGCGATGCCGGTGCGCTGCACGGCGATGCGCGCCTCGGCCAGCGTCGCGGAAATTTCAGGGCTGCGATCGGCCAGTGAACCGGAAATCCGTTCCACATTGGCCAGGATGCCCGCGATCGACTGTTGATTCTTGTCGTTCAGCAATTCGGTCAGCCGTTCGGTCAAGGTGGAAAGCCGCTCCAGCAACTGCGGCGCATTGTTGAGCAATTCACCCAGCGCGCCGGGCTTGGTCGGGATCACCGGAACGCCATCGGGGCAGGAGGCGAGCGTGCTTTCCGCCGGGCAGACGATCGGCGGCGCGCCCTTNACNGCGCCGTCGAGCACGATNTCGCTGACGCCNGTGAAGCCCACGCCGGAAATGGTCGCNGTGGTGCCTTGCAGGACGGGCGTGCCTTCCTTCACCGAAATGCGGACCTTCACGAAGCTGGGGTCGCGCTTCCACAGTTCGATCTTTTCGACCTGACCCGATGGAACGCCCGAATAGTTGACGCTCGATCCCTTGGCGAGGCCATTGACCGACTGTTTGAAGAAGATGTCATATTCCATATTGTCGCCCTGCGAGAGGCGCGAGAACCAGAAAGCCGCGATCATGATCGCCGCCAGCAGCAGCAGCGTGACCGTGCCCACCAGCACATGGTTGGAGCGGGTTTCCATAGTTAGCGCCTCTTGTCCTTCTGACGGGAGACGGCTGCGGTTGCAGCGCGCCCGCGCGGGCCGTTGAAATATTCCTGAATCCAGGGATGGTCGGTCGCCAGCAGTTCGTCGATGGTGCCGACCGCCGTTACTTTTTTGTCCGCCAGCACCGCCACCCGGTCGCAGATCGAATAGAGCGTATCGAGATCATGGGTGATCAGAAATACGGTGAGGCCCAGCGTCTGCTGCAATTTGCGCGTCTGTTCGTCGAACGCCGCCGCGCCGATGGGGTCCAGACCGGCGGTCGGCTCGTCAAGGAACAGCAGGTCCGGATCGAGCGCGAGTGCCCGCGCCAGACCCGCGCGCTTCTTCATGCCGCCCGACAGTTCGGAGGGATATTTGGGGCCAGCCTCGGCGGGAAGCCCCGTCATGCGGATCTTGTAGGCGGCGATCTCGTCGCGCAATTGCGGGCGGATGTTGGGATAATATTCGCGGATCGGCACTTCGACATTCTCGGCCACCGTCAGCGTCGAAAACAGCGCGCCGCCCTGAAACAGCACGCCCCAGCGCTTGCGGACGGCCAAAGCCTCATCGTCCAGCCGCCCGACCATGGACTCGCCGAATACGTGGATTTCGCCTTCATCCGGGGTTTGGAGGCCGATGATCGAGCGCATCAACACCGATTTTCCGGTGCCCGACCCGCCGACCACGCCGATGATCTCGCCCTTGCGCACTTCGAGGTTCAGCCCATCATGGACCAACTGATCGCCGAAGCTGTTCTTGAGGTTGCGTACCGAAATGGCGATGCCGTCCTTTGCGACCGCTTCCTCCACCCGCACTTCCTCGGCTGCGATTTCTTCTTCGGGCGCCATCAGTTCCACCCCACCCAAGTGAAGAAGACAGCGAAAAAGGCGTCGATCACGATGACGAGGAAGATCGCCTGCACCACGGCGGCGGTGGTGCGCAGGCCGACTTCCTCGGCATTGCCTTCCACCTGCATGCCCTGAAAACAGCCGGATAGCGCGATGATGATGCCGAAGACGGGCGCCTTGATCAGCCCCACCCAAAGGTCGGTGATGGGTACGACTTCGCGCAGCCGCTGGATGAAGGTGATCGGCGGAATGTCGAGCGAGATAGCGCACAGGAACCCGCCGCCGATCACCGCCATGACGGAGGCATAAAAGCCCAGCAGCGGCATCATCACCACCACCGCCAGCGTCCGGGGCAGCACAAGCGCCTCCATCGGAGAAACGCCGATGGTGCGCATCGCGTCGACCTCCTCGGTCAGTTTCATCGTCCCCAGTTGCGCCGCAAAGGCGGAACCGGACCGGCCCGCGACCATGATCGCGGTCATCAGCACGCCAAGTTCGCGGAAGGTGAGGCGTCCGACCAGATTGATCGTCAGCATCTCCATGCCGAACTGGCGCAACTGGACGGAGCCTTGCTGCGCGATGACGATGCCGATCAGGAAACTCATCAGGCCGATGATGCCCAGCGCGGACACGCCGACCACTTCGAACCGCTGCACCACCGCGTTGATGCGGAAGCGGCCGGGATGACGGATGACGTTCCACGTCGCGACCAGCGTACCGCCGAAAAAGCCCACCAGCCCCATCAATGTCGTGAAGCTGTTGACCACCGCCTCGCCGATCTGGCCGACCACGCGTTGCAGCGGGGCGACACGATCCGGGCGGATATTGACCGGATCGCCGGCCTGACCGACCGTCGCGAGCAGCCTTTCGGCATCGCATCTGTCGCCGGTGATGCCGCAGTCCAGCCGTTGCATCGTCCGGTGCAGCACCCAGGCGCCGATCGTATCCATATGATCGACCTGCGACAGGTCGATGGCCGCCACGGGCCCCTCGATGGCGTCGAGACGGTCGGGAAAGTCGTTCAGACAGGCGATGGACAGATTGCCCGACAGCCGGATGATCGTCCTACCGTCGCGGACTTCTTGTGAAAGATCAGCGGCTTTGTTCATCAAGGCGGAGGTTTGGTCCATTATCGGTTGCACGGCAAGCCGAAACGGCCCATCCGCACGGTCAAACGAAGGGACGCCCCAAAAAGTTTCGGACTCGGCATGACGCACAGGCTCGCACTTTACGATATGGACCGCACGGTGACCTTTTCGGGCACCTACACCGGCTTCCTGATCCACGTCGCCAAACGCATGGCGCCGTGGCGATTGGCCCTGTTTCCGGGCGTTATCCTGCTGATGCTGGCCTATGTGCTGAAGCTGATCAGTCGGCAGCGGCTGAAGGAATATAATCAGACGCTGATGATCGGCTATAATGTCGAACGGGCCAAGCTGATGCCGCATGTCGAAAGCTATGCGGCGAAAGTGGTGGAAAAAAATGTCCGCGCGGGGGCGCTGGCCCAGATCGCGCGGGACCGGGCGGACGGATACAGGCTGGTGCTGGCCACCGCCTCCTACCGTCTATATGTCGAGCCGATCGCGCGGCGCCTGGGGTTCGATGCGGTGATCGCGACCGATCATCTCAGTCAGGACCTCCGCTATGTCCGGGCGAAGATCGCAGGCGAGAATTGCTATGACACGGGCAAGCTGCGCATGATCAAGGCCTGGATGGCGGCGGAGGCGATCGACCGCTCACAGGCGCATATCCGCGCCTATTCCGACCATGTGTCCGATGCGCCGATGCTGGAATTTGCCGATATTCCCTTCGCCTCCAATCCGCACAAGCCGCTGGCGAAGCTGGCGGCGGAGCGGGGCTGGACCCGGGTCGATTGGCCATAAAAAAGGCACCGGCGGCGACATGCCAGCAGCAGGCGCGGCTGGCTCACCCGCTCATGCCATCCACCGCCCGCAACGCTTGGGTAAAGTCGGCGATCAGATCGTCCGCATCTTCGCAACCGATGGAGATGCGCACCATATTGTCGCTGATCGCCAGCGCCTTGCGCCGCTCGGCAGGCACCGACAGATGGGTCATCGCGGCGGGGTGGCTGGCCAGTGTTTCCGTCCCGCCCAGACTGACGGCCAGCTTGGCGATCTTGAGCGCATCGAGAAAGGCGAAAGCCTCCGCCTCGCCACCCTTCAGATAGAGGGAGAAGGTCGAACCCGCCCCGCTGCAATGGCGGCGGTAAATGTCCGCTTGCCGCTCCGTCTCCGGGAAGCCGAGATAGACGACCTTTTTCACCTGCGGCTGGTCCTTCAGCCACCTGCACACCTTTGCCGCATTCTCGCCCGCGCGGCTCATGCGCAGTTCCAGCGTCTCCAGGCTACGGAGCAGCATCCAGGCCGAATGCGGGTCGAGGATCGTGCCGATCGTGTTGCGCATCAGGCGGATGGTGTTGATCAGCGCATTGGACCCCAGCACCCCGCCCGCGACCAGGTCGCTATGACCGCCCGCATATTTGGTGAGGCTGTAGATCACCAGATCGGCACCATGCTCCATCGGTCGATGCCACAGCGGACCCAGGAATGTGTTGTCGATGGCGATGGGCGGGCGATATTCTTCGCCTGCGAAGGAAAAGTCGCGCCGCGCGACTACCGCCTCGAGATCGACCAGAACATTGGTCGGATTGGCTGGGCTTTCGAGGTAAATCAGCGCTACGCGCCCAAGGCCCTTGGCCTTTTCGATCACCGCGCCAATCTCTTCCGTGGTCGCGCCCGCCGGAAAATCGAGCCACTGCACCCCGAATTTGCCGAGGATTCGCCCGATCAACGATTCCGTCGCGGCATAGAGCGGCGCGCTGTGCACGATCACATCGCCCGGCTGCACCAGCGCGAGCAAAGTGGTGGCGATGGCCGACATGCCGCTGGAAAAGAGCAGGGCGTCCTCCGCTTCCTCCCACACGGTCAGCCGGTCTTCGGCGATTTCCTGATTGGGACCGTTGAAGCGGGAATAGACCAGCCCTTCCGACCCGCCGGGCCGAATACCGGTAACGCCCTCGAAATGCCGCTTACCCGCCGCCGCGCTTTCGAAGGCGAAGGTGGAGGTAAGGAAGATCGGCGGCTTGAGCGATCCTTCCGACAGGGTCGGGTCATAGCCATGGCCCATCATCAACGTCGCGGGTTTCAGCTTGCGGCCGTCGATCTCCAGAATCGGCTGCTTGGGGCGACGGCGGTTGCGCGTAGGCTCCGCGCCGGTGAGGTCGGCTTCGGTTTCGCCGGTCATATGCGTCTCCTGCTAAGGGCATCTTGTGTGCCACTCCGATAACGCCAACTGTAACGCTTTTGCCCGCGACCATGCGAAACTTAATTTCCCGCCCGTGGATTATAGTTCCTCCATGACAGCCGCTATCCGCGCTCCTACATCCTCTTTCATGAGCTTACCCGAACCGCTGGAGCGATGGTTCGCGCAGCGCGGCTGGGCGCCCCGCCGTCATCAAATGGATATGCTGGCCGCAGCGCGTTCGGGCGATCATGCGCTGCTCGTCGCCCCGACGGGTGCGGGCAAGACCCTTGCGGGCTTTCTGCCGACGCTCACCGACCTGATCGACGATCCGACCGAGGGGCTCCACACCCTTTATGTCTCGCCCCTGAAGGCGCTCGCGGTGGACGTTCGCCGCAACCTCCTCGCGCCGATCGAGGAAATGGCGCTTCCGATCCGCGTCGAAACGCGCACCGGCGACACGCCCTCCGACCGGAAGGCACGCCAGCGCGCCCGTCCTCCGCAGATATTGCTGACCACGCCCGAATCACTGTCGCTGTTGCTCAGCTACCCCGACAGTTTCCTGATGTTCTCAGCGCTGAAGACCGTCATCGTCGATGAAGTCCACGCCTTCGCCACCCAGAAGCGGGGCGACCTGCTCAACCTCTCGATGGCGCGGTTGCAGGCGATCAACCCCGACCTGCGCCGGGTGGCCCTGTCCGCGACGGTGGCGGATGTGGACGCCTATCGCGCATGGCTGGCCCCGGATGGCGACATCAACGCCGTCACGCCGGTCATAGGGGAGGAAGGCGCCGACCCTCATGTCGAAATATTGATCCCCGAAGGCCGCGTGCCATGGTCCGGCCACAGCGGCAAATATGCCGCGCGGCAGGTGATGGCGGAGATAGAACGCCGCGCCACCACGCTGGTCTTCTGCAACACGCGGGGGCTGGCCGAGCTCATCTTCCAGGAGCTTTGGTCGGTCAATGACGCCAATCTGCCCATCGCGATCCATCACGGCAGCCTGTCGATCGAGGCCCGCCGCAAGGTGGAAAGCGCGATGGCGGCGGGCAAGCTGCGCGCTCTCGTCGCCACCGCCTCGCTCGATCTGGGCGTGGATTGGGGCAATGTCGATTGCGTGATCCAGATGGGCGCGCCCAAGGGATCGTCGCGCCTGCTCCAGCGCATCGGCCGTGCCAATCACCGGCTCGACACGCCCAGCGAGGCCATCCTCATCCCCGGCAACCGCTTCGAATATCTGGAAGCCCGCGCGGCGCTTGACGCCGTGGAGGCGGGGGAGCGCGACGCCGACGATTTCCGTCCGGGCAGCCTCGACGTCCTTGCCCAGCATGTCATGGGCCTCGCCTGCGCCGCGCCCTTTCGCGAAGAACAATTGCTGGCCGAAATCCGGTCCGCCACCCCATATAGCGCACTGACCCAAGAGGGGTTCGCCCATGTTCTCCATTTCATCGAAGGCGGCGGCTATGCCCTGCGCGCCTATGATCGCTTCAAGCGCCTGACCCGCGATGCAGACGGCCAGTGGCGCGTGTCCCATCCCAAATTCATAGCCCAGCATCGCCTGAACGCGGGCATCATCGTCGATCAGCCCGCGCTTTCGGTGCGCTTCGCCAATGGCCGCAAGCTGGGTACGGTGGAGGAGGGGTTCGCCGCCACATTAAGCCCCGGCGACAGCTTCTTCTTCTCGGGCACCGCGCTGGAGGTCGTGCGGATGGACACGACCGATCTGATCGTCCGCGCCACGTCGAAACAGGCGCGCATCCCCAGTTGGGGCGGAACGCGCATGGCCATGTCCACGCGGTTGGCGGACCGGGTGCGACATTTTCTGGCCGAACCGGGGCAGTGGCACCGTTTCCCGCAGGATGTGCGGGAATGGCTGGAGGTGCAGAAGCTGCGATCCGCCCTGCCCGAACCGGGGCAACTGATGATCGAAACCTTCCCGCATGAGGGGCGACATTATCTGGTCTGCTACAGTTTCGAGGGCTGGAACGCGCACCAGTCGCTGGGCATGTTGCTCACTCGCCGGATGGACGCCCAAGGGCTGATGCCGATGGGTTTCGTGTCCAACGACTATGCGCTCGCCGTCTATGGCCTCAAGCCCGTCAACGATCCGGGGAGCCTGTTTTCCGCCGACATACTCGACCATGAATTTATCGACTGGGTCGAACAGTCGAGCCTGCTCAAGCGCGCCTTCCGCGATGTGGCGGTGATTTCCGGCCTGATCGAGCGGCAGCATCCGGGCAAGCGCAAGACCGGGCGACAGGTCACTTTCTCGACCGACCTGATTTACGATGTGCTGCGCAAATATCAGCCCGACCATCTATTGCTGAAGGCGGCCTGGGCCGATGCACGCGCGCGGATGACCGATGTGGGACGGCTGGGCGATTTGATCGACCGCGCCTCGCAGACGATGCTGCATATCGATCTCGACCGGGTCAGCCCGCTGGCGGTGCCCGTGCTGATCCTCATCGGCCGCGAGCATGTCGCGCAAACGGCGGCGGAAGATGCGCTGCTGATCGAAGCCGAAGCACTGGTTGCAGAGGCGATGCGAACGGATTGATTTTCAAGGTCTTGATCCAGGTTATGGCTTCGGCCATGCGGTGGGCATGTCGATCCGTTTCTGCAAATCCGCCCTGATCCTGGCCGCCGCCACCGCCGCCGCCATGCCCGCGCAGGCGCTCAGCCCGGCTGATGCCGATTATTTCGGCGCGGCGCTTTGCCAGCCGCCCTATTCGTTGAGCGGGGCGACGGCCCTGTATGACGCGGCGGAAAAGCGTGCCAAGCCTGATACCAGCGGGCTTGGCGCGGCGGTCTATCATTTGCCCGCGCCGCTCAACCGGGATGGGTTCACCGCGCAGGACGTGATCTTCGCCGGCATGGCGGTCGGCATGTTGGTGAACGGGGAAGTGGCAGAGCAACTGGCCAAAACCTATGATCTCCAGCCCGAAAAAAGCCATCTGATGGGGGCATCGACGCTGGGCTTTGCCCGGTTGCTGCCGGACGCCGATCAGGGGATGAAGGATATGGGGCTGATCTCCATCGTCGCGCGGCAGGGGCCGGGGCTGGGCGGCAAGACGCTGCTCGCCTGCGAATTCGTGTCGAACGAAGATCGCGCCAACATGGAGGAGTGGGACAAAAAGCAGAGCGATCGTTGATCGATCAGGGGCGATCCTGTCCTTGATCGTCGCGTTCGCCGCCGCAACCGCTCAGCGTTCCCTCGCCAAAGGCCAGCGCCACCCGGTCGGACCAGACGGCGTCGCTCATGCCGTCGCTACATGGCCCTTCGGTCAGGGTCATCGTGAAGCCGTCGCCCAGATAACGAATCGTCCGCCGATCGTCATGGCGTGACACGGCATAGCGGGCCGGGGGCTTGTCGGGGCGCTCGAGCGTGGCGGTCGATCCTTTGATGGTCACGGCCCAGAAAGGCTCGGTCCCGATCGCCCGATAGCGATCTTCCGCCGGTGGCGCCGGATTGGGGGACGGGGCGGGGTGTTCCGCCATTGTTTCACGTGGAACCGCCTGCGCAACATTTTCAGCGGCCTGATTCTGGTCGAGGATTTGAGCAGAGGCTTGAGGCTGCGCCCCATTGGCCCCCGGCGCATCCTTTCCATCCCCACAGCCCGCCATGACGAAGGCGATGACGAGGGGAGCGAGCCTTCTCACGCCGCGACCCGATCCCGGCAGAAACAGTCAACCGCATGGTCGTTCACCATGCCGATCGCCTGCATCCAGGCATAGACGATGGTTGGTCCCACAAATTTGAAGCCGCGCTTCTTGAGGTCTTTGGAAATCGCCTCCGACAGATCGGTCTTCGCCGGAAAATTCACCCCGTCATTGCGGATCGGCTGGCCGTCGATAAAGCCCCAGACATAGGCCGAGAAATCCTCGCCGCGCTCGCGCATCTCGCAAAAAATCTGCGCGCCGCGGATCGTCGCGACGATCTTCGCCCGCGCGCGAACGATGCCGGGATCATTCATCAGCCGTTCGACATCGGCCTCGTCGAAGGCCGCGACTTTGTCCGGGTCGAACCCGGCGAAAGCCGCGCGAAACGCTTCGCGCTTGCGCAGGATGGTGATCCAGCTCAGGCCCGCCTGAAACCCTTCGAGCATCAGCATTTCCCAGAGCATGCGCGAATCACGCTCCGGGACGCCCCATTCATCGTCATGATAGGCGCGGTACAGATCATTCGCGCCCACCCAAACGCAACGTGTCGGTTCCGCGCCGCTCATCGATCAGACGTCCAGATTGGCGACGTTCAGCGCATTGTCCTGAATGAACTCGCGGCGCGGTTCGACCACATCGCCCATCAGCTTGGTGAAGATTTCGTCGGCGACGTCCGCCTGCTCGACTTCGACCCGCAGCATGGAGCGGACATTCGGGTCCAGCGTGGTTTCCCAAAGCTGCTCGGCGTTCATCTCACCCAGACCCTTGTAGCGCTGGATCGCCAGCCCCTTGCGGCCCGCCGCCAGCACCGCCTCCAGCAATTCGCTGGGCCGGGTCACGGCCACGGCGCCCTTGGACGCGACCGGCAGATCGTCGTCCCCGGCATCTTCCGCCGCCGCCGCCGCCTTGGCGGTAACCAGACGGCTGGCGGTGCGATAGCTGTCCGCTTCCTCGGCAGCGATGCTGTGCAGCTTGCGCGCCTCGGCCGATCCGATGAAGCCAGCCTCGATCATGTGATGATCGGTGACGCCGCGCCACAGCCGCTCGAAATGGAAGCCGCCTTCTTCGGCGACGCGGCCGCTCCATTTGCCTTCGCTGTCCTGCGCATCCATCCACTGGACGGTGGCGGCTAGCCGTTCCGCCTGCGCCTGCGTGCTCAGTTCCGGGTCGAGCGCGCTGTTGATCGCCAACGCTTCGATGATGGCCGGATTATAGCGACGCGGCACATAGCGCATCACCGCCCGCATCCGCCGTCCATGTTCGATCAGCGAGCGCAGATCGTCGCCCGCCCGCATGCCGCCGGTGGTTTCAAGCGCCATCGAATCGACGCCATTGTCGACCAGATACTGTTCCAGCGCGGCTTCGTTCTTCAGATAGACTTCCGATCGGCCCCGCGTCGCCTTGTAGAGCGGCGGCTGGGCGATATAGAGATGCCCGCCCTCGATGATCTGCGGCATCTGGCGGTAGAAGAAGGTCAGCAGCAGCGTGCGGATATGCGCGCCGTCGACGTCGGCGTCGGTCATGATGACGATCTTGTGGTAGCGCAGCTTTTCCAGATTGAAATCGTCGCGGATGCTGGTGCCCATTGCCTGGATCAGCGTGCCGACTTCCTTGGAAGACAGCATCCGGTCGAAGCGGGCGCGCTCGACGTTCAGGATCTTGCCCTTCAGCGGCAGGATCGCCTGATAGTGCCGGTTGCGTCCCTGCTTGGCCGAACCGCCAGCCGAGTCACCCTCAACCAGAAACAGTTCGGACTTGGCGGGGTCGCGTTCCTGACAGTCGGCCAGCTTGCCGGGCAGGGAGGCGATGTCCATCACCCCCTTGCGGCGCGTCAGTTCGCGCGCTTTCTTCGCCGCTTCGCGCGCGGCGGCGGCGTCGATCACCTTCTGCACGATCATCTTGCCGTGCTGCGGATTTTCCTCCAGCCATTCGGCCATCTTGTCGGCCATCAGGCTTTCCAGCGGCTGACGCACTTCGGAACTGACCAGCTTGTCCTTGGTCTGGGACGAGAATTTGGGATCGGGCAGCTTGACCGACACGATAGCGGTCAGGCCCTCGCGCATATCCTCGCCGGTCAGCGACACCTTCTCCTTCTTCAACATGCCCGACTTGTCGGCATAGTTGTTGAGGGTGCGGGTCAGCGCCGCGCGGAAGGCCGCCAGATGCGTGCCGCCATCGCGCTGCGGAATGTTGTTCGTGAAACAGAGGACGTTCTCATAATAAGAATCGTTCCACTCCAGCGCGACGTCGATGGTCACATCGTCACGGCTACCCGAAATCGCGATCGGATCGGGCATCAGCGGGGTCTTGTTGCGATCCAGATATTTCACGAAGGCCGCGATTCCGCCCTCATAGAACAGCTCGACTTCCTTATGCTCCTCATGCCGCGCATCGGCCAGGAACAGCCGCACGCCGGAATTCAGGAAGGCCAGTTCGCGGTAGCGATGCTCCAGCTTCTCGAAATCGAACTCGGTATGGTTCTTGAATGTGCCGCCATCGCCGGGAACTTTCTCGGTCGAGGGGAGGAAAGTGACCTTCGTCCCCTTCTTGCCTTCCGGGGCATCGCCGATGATCTTGAGCGGGGCGACGGCATCGCCATAGGCAAAGCGCATATAATGCTCCTTGCCGTCGCGCCAGATATTGAGATCCAGATATTCGCTGAGCGCGTTTACCACCGACACGCCCACGCCGTGCAGGCCGCCCGACACCTTATAGGCATTGTCGTCGTTGGTGTTCTCGAACTTGCCGCCTGCGTGAAGCTGGGTCATGATGACCTCGGCCGCCGATACGCCTTCTTCCTTGTGGATGCCGGTCGGAATTCCGCGGCCATTATCCTCTACGCTGACCGATCCGTCAGGGTTCAGCGTGATCAATATGCGGTCGCAATGCCCGGCCAGCGCCTCGTCGATGGCGTTGTCGCTGACCTCGAACACCATGTGGTGCAGGCCCGACCCGTCATCGGTGTCGCCGATGTACATGCCGGGCCGTTTGCGCACCGCATCCAGCCCTTTCAGGACCTTGATGCTGTCGGCGCCATAGGCGTTGCTGTTCGGGCTATTCTGAATTTCCTCGCTCATGCCGAGCATATAGGGAATCCGCCCATGAAACTAAAGCGAAACATGGCGGGTGCGCATGGCGACAGAACACTCTATCAGGCATGGATGCGCGCCCTTATCGTCCTGACCCTGATGCTTGCCGCCTGCTCGAAAAGCAGCAACGTGCTGGAGGAATTGCCCAACAGTTCGCTGGCCGGTGCGCCGCGTGAGGAAGTGCCCGAAACCCGGCTGGAATCGAACCTCGTGCGGCCGGTGACGATTGGCGAGGATGGTGCCCGCCTCGACGCCTGCGGGGCGATGGGGCAGGTGGTCCGGGTCGGCGTCAAGGGGCTGGCGGTGCGGACGGCGCCCTTTGCCGAGGCGAAGGAAGTCGGCCGCCTCGCCGAAGGCGGCCGCGCATGGGTCTGCACCCGCAGCCTGGACCAGAAATGGTTGGGGGTGATATTGGTTCCTGAACCCGTCGCCGATTGCGGCGTGTCCGAGCCGGTGGATCGCAAGCAGGCCTATGACGGTACCTGCCTTAGCGGCTGGGTGTCGAGCGCTTCGATCCGCCTGATCGCGGGGTAAGATAAAGCGGCGCAAAAAAGGACCGGCCGAAGCTCCATTTTCGGCCGGTCAGGGGGCAACTGGTTGATGGTCCCGCGCCGCAATGGCGAAGAAGGGCAGGGCGTGGTGCACGATCCAGCCGATGGTCGCCGCATAAAGCAGCGTACCCAGCCCCATCGTCCCGCCCAGCAGCCAGCCGATGGCGAGCACGGCGATCTCGATCCCGGTGCGCACGCCCTTCACCGGCCATCCGGTGCGACGGCATAATCCGGTCATCAATCCGTCGCGCGGACCGGGGCCAAGGCCCGCGCCGATATAGGCGCCGCCCGCAATGCCGTTCAGGACGATTCCCGCCACCAGCCAGCCGAAGCGTAACCCATGGCCCTCCGGCATCGGCAGGATCATCAGGCTGAGGTCCACCGCCGTGCCGATCACGATGATGTTGCAGACGGTGCCGATGCCAGGCCGCTGCCGCAAAGGCCACCAGAGCAGCAGCACGAGAGCGCCGATCAGATTGACCGTCATGCCGAAGCTGAGGCCAAGGCGCGGGGCAAGCCCCTGATGCAGCACATCCCAGGGGTCCAGCCCGAGATTGGCGCGCAGCATCAACGCCATGGAAAAGCCGTAAAGGCCAAGACCCCAGACAAGCTGGAAAAGGCGGCGGTGCATCATCATTGCGTCCGAAATTGCCGATATTGGCCTTTTACAAAACGGCCATTTTTAGATAAGTGGCCCCATCATCGGTTAGAAAGGACCGGAACACCATGTCCACTTCGCTGCTAAGGCCCCCTTCCTTGCTCCGTCTGCTGGGCGCCTGGCGCGCCGGGGACAGCGCCGAGCCTGCCTATCGCCAACTGGCGCAGGCGCTGCGGATGCTGGTGCTGGACGGGCGGGTCGGCCTGAACGTCCGCTTGCCGGGGGAGCGCGAACTAGCCGCCGCGCTGGGCCTCAGCCGCACGACCATCGCCGCCGCCTTCGACCGGCTGCGCGATGAGGGCTTTCTGGAGAGTCGGCAGGGTTCGGGCAGCGTCACCCGCCTGCCGCCCGGCCGGATCGAGCAGCCCCTGCCCGACATCGACACCGCCGATCATGGCCAGTTGCTCAACTGGACCCATGCCGCCTTGCCTGCCGCGCCGGGCGTCGGTCGCGCCTATCAGGCCGCGGTCGAAGCCTTGCCCGCCTATCTGGGGGAACTGGGCTATGATCCGCTGGGCCTGCCGCCGCTGCGCCGGGCCGTCGCGGCTTATTATGATCGGCGGGGGTGTCCCACCAGCGCCGATCAGATCATCGTCACCAATGGCGCGCAACAGGGCTTTTCCTTGCTGCTGCAATGGCTGACCGGGCCGGGCGATCGCGTGGTGATCGATCACCCGACCTATCATAATGCGATTGCGGCGCTGCAACGCGCGCACGTTGTCCCGGTGCCGGTCGGCCTGCCCGCGCAGGGGTGGGACATCGACGCGATGGAGGCGGCGTTCCGCCAGACCTCGCCCCGCTTCGCCTATATCATCGCCGATTTCCATAACCCCACCGGGCGCAGCATGGACCCGGCCACGCGCCGCGCGCTGGTCGCGGCGGCGGCGCGCAGCCATATGCCGCTGGTGATCGATGAAACCATGGCGCAGATGGGCCTCGACAATATGCCGCCGCCGCCGGTCGCGCTGCATGATCCGTCCGGGCGGCAGGTGATCACCTTGGGATCGGCCAGCAAAATCTTCTGGGGCGGGCTGCGCGTCGGCTGGATTCGCGCCGACGCCCAGACCGTCGCCGCGCTGGGGCGTCTGCGCACGACGATGGACATGGCCAGTCCGGTGGTGGAGCAACTGGCCGTCGCGCAACTGATCGACGCAGATGAAGGGCTGGGCGCGCGCGGCGGGTTGCTGCGCGGGCGGCGCGATCATCTGCTTGGGTTGATCGAGCGGCACCTGCCGCACTGGCGGGTCGAAGCGCCTGCGGGCGGGCTTTCGCTCTGGGCCGAACTGCCCCGCGCGGAGGCGACGGCGCTGGCGGCTCTGGCCGAAAGCCACGGCGTGCGGGTCGCGCCGGGGCCGCGCTTCGGCGTCAGCGGCGCGTTCGAGCGGTTCCTGCGGCTGCCGTTCAGCTTGTCGGAAGAGCAATTGACGCTGGGCGTGGAGCGGCTGGCGGAGGCGGATGCGCGATTGCATGCGCGGATGCCCAAAGGCCGCGATTCGCTGGCGGCGGCGCTGGAGGCGGATCGGTTGATTTGACCCGGCTATGAAAAAAGGGCCGCGCCGGAAATCCCCGGCG
>Ga0065704_10070765_pt1 | contig 16488 bp, 11 predicted proteins | sample SwiRhicommuniRL2_FD_59091 | JGI IMG/M metagenome (GOLD analysis project Ga0065704, IMG submission 59091) | Switchgrass rhizosphere bacterial communities from Rose Lake, Michigan, USA - RL2 v2 (version 2) | ecosystem: Host-associated > Plants > Roots > Rhizosphere > Soil | place: East Lansing, MI
GCCATTGCGCTGCAGGTCGTCGTCGCGGCGGGTGCCGCCCGGCTGCACCCGGTGGAAGGCGATGCCGTCGGTCAGGAACGCCTGCGCATGGCCGGCGCGCGCGTACAAGGCCTCGATCGCCGCCAGCACCGCGGGGCGCGAGCGGAAGTTGTGCGCCAACGGCGGCGCCGGCGTGGCGGTGGCGGCCGCGGCCAGGTAGGTCTGCACGTCGCCGCCGCGGAAGCCGTAGATGGCCTGCTTGGGATCGCCGATCAGCGCCAGCAGGCGCGCCGGCGCCTCGGCGGACGGAGCGAGGGCGTCCTCGTCGGGCGGCGCGCCGCGCTCGCCGCCGGCATGGGCCGCATCGGCGCCGAACACCTGCGAGAAGATCGCCCACTGCCGCGCATCGGTGTCCTGGAATTCGTCCACCAGCGCGATCGCATACTGCGCGCGCAGGCGCCGCGCCAAGGCCGCGCCCTGCGCGCCCTGCAGCGCCTGCGCCACTCCGTCGACCAGGTCGTCGTAGGTCTGCACGCGGCGCTGGCGCTTGAGCAGGGCCAGGCGCGCGCTGGCGTCGTCGCGCAGCGCGTGCAGCAGGCGGATGCGGCGCCGGCCGCGCCATTCCTCGACGCGGGTCAGGGCGGCCAGATAGGCGTCGATGTCGTGGCTCAGCGGCGAGGTCGGGGTACTGCCGGCGAACTTCTTGTTGGTGCCGGCGGCCAGTTCCGCGGCGGTCAGCTTGACCAGCTTGGGATGCGGCGGCAGGCCGGCGGTCGGCGCCTCGGCGAAGGCGGCGAACCACTGCCACAACGCGGTCAGCCACTCGGGCTTGTAGCTGACCTTGCTGAGCGCGCCCGCATCGAGCGCGGCCATGATCGCCTCGAAGCAGGCGACGCCGTGCGCATGGAACGCGGCCGCCAAGGCGTTGGCGGCGTCGTGCGCGGCCTGCAGCAGCGCGGCGGGATCGTCGGCGGTGGTGGCGACGGCCGGCAGCAGCCGCGGATGCCGCACCAGTTCGCGCAGGTCGCCGGCCAGCGCCTGCGGTCCGCCCGGCCACAACGCGACCAGGTCCTCGGCCATCGCCGGGTCGGCGGCACGCTGGCGCCACAGGTCGGCGGCGACCTCGGCCAGCAGCTCGCGGTCGTTGGCCAGCAGCTCCGGCGCGGCGAAGGTCTGGCCGCTTTCCAGCGCATGTTCGCGCAGCACGCGCGCGCAGAAGCCGTGGATGGTGAAGATGGCGGCGAGGTCGATGTCCTCCACCGCCTGCTGCAGACGACGGCGCAGGGCGGCGGGCGTTTCGTCGCTGGCGGCCAGGTGTGCGGCGAGGATGGCGCGGGTGAGGGCGGCGTCTGGTGCTTGCTGTGGGGGCGGGTTCTGTTGTGATGGGGCGTCGGCGGTTTCGGTGGGCGACAGGGCGGCCGTGGTGTCTGTCGCGGCTGAAGCCGCTCCTACAGGGAGGGGCGGGTCGGGCACCAGTGTGGCGGCCAGGGCCAGGCGTTCGCGGATGCGGCGGCGCAGTTCCTGGGTGGCGGCCTCGGTGAAGGTGACCGCCAGGATCTGGCCGATGCGCAGCCGGCGCTCGACCACCAGCCGGGTGAACAGCGTGGCCAGGGTGAAGGTCTTGCCGGTGCCGGCGCTGGCCTCGATCAGGCGCACGCCGTGCAGCGGCAAGGTCAGGTAGGGATCGTCGGCGAGGGAGCCGTTCATTCGGCGTCCTCCTGCGTGCCGCGCCAGTGGTGCCAACTGTCGGCGACCTGTGCCGGGTCCGGCGCGTCGTCCGCGTCGCCGCGTTCGAGCAGGGAGTACAGCAGGTGGCTGGTCGCGGCGAACGCGGCGAAGCGCTGCGCGTCGGCGAACGGGTCGCGGCCGCGATGCACCAGGCGCAAGTCCGGGCTCGCCGCTTCGCTCCAGCCGAAGCTGGCCTGCCACTGCGCGGCCGCGTCCTTGACCGCCTTGGCCAGGTCGCCAGTGCGCGCGGCCTGGTAGAACTTCCAACTGCTGTACGGGGCGAACGCCAGCGGCGCCTGCAGGCCTTGCCGATACACCCGCAGCAACGCGCCCAGCGCCGCCTGCGCCTTGGCCTGCGACAGCGGTGCGACCGCATCGCCGTGCATGGGATGCGGGCCGAGGCCGTCGTCGTCGAAGAAGCGCAAGTAGGGCGCGTGCTCGCCGGCGGCGCGCAGCAGCAGCCATTCCAGGCCGTGGCGGATCGCCGCCCGGCCCCCCACCGCGCCGACCTGCACCCGGCCCACGCCGTGGTCGTACCAGCCCGGCACGCGGCCATGCAACGCGATGCCGTCGATCTGCGCCTGCAGCCGCCGCGACTGCGCCGGCGACGCGCCCCGCCACTGCGCGAAAGCCTGCGCATACGGACGCAGTTCGCGCAGGCGCTGGTCGAGCAGGCGCCGGCCGAGCGGCCCGGACGGCAGCAGCGCGCGCGCGCGCAGGCGAGCATACAGGCCGTCGTCGGCGGCGTCGGCCAACACCGCCTCCAGCACCTGGTGCTGCAGGTCGTGGTGTTCCAGCGCGCCGTCCGGGGCCAGCAGCGGCTCCAGATCGCTGTCTTCGGCCGCCGGATCGGGCAGGCGCATGCCCAGGCGATGGCGCAGGAACTGCCCGGCCGGGTCGGCGAACAGGCGGCGCAGGTCGTCGATCGACAGGCTCGCCGGCGGCGCGGCGGCATCGGCCGGCAAGGCCTGGTCGATCCACGGTGCCAGCGCCTGGCGCTGCGCGGCCAGGCTGTCCACCGCCGGCCGCCATTGGCGGCGATAGCTGAAACGCCGTGGGTCGGCGCCGTCCTCGCCGAGCGCGCCGAACGCGGCGGCGGCGAACGGTTGCAAGGGATGCCGGACCACGAGCGTGTCGATCGCCTTCGGCGCGGCGTGGGACTGCGCGGCGCTGGCCAGCAGTTCGCTGACCAGCACCGACGGTTCGCGGCGCGTGCCGTCGCGCGCGTCGGCGCCGAGATAGCTCAGGTAGAACACGTCCTGTGCCGAGGCGAACAGCTGCAGGAACAGGAAACGGTCGTCCTCGCGGGTGGAGCGGTCGCCGTGGCGGCGGCGGTCGCTGCCCAGCTCGGCGGTGAGGCGATTGAGCCCGGCGGCCGGATCGCGGCGCGGGAAGTCGCCATCGTTCATGCCGAGCAGGCAGATGACCCGGAACGGCAGCAGGCGCATCGGCACCATGCGGCCGAAGCTGATGCCGCCGGTGAGCAGCGGCGCGCGCGTGTCCGATTCGCCCAGCGCCGCGGCGAAATGCGCGCGCACCACCTCGGCCGGGACCTTGCCGGCGTACTCGGCGCGCGTGGCGTCGCGGGCGAACTGGTCGATCAGCGTGCGCAGCCGGTCCAGCGCGCGTTGCGCGCGCGGTGCCGATGGCGTCTGCGGCAGCAACGCATCGAGCAGACCGAGCAGGCATTCGCGCCAGTCCGCCGGCGTCATCGGCTCGGCCAGCAGCGCCTGGTGGCGCTCCAGCACGCGCAGCAGCCGCAGCAGCGTGTCCAGCGCCAGCAGCGCGCTGCCCTCCAGTTGCGGCCATGGCGCCACGCCGGCGATGTCGTCCTCGGCGCCGCTGGCGTGGCCGAGCAGCAGCCGGTCCAGCGCGAAGCGCCAGGTGTAGGCATCGTCGGCGGGCGCGTGGTGCTGCTGGCGGTGCGTCGCATCCAGGCCCCAGCGCGCGCCGGCGGCGTGCAGCCAGCCACGCAGGCGCTCCAGCCCGGCCTCGTCCAGGCCGGCGGCTTCGGCGATCGGCGCGCTGGCCAGCAGGTCGAGGATCTCGTGCAGGCCGAAGCGCGACAGCGGCAGGCCGAGCAGGGTGAGGAACACCTCGGCCAGCGGTTCGCTGGCCAGCGGGCTGGCGTCGGCCAGCGCGTACGGCAGCGCGTCGTCCTCGCCGTGGCCGCCGAACACCGCGTCCAGGTACGGCACGTAGGGATCGATGTCCGGCGACAGCACCGCGATCTCGCGCGGCTGCAGCGGCGGGTCGAAGCGCGGGTCGTCGAGCAAGGCGCGCAGTTGGTCGTGCAGCACCTGCAACTCGCGCAGGCGCGTGTGGCAGGCGTGCACCTGCAGGCTGGGATCGGCCAGATCCACGTGCGCCAGCGGTGCCGGCGCGGCCGGCGCGCGGCGATGGAACAGATCGCTCTGCATGCGCCGCAGCAGGCTGTCGCCGAGGCCGCCATCGGCCAGTGGGCGATGCCCGGAGGCCAGCGGATCGGCATAGACCGCGATCTCGGCCAGCGGATGCACCACCTCGTAGTCGCCGACCAGCGCCATGAAATCGCGCCCGGCCGCGCCCCAGGCCTGCAGCAGCGGGTTCTCCTGCACCTGCGCGGCGAACAGATCGACGGCGCCATCCTCGCGGCGGCGCTGCCACAGCGTCTGCAGATCGCCCCAGTAGCCCTGGGTCGGCGTGGGCAGGTAGAAGTGCAGCGTGCCCACGCGCGCCTGCGTGGCCAGTACGCGCAGCACGTCGGGGGAGACGTTGAGGATGGCGAAGGCGAACAGCCGCTGCGGCAGGCCGCGCGGCAGCGGGCCGTCGGGGCGCGCGTAGCGGTCCAGGTATTGGCCGATGCGGCGCGCGCGGTATTGGTGGCCGCTGGCGATGCGGCGCCACAGCCGCGCCTGCGGATCGTCGGGATCGGCGCCGCCTTCCCAGCGCAGCAGCCAGTCGCGGCGCCAGGCCTGGTATTTCTCGAACACGTTGGCGAGTTCGCCGGCCAGCGCCCAGGGCTTGAGCGCATCGCCATCGGCCAGGTAGCCGGCCAGTGGCGCCAGCGCCGCGTCGCTGCCCAGATCTGCCTGCAACGCCGCGTACAGCCGCCACTGCGTGGTGGCCATGTCCAGGTCGTCGGCGGCCGCGCCGAGGTTGGCGTCCAGCGCGCGCGCGACGAATTCGCCGGGGGTGAGGAATTCCAGGTTGGCGGCGACGCCGTGCGTGGCGGCCAGGGTGGACTGCAGCCAGCGGCGCATCGCCACCTGCGGGATCAGCACCACCTCCGGCGCCAGCAATGGCTGCCCCGGCACCGGCCGGCGCAGTTCCTCGGCGAGCAGGGCGGCCAGGGTATCCAGCGCATTGGACGGGTACAGGCGGAAATCGGGCGCGGAAGAGGCATGCATGCGTACCGGCATTGTGCCGGATGCGCGCGTGCGGCGTCGTTGGGTGGCGTGGCTGCTTTTCCTTCTCCCACCGGGACCACGGCACCCTTTTCGGGGGAAGGTGCCCCGCAGGGGCGGATGAGGGGACGGGCGAAGCCTCGTGCACCCAAACTTCGCGAGTCGCTTCGCGCCGCACCCTCACCCCAACCCCTCTCCCGGCGGGAGAGGGGCTATCGGCTCTTCCTTCTCCCCTCGGGACCACGGCCCCCTTTTCGGGGGAAGGTTGCCCCGCAGGGGCGGATGAGGGGACGGGCGTAGCCTCGTGTACCCAACCTCCGCGAGACGCTTTCGCGCCGGACCCCAACCCCTCTCCCGGTGGGAGAGGGGCTCACGGCCTCAGTACTTCTTCTCGACGTTGAACATCCAGGTCTGGTCGCTGCCGCTGTCGCCGTCGGTCACGCCGCGGTACTCGACGCGGGTCGACAGGCCCTGCTCGGTGGTGAACACCGCGCCCAGCCCCAGCATCAGCCGGTTGCGGTCGAACACGCTCAGTCCCGTGCGGTACATCGGGCCGACGCCGACGATGTCGGCATAGCTCAGCGCGGCATCGCCGCGCCCCTGGAAGTCGCGCTGGTATTCCACGCGCAACTGCGGGGTGAACTGGCCCCAGGACATCTCGCGCCGCCACTCCAGGCGCAAGCCGAGGTTGCCGGTGGTGGTGGACACGTCCATGTCCTCGTAGCGCAACGCATACGGGGCCACCGCCGCTTCGCTGTACGCGTCCAGGGTGGCACGCGCCATGTCCACCCGCGCGTACGGGGTGATCTGCCAGTCGCCGCGCTGCAGGTCCGCGCCGGTGGATACCGAGGCGATCCACTGGCTGCCGTCGCGATTGCCCTCGGCCAGCTGGCCGTTGTCGGTCACGTAGCGGCGCAGGTCGTAGGACAGCAACTGGTAGCCGACCAGGGTGTCGAAGAAGAAGGACCGCCCCGGGTGGATGCTGGCATACAGCGCCAGCGTGTACGCGGTGGCCTTGCTGCGGCTGCCGTTGCGGCCGACATCGCTGTCGTCGCGGCCCCAGCCCAGGCCCGCGCCCAGGGCCAGCCAGTCCGCGGCCCGGTAGTCGGCGCCCACGCTCAGGCCATCGGTCTGGAAGTCCACGCCGGCGCGCTGGGTCTGCTTGTCCAGGCTGCCGGAGCGGATCGCGCCGCCCACCCACAGGCCGAGATCGCCCTCGGCCGCGGTCCTGGCGGTCGACGTACCCGCATCCGCCGGGTCGCGCGCATCCGCGTCCGCATCCCAGGTCGGCTGGCTGCACGGCTGCGCGGTCACGCCACGCTCGGCTTCACGGCAATGCGAGCGCGAGGTCGACTGGAAGCTCAGGCCGTTGTCGAAGCCGCGCTCGCCGCGATGGGTCGCCTCCAGACGGCGCTGGAAGTTGTCGATCTGCGCCTTGGCGAAGCGCCGGGTGGACTCGGCCTGCGCGTCGATCAGCCCGCGCACTTCCGCATCCAGGGTCGGATCCGGCCGCGGCGCGACCACGAACACGATATCGGCGGGCACGGAGGTCGCCACCGCGTTGGACAGGGTGAAGCGCACCGTCGCCTGGCCGGAGAACGCCGGGTTCGGGGTGAAGGTCAGCAGGAAGCTGGGGCCCTCGGCCGCGGCCGTGGTCGGCGTGCCGGTCGCGGCGGCGGCGGGGCCGCTGCGGGTGATGGACGCGGTACCGGCATTGGCCGGCAATACCGCGACCAGCGCGGCGGCGACGAACGGACCGCCGGTCGCGTTGCGGGTCAGGTCCACCGTCTGCGCTTCGCCGGGCACCGCCGCCGCCGTCGCCGACACCGCCACCGGGCGCGCGTTGACGGTGATGGCCACCGCCACGGGGGCCGACGTGCCACCGGGACCGGTCGCGGTGTAGCTCAAGGTGTCGGCGCCGACATAGCCGGCCGCCGGCGTGTACACCAGCTGCACCCCGTTCACCACGGCGGTACCGTGGCTCGGCGCGGTGGTCACCGCGATGCTGTCGATGCTGCCGGTGTCGTTGCCAGTCACCGCCAGCGTCAGCGCGGTATCGACCAGCGTGGCCCCGCTGTCCTCCACCGCCACCGGGGCCGGCACCGCCGCGGCGATCGCCAGCGTATAGGCCTGCGCCGCGCCGAAGCCGCGTGCGTCGGCGGCGCTGACGGTGAAGTTGGCCGTGCCAGCGGCGGTCGGTGTGCCGGCGAGGACGCCGGCGGCGGTCAGGGTGAGGCCGGCCGGCAGCGTGCCGGCACTGACGCTGTAGCTGTACGGCGCGGTGCCGCCACTGGTGCTCAACGCCTGGCTGTAGGCGGTGCCGACCTTGCCGGCCGGCAGCGTCGGCGGCGCGATGACCAGGGTCGGCGCGGCGATGCTCAGCGTGTAGGCATAGCTCGCCTGCGCGGCCACGCCGGCCGTGCTGTCGGTCGCGGTCACGGTGAAGGCGAAGCTGCCGGCGACGGTCGGCGTGCCGGACAGCACGCCGCCCGTGGTCAGGGTCAGCCCAGCCGGCAGCGCGCCGGCGCTGAGCGCGTAGCTGTACGGCGCGGTGCCGCCGCTGGCGCTCAGGGTCTGGCTGTACGCGCTGCCCGCGGTACCGGCCGGCAAGGTCGGCGGCGCGATGCTCAGCGTCGGCGAGGCGATCGCCAGCGTGTAGGCCTGCGCCGCACCGAAGCCGTGCGCGTCGGTGGCGCTGACGGTGAAGGCGAAGTTGCCGGCCACGGTCGGCGTGCCGGACAGCACGCCGCCCGTGGTCAGGGTCAGCCCGGCCGGCAGCGCGCCGGCGCTGAGCGCATAGCTGTACGGCGCGGTGCCGCCGCTGGCGCTCAGGGTCTGGCTGTAGGCCGTGCCGATGGCGCCGGCCGGCAGTGTCGGCGGCGCGATGGTGAGCGTCGGCGAGGCGATGCTCAGGCTGTAGCTCTGGCTCGCCTGCCCGGCGGTGCCGGTGGTGCTGTCGGTCGCGGTCAGGGTGAAGGCGAAGCTGCCGGCCACGGTCGGGGTGCCGCTGAGCGCACCGGTGGCGCTGTTGACCGTGACGCCCGCCGGCAATGCGCCGGCGCTGAGCGTGTAGGTATACGGCGCGATGCCGCCGGTCGCCCCGTTGATCGCGGCCGTGTAGGCCTGGCCGGCAGTGCCGCCCGGCAGGGTGGTGGCCGGCAGGCTGACGTTCGGGCTGGCCACGGTCAGCGTGTAGGCGCGGTTGCCGCTGGTGGGGCTGCCGCCGCTGTCGGTGGCGGTCGCGGTGAAATTGAAGCTGCCGCTGGAGGTGGGGGTACCGGACAGCACGCCGGCGGGGCTCAGGCTCAACCCGACCGGCAAGGTGCCGGCGCTGACCGCGAAGGTGTACGGCGCGGTGCCGCCGCTGGCGCTCAGGGTCTGGCTGTAGGCGCTGCCCGCGGTCGCCGCCGGCAGCGATGCCGGGCCGACCGTCACCACCGCGTCGTCGTTGAGGATGGTGCCGGTGCCGGTGGCGCGGGCGATGCTCGCGTTGCTGGCGCCGGACAGGCCGACGCTGAAGGTCTCGTTGGGTTCGACCGTGGTGTCGCCGTTGACCGTCACCGCTACGCCCTGCGCGGTGGTACCGGGCGCGAAGGTCAGCGTGCCGGAGCGCGCGACATAGTCGCTGCCGGCGGTGGCGGTGCCGTCGGCGGTGGCGTAGTTGACCGAGACGGTCTGGCCGCTGGCCGCGCTCAGGCTCACCGTGAAGGTGGCCGTGGTGGTGCCGCTGTTGCCTTCGTTCACGCTGACGTCGTCGATCGACAGCGACGGCACCGCATCGTCGTTGACGATGGTGCCCACGCCCTGCGCATCGGCCACGCTGGCGCCGGAGACGTTGCTGACATTGACGAAGAAGGTTTCGTTCGGCTCGTTGAGCGTGTCGCCGTTGACCAGCACGGTGAAGGTGGCGCTGCTGCTGCCGGCGGGGATGGTCTGTCCGGTCAGGCTGGCGGCGACGTAGTCCACGCCCGCGGTGGCGGTGCCGTCGGCAGTGGCGATGTCGAAGCTGACCCCGCCGGCGCCGGCCGGCTGGCTCAGCGAGACGGTGAAGGTGGCGTTGCTGGTACCGGCATTGCCCTCGCTCAACGACACGTCGTTGATCGACAGCGCCGGCTGGTCGTCGTTGAGGATGGTGCCGGTCGCGCTGTTCGGCGAGCCCACGCTGTAGCCGCTGCCCGCGGCGAGGCTGATCACCACGGTTTCGTCGGGTTCGACGGTCGTGTCGGTGGTGGGATTGACGGTAATGGTGCCGCTAGTCTGGCCGGCGGCGATCACCAGTGGCGAATTGATCGTGGTGTAGTCGCTGCCGTTGGTGGCGGTGCCGCCCACGCTGAAGCCGATCGAGAGCGCCGACGGCGACGGCTGGTCCAGGGCGACGGTGTAGACCAGATTGGTGGCGCCGTCCTCGGCCACGCTGGACGGGGAGACCGTGATGCTGGCGACGGGGAAATCGTCGTTGACGATGGTGGCGGTGGCGCTGGACGGGCTGCCGACGGAATAGCCGGTACCGCTGGCAACGCTGAAGATCGCCGTCTCGTCTGGTTCCACCGTGGTGTCGGCGACCGGCGTGATGCTGAAGCTGGCGGAGGTCGCGTTCGCCGGCACCACGACGCTGCTGACCGCGCCGGTGTAATCAGTGCCGCTGGTCGCGGTGCCGCTGCGGGTCAGGTTCACCGTGGTCGCCGAAGTGTTGGTCTGGCTCAACGTCACCGTGTAGACGAACGCGGTGCCGCTGTCCTCGTTGGCGCTGGCAGGCGAGACCGCGATGCTGGCTTGGCGCGTGGGGTTGATGGTGATGTTGAAGACGATCTGGTTGTTGTACTCGTCGAGCAGATAGAACGAGTCCGATGTCGCGCCATCCCCGTTGTTGTTGTAGGTCACCGTCTCGGTACCGGCCGCGTCCTGCTGACCGCTGAGGACGTAGTTGCCGTGCGCCGGCTGCTGTCCGTCGGTCATCCCGGTGTTGGACAGGGAACCGTCGCAGTTGGAGACGTCGAAAGTGATCGAGCCGCCCGAGTTCACGCTCGCGCTCTTCGGAGTCGGACATGCTGGTTGTCCAGGCCCTTCGGCCGCCCACGAGAGAGGCGATGTCGCCAACAAGGTCAGCGCCAACAGCCAACGCAACATCAAGCGCACGCCGCTGAAAGCGGTGCAATTCGTAGACATATTTCGATTCCCCTTAAATCACGCCAATCGTCTGGCGCCGGCAACGGTCCTGGTGCCTCAGACAGCGCGGAATATAAGCCTGACAAGGCCTAGTCCCCCTCCGCGCTGCGGCCGTATTGGAACAGGAAGCGGACGCATTGAAAAGCAACAAATGCTGCGCCGCTGTCTGGTTCAGCATAATCAAGATTGCGCGCGGCCAAACTCATGATTAAGTATGTGGGCGCGGACACGAGTCGGCGCCATATCAACTCGGGGGGAGATCCGCATGAGCGAGTTCTTCATCGGTCAGATCATGCTGACCGGTTTCGTGTTTGCGCCGAAGTATTTTGCGCAGTGCAACGGACAGTTGCTGCCAGTCAACCAGAACCAAGCGTTGTTCAGCCTGCTCGGCACACGGTTCGGCGGCAACGGCACCACCAATTTCGCACTGCCGGACATGCGTGGACGCACGCCGGTGGGCTATGGGCCATCGGCCGATCCGAACTGGCAGCCGGCCGTGGCGCCGATGGGGCAGGCCGCCGGCGCGGAGGCGGTGACGCTGGTGACCGACAACCTGCCCGCGCACACGCACCTGATGGACTGCAGCAGCGCCAACGGCGACAACCGCGCGCCGAGCGGCCGCCTGTTCGCGAACAATGTCGCCAGTTCGGGAACCGCAAGAGCCTTGTATGCCGCGCCCGGCGCGATGGTGCCGCTGGCCCAGTCCACGGTCGCCAAGGCCGGCGGCGACCAGCCGCATCCCAACTTGCAGCCATACACCACGATCAATTTCTGCATCGCGCTGTCCGGCATCTTCCCTTCGCGCAGCTAGGCGCATCCGCATCACGGCGCGCGACGCGCAGCCTTGCGCGCGGCGCCTCATCGACCAGGACGCATCTCATGAGCACTCCCTTCATCGGCGAAATCCGCATGTTCGGCTTCGGCCGCACTCCCCAGGGCTGGCAGGCATGCGACGGCTCGCTGCTGCCGATCTCCGAATACGAACCGCTCTATATCCTGCTCGGCACCGCCTATGGCGGCAATGGCCAGACCACCTTCGGCGTGCCGGATCTGCGCGGCCGCCTGCCGATCCACCAGGGCCAGGGTCCCGGCTTGGCGAACTACGTCCTGGCCCAGCGCGCGGGCAGCGAATCGGTCACGCTGACCGAACTGCAGATGCCGGGACACACGCACACCGCGCAGGCCACCACGGCCGCGGCGACCGCCACGGCGCCGGCCGGCCTGTTGCCGGCGGCGGTGACCGGCAGCGTGTTCTACGTCGCCGACACCACCGGCACCACCGCGCTGGGCATGTCGACGCAAAGCACCACCTATTCCGGCGGCAACCAGGCGCACGACAACGTGATGCCGACGTTGACGGTGCAGTACTGCATCGCCACCACCGGCATCTTCCCGCAGCAGTCCTGATCCCATGCGCCGCGCCGACGACGCCGCGGCTCGCGCTCGTCCCATCGAAGGAATCCGCTCATGACCGAACCCTATATCGGCGAAATCCAGCTGTTCGGCTTCGATTACAACCCCTACGGCTGGGCGCTGTGCAACGGCGCCACCCTGCCGATCGCGCAGAACACCACGCTGTACTCGTTGCTGGGTGTCGCCTATGGCGGCAACGGCACCAGCACGTTCCAGTTGCCCAACTTCTGCGCGCGGGCCGGCTGCCAGCAGGGTCCGGGACCCGGCCTGACGCCGCACGACCTGGGCGATGCCTTCGGCGATGCGTCGGTCAGCCTGATGAGCACGCAGATCCCGCTGCACCAGCACGGGATCAGTGCGTTCTCGCAACCCGATCCGACCAAGAAGACCGGCACGCCCGCCAGTGGCGTGGCACTGTCGTCGTTGAACAGCAGCAGCGAGCGCCCGTTCCTGGCCGTCGCGCCCGACAAGCAGTTCTCCCCGACCATGCTGCTGCCCACCGGCAACGGCCTGGCGCACGAGAACCGGCAGCCGTACCTGGCGGTGAACTTCTGCATCGCGCTGCAGGGCGACTATCCCGTGTTCCAATGACGCACCGGTGAGCGACGCGGCCGCGCCGTTGGGCTTTCCCGAGCGTGCCGCCGGCATCGCGGCGCCGGCGGCCTTGCGGGCGCGCGGCATCGTCCTGCGGCCGGCGCGCGCGGCGGACCTGGACTGGCTGCGCGCGCTGTACGCCGACACGCGCCGCGACGAGCTGGCGGCGGTGCCATGGCCGGAGCCGGCCAAGCGCGCCTTCCTCGACCAGCAGTTCGCGCTGCAGCATGCGCACTACCTGCGACATTTCGCCGATGCCGATTTCCTGATCGTGGACTCCGCGCAGGGCGCGCTGGGCCGGTTCTACCTGGACCGCAGCACGGCGCCGCACGTGCTGGTGGATATCAGCCTGGCCGCCGATGGGCGCGGCCGGGGCATCGGCACGGCACTGATCGCCCACGCGCAGGAGACGGCGGCGGCGGCCGGCTGCGCGCTGGCGTTGCATGTGCTGCACGCCAATCCCGCCGCGCAGCGGTTGTATGCGCGGCTGGGCTTCGTCGCGAACGGCAGCAGCCAGACGCACCTGGCCATGCAGTGGCGGTCGCCGGCAACGGTCAGTTGAACACCGCCTGATAGAGGAAGCCGTCGCGCTCGCGCGCCACCGGCACCAGGAAGATGCCCAGTTCGCCAAGGCGCGCATGGCGCATGCGGTAGGTCTGCTGCGGGAACAGGAACGAGGACGTGTTGCGGAACAGCAGCGAGAACGGCGCGCGATGCATGTTCGGCTTGGCCGGCAGCGGCCGCGCCTCGACCAGCACGAACGGCACCTCGCCCTCGTTCAATTCCGCCGCGAAGGTCTCGTTCACGCTTCCGGCGAAATGTTCCAGCGTCAGCAGCTCCATCCACTCCTCCCCGTCGGCGGCGCGATTACCGCCCCGCATCGTCGCGTTCCGTCGTGTCCGGCACAAGCCGCGGCGCGCAATTGTCCACGGCGACGCCGCGCCCACGTTGCCGAGCGTGTCGCGCGGCGTCAGGCCGCACCGGCCGGATCCGCTCGCGCGTTGCGCCTGGCGACGGGATGGACGGATGCGGTGCCGGCAGCAGGGCGATGGCAGCGCAGGGCTGTCGCCGTGCGCATCGCGGTCGAGCGCGGATGCGTGGTGCGTGCGGATGGCGCCCCGCCGGTCGGCCATGGCGCGCCACCGCACGCGCATCGATACACGCTGTTGCATGTACGGCATTCCCGGACCGCGCGCACGCGAGCGCCGCGAGTGCGACAATACTGCACGGCCCAGTTCGGTTAAGTTCAGCGGACTGGTTCAATCCTATGTTGATTTTTCGTTAAGGGCCGCGATGTCGTCTTCCGAATCCAACCTGGTGCAGTTGTCGGGTGTGCGCATCGACCGGGGCGGCCGCGCGATCCTGCGCGACGTCTCGCTCTGCGTGCCGCGCGGCAGCATCACCGCCGTGCTCGGCCCGTCCGGCAGCGGCAAGTCGACGCTGCTGGCGGCCCTGACCGGCGAACTGGTCCCGGTCGCCGGCACGGTCGAGGTGTTCGGCCAGCCGCTGCCGCGTGGCAGCCGCGCGCTGCGCGAGACGCGCAAGAGCATCGGCGTGCTGCTGCAGGGCAACGGCCTGCTCACCGACCTGAGCGTGGCCGAGAACGTGGCGCTGCCGCTGCGCGCGCACACCCGCCTGCCCGAGCCGGTGCTGCAGCGGCTGGTGGCGCTGAAGCTGCACGCGGTGGGCCTGCTCGCCGCCGCCGACGCCTGGCCGCGCGAGTTGTCCGGCGGCATGGCGCGGCGCGTGGCGCTGGCGCGGGCGCTGGCCCTGGACCCGCCGCTGATGATCTACGACGAACCGCTGACCGGCCTGGACCCGATCGCCTCCGGGGTGATCATGAGCCTGATCCAGCGCCTCAACGACACCCTGGGCCTGACCAGCATCATCGTCAGCCACCACGTCCACGAGACCCTGCCGATCTGCGACCAGGCGGTGGCCATCGCCAACGGCGGCGTGGTCTTCGCCGGCACGCCGGACGCGCTGCAGGCCAGCGCCGATCCGCTGCTGCAGCAGTTCCTGCACGGCCGCCCGGACGGCCCGATCCCGTTCGATGCGCCGGCGCGCGCGCGGAGCGCCGCCTGATGGGCGCCGTCGCCTCGATCCGCGCGCTGGGCCGCGCCGGGCTGTTCTCCATCACCGTGCTGCGCGGCTCGCTGCCGACCCGCGATTTCCTGGCCGAGCTGGTCCGCGAAATCTACAAGGTCGGCGCGCGCTCGCTGCCGATCATCGCCGTCGGCGGCGCCTTCGTCGGCCTGGTGCTGACCCTGCAGGGCTACCGCACGCTGCAGACCTACGGCGCCTCCGACGCGCTGTCCACGCTGCTGGGGCTGTCGCTGTACCGCGAATTGGCGCCGGTGCTGACCGCGTTGCTGTTCATCGGCCGCGCCGGCAGTTCCATCGCCGCCGAACTGGGCCTGATGCGCGCCACCGACCAGATCAAGGCGCTGGAGCTGATGGCGATCGATCCGGTGGCCAAGGCGGTGGCGCCGCGCTTCTGGGCGGCGGTGCTGACCGTGCCGCTGCTGACCGGCATCTTCTGCTCGCTGGCGATCAGCGCCAGCTACTTCGAGGCGGTGAACGTGCTGGGGCTGGACCGCGGCACGTTCTGGTCGGCCTTGGCCAGCAGCGTGGATTTCTGGGACGACTTCGGCGTGGCGATGCTGAAGTCGGCGGTGTTCGGCGGCACCGCGGCGCTGGTCGCGTCCTACGTCGGCTTCCATGCCGAGCCGACCATCGAGGGCACCTCGGTGGCCACCACCCGCGCGGTGGTGAACGCCTCGCTGCTGGTGCTGATGTTCAATTTCGTGCTGTCGGCGCTGCTGTTCCAGTAGGGACCGCAGGCCACGGCCCGCCTCGCCGGCGGGCCATGCTGTAACGGCTGCGGCACTGTCGCCGCGGCCCGGATGAATCAACAAGGTAGACACGTTATGGCTATCCGTGGTCCCCGTCTCGAGTTCGCCGTCGGCGCCTTCCTGCTGCTGGGCCTGGCCTCGCTGCTGGTGCTGGCGCTCGCCTCCACCAACCGCCAGTGGGGGTTCGGCGGCGGTCGCTATGAACTGATCGCCCGCTTCTCGCAGATCGGCCAGCTGCGCCAGCAGGCGCCGGTGAAGATCGGCGGGGTGATCATCGGCCAGGTGGCCAAGATCGAGCTGGATCCGGCCAAGTTCGACTCGGTCGTGACCCTGGCCATCGACGACCGCTACAAGGACCTGCCGGCGGACACCTCGGCCGGTATCCTGACCAGCGGCCTGCTCGGCGAAAGCTACGTCGGGCTGCAGCCCGGCGGCGATCCGGACACGCTCAAGCCGGGCCAGGAGATCGCCTTCACCCAGCCGGCGGTGGACCTGATCCAACTGGTCGGCAAGTACATGTTCGGCGGCGGCAGTGGCGGTGGCGACAAGAACGCAACACCCGATGCGGCAGCCTCAGCGAACCCCGCCACTCCCTCTACGGAAACGGAACCCAAGCCATGACCAACACACTGCTCCGCACCGCGCTGGCCGCCGCGCTGGCCTTCGCCGCCCCCACCCTCGCGCTGGCCCAGGCCGCGCCCGCCGCGTCGGCGTCCCAGCAGGGCTCGGCGAGCAAGGTCGTGCTCGACAACAGCACCCGCATCCTGACCACGCTGGAACAGCGCCGCGCCGAGTTCAAGAACAACAGCGCCGCGCTCAAGCAGTTCATCGACAGCGAGATGAACAAGTCCTTCGACCGCGACTACGCCGCGCGCCTGGTGCTGGGCGTGCACGGCCGCGGCGCTTCCGATGCGGACGTCAAGCTGTTCGCCGATGCGATGGCCGACAATCTGATGCAGCGCTACGGCAGCTCGCTGCTGACCTTCGAAGGCAAGCCGCAGGTGCGGGTGAAGTCGGAATCGCCGTTGCCGGGCGGCCGCGGCGCCAAGGTCTCCACCGAACTGCTGCGCAGCGGCGGCGATCCGATTCCGGTCGACTACCTGCTGCGCAACAACGGCGGCACCTGGAAGATCTTCGACGTGATGGTGGAAGGCGTGTCCTACGTGCAGACCTTCCGCAACCAGTTCGACACGCCGCTGCGCACCAAGTCGATCGCGCAGGTCGCGGCCGACCTGCGCAACGGCGCGCTGCAGGTCGCACCGGCGAGCGACAGTGGCAAGAAGTGACCCGCGCCTGCGCCGCGACGGCGACACGCTCGCGCTGAGCGGCGTGCTCGACCGCGCCGCCGCCACCGCACTGTGGCCGGC
>Ga0065704_10070767_pt1 | contig 16436 bp, 19 predicted proteins | sample SwiRhicommuniRL2_FD_59091 | JGI IMG/M metagenome (GOLD analysis project Ga0065704, IMG submission 59091) | Switchgrass rhizosphere bacterial communities from Rose Lake, Michigan, USA - RL2 v2 (version 2) | ecosystem: Host-associated > Plants > Roots > Rhizosphere > Soil | place: East Lansing, MI
CCCAAGAACCCGCCAATCTCGTCGATACCCTGGCCCACGCCGCCAGCCAGATCGGCAGCACCGCCGCCAGCGCCAGGATCAATCAGCTGATCGTCGATATTCTTCCAACCCAGGAAAGAAATAGCGCCGAGTCCATCGCCGAGGCATTGCGGCAGGACAACCTCGCACTAAAAAATGAATTGTTAGGACTGAACATCAGCGCCCGCACCATGGCGGAAAATCTGGAATTGCTGCGCGGCAAACTGGCGGAGATCCATGAGATCGCCAGTGTCCAAAAGTCGAAAATCGATTCAATGGAAGATCACGCCGATTCAATCGGGGCGCTTGAAGACATAATCAATCTGGCTGCGCCGGTTGAAGCCTGAACGCCACAAATCCTGGCGCCTCACGGTGCCGGGATACCCGCCCTTCACCATGGGCGGCGATGAATGCACCGAGGCCGAAGCCATCGCCAGCGCGAAGCTGATCTGGCCGAAAGCAGAATTCAAAATTGCGCCGGCATCAAGCAGGCCAACCAAGGACAACGATCATGAGTGAAGAAATGACCCAGCAACATCAGGCGCTGCAGGCGATTCAGGACATGATTCTGGAGCTGCCAGCCGAGCGCCAGCAGCAGGTGTACATGTACGCCGAGGATATCCGCGACATCCTGACCGAAGGCGCAGGCGATGCCTTCCTGGCGCTCACACTGATTTCGTGTGAGTTCGCGGCCACCAGCGCCGAATTGGACAAGGAAGAAAAAGACAATGGCACTATCATCGCCGGATGAAATCCGCTTTACAGTTCCTGGCGAACCGCAGGGCAAAGGCCGCGCCAGGGTTGGCACCGTCGCCGGCAAGGCGCGCATGTTCACCCCGGCCAAGACCGTCGCTTACGAAGGATTGATTGCCATCGCGGCGCAGGAAGCCATGAACGGCAATGACCTGTTTCAAGGACCGGTGATGGTTGAAGTGCTGATGCACTGCCCGATCCGGCCGAGCTGGAGCAAAAAGAAACAGGCCCAGGCCCTGGCGGGTGATATCTACCCAACCAGCAAACCCGATGCGGACAACTGCCTGAAGGCCGTCTGCGACGCACTGAACGGCGTGGCCTGGAAGGACGACACCCAGGCAACCGACATTCACATGCGCAAACGCTTTTCCAATACCCCGCGGGTTGATGTGATCATCACCCCACTATCGAAAGCTGGAAGCAGCTGATAGATTCACTCCATCAACCAGCGCCAAAGCGACGTGGCGAACAGCTGCCACCAGCCCGCATCACGCGGAACACCATCAGCGACAATGCCAGCGCAGGACCTGAAATCCTGTTTGCTTCTGGTGGAGCAACACGAAAGCCCGCAACCCTCACCGGAAGCGGGCTTTTTTATGCTCAGGATTTGACCGGCATTGTGCCAGCCACCTATAGTTCGCCCATCCCAGCCGGGCGTTCCCCCATTGCGCCACAGGATGCACAGAAGCCAGGCTTGCCCTGGCTTTTTTGCGCCCGGGCAAAACCAACGAATAAGGAGGCCGGCAATGGCTGAACACCAAAGCAAGACGACGCGCGGGGTAAGCACCCTATGAGCATGTGGGACGACACCAAGCTGGTACTGGCCGGACTGATCGGCGCGATTGTGGTTCTGCCAATAGAAAAGGAGTTGACGACGTGGAAGGGGAAATTGTTTTTCCTGTTTTCCGGTGTCGCTTGCTCGTACTTCACCACCCCACTTGCCGTTTACAAGTGGAGCATCATCCCGGAACTAGCCGGTAGTGTCGGGTTCCTACTGGGGGCTTTCGGGGCATCCTTGCTTGCTGCCGGCATACGCGCGGTGAAGTCCGTCGACATGGTTGCCCTTATCAAATCCCGATTTGGAGGTGGCAACTAATGGTATTCACTGGCGCTTGTGCTGTTGCAATCATCGCGTTACATGCTTTCTGGTGCTTGCTGTCCCGTCGAGTCAGTGACGGGATAGTGGGCAAAGTCCTTTATCTGTTGCTGGTGCTTGCCGCCCTTGGCGAGCTGAGCCGCCCGAACTCACAGGTGGCCGATGCGGTTCTTTACTGCACCTTCGCCGCCGTCGGCGTCCGGCATTGGTGGATGAAGGTTGTCTGGCCGCACATCAGAATCTATATGATCGACCGCATCCGTTGTGCGACATGCCCGCACAAGGACCATCGACAATGATGTCGCTGCAACAATAGCCACCGAGGACCCAGCCATGCCCATCACCCCTGAAATGACGTTCGACGAATACGTAATTGCTTCCGGCCTGATTTTCCGCGCCGAGATCAGCTACGCCGGAGTGGCCGCCACCAACGGCGTTATTTACACCGGCATCACCACCGGCGCCGATGAAGTGATTATCTTGCAGCGCGCCTACAGCAGCAGCGAAGCGGCATTGACCGTCGAACTGTTCGAAGCCTCCTTTACCGTCGGCACCGACCCGCGAACCCTCAACCGCCGATTCAACAGCGCACAAGCGATCCCGGCCACAATCAAGCAGGGCGTCACCCCGGGCGCCCTCGGAACGCCACTCACTGGGGCGACCTACCGCGCCAGCGTTGGCACGGGGCAGGCCTCGATCAGCGTCAACGGAGACGACAGCCGCCTTTATCTCAAGCCGTCCACCAGCTACGTGGTGCGATACACCAACCTCGGCGCCAACCCGGCAACCATCAGTAACGCCTTCGACTTCCGCAAGGCGCTCAAGGGCAACTGGGATGCCCTTCTGCCCAGCGCTTAATCAAGGAAAATGGGGATGACTTACGAACTACCGAAGCGCAAGAAGAAGAACGAAGCCGGGGAGCCAACAGGCAAGCCCCGGCTGTTTTGCGAATTCTACATTTCCGACAATGGCCTGAACGGCGCTCTGGCCGCCCGACGTGCCGGCTACTCGGCGCGCAGCTCCGGCGCCACGGCTTACCGCCTGATCAACGATCCGCTGTGCCAGGCCTACATCGCCAAGCTGGCCAAGGAGCGCAACGACCGCCTAAAGGTCGATTCCGACTACGTGCTGCAACGCCTGTACGACATGGACCAGATGGACATCATCGACATCCTCAACGATGACATGACTCTGAAGAACCTGAGCGAGTGGCCGAAAATCTGGCGCCAGTCCCTGAACGGCGTGGAGATCGCTGACCTGTTCGAAAGCGAAGGCGATGCACGCAAGGTCATGGGCGTGCTGAAGAAGATCAAATGGATCGACCGCCTGAAGAACCTTGAGTTGCTGGGCAAACACGTCGAAGTGGGCGCCTTCGCTGATCGCGTCATTGAGGAAGATGCCGGCACCCTGGCCAAGCGCCTGGCCGCCGCTCGCCAGCGCCGGGCCGAACAGCAATGACAGCCCTGATCGAAATGAGTCGGCAGGATCTCGAACTGGAATTGATCGAGGACATGGCCGGCTTCACCCACGACCCCGAGGGGTTTGCCTATTACGCCTATCCGTGGGGCGTGGAAGGCACCGAGCTTGCCGGCGTCAAAGGCCCGCGCGACTGGCAGCGGGAGAACCTGCAGATCATCGGCAAGCATTTGCAGAATCCGGAAACCCGCTTTCAGCCGCTGCGCATTGCGGTGGCATCCGGGCACGGTATCGGCAAATCGGCCGACATCAGCATGATCATCGACTGGGCCATGTCGACGTGTGAAGACTGCAAAATTGTCGTCACCGCCACCACGGAAAACCAACTGCGCACCAAGACCTGGCCCGAGGTTGGCAAGTGGCGCCGCCTTTCGATCACCGCCGATTGGTTCAACACTACTGCCACCGCCGTCGCCAGCAACGACAGCGAGCACACGCGCAGCTGGCGTGCCGACGCAATCCCCTGGAGCGAACACAACACCGAGGCATTTGCCGGCCTGCACAACAAAGGCAAACGCATCCTGCTGATTTTCGATGAGGCCTCCGGCATCGCTGACAAGGTGTGGGAAGTGGCCGAAGGCGCGCTGACCGACGAAAACACCGAGATCATCTGGATTGCGTTTGGCAACCCGACCCTGAACACCGGGCGCTTTGCCGAATGCTTCACCCGCTACCGGCACCGCTGGATCTGCCGGCAGATCGACAGCCGCACTGTTGAAGGCACCAACAAACAAGAGATCGCCAAGTGGGCTGAGGACTTTGGCGAAGACTCCGACTTTTTCCGTATCCGCGTGCGCGGAGAATTCCCGAGGGCGTCCGAATTGCAACTTATCCCGCAGGATTGGGTGGCCGAGGCTCGCAAGCGCCCGGTTTACAGCACCATGCACGACGGCCTTGTGATGTCGATCGACATCGCCCGCGGCGGCGCCGACAACAACGTGATCAGATTCCGGCGCGGCATGGACGCCAGGTCGATCAAAAAGCTGAAGATCCCCGGCAGCGAAACCCGCGACACCACCAAGTTCGCCATGAAGGTCTGCACACTGATCGACGAACACAACCCGGACGCCGTGTTTGTCGACAGCACCGGTGTCGGCGGCCCAGTCGCTGACCAGATACGCAAGCTGCGCCCCAACGCCAACGTGATCGACATCAATTTTGGATCGGCCGCCCCCGATCGCAAGTTTAAGAACATGCGCACCTATATGTGGTGGCAGATGCGCGAAGCCTTGCGCGCCGGCCTGGCCATTGAGGACGATCCGGAGCTGGAGCGCGAATTGACAGCACCGAACTACAACACAGACGCCCAGGAAGTGGTTGCGCTTGAAAAGAAGGTCGACATCAAAAAGAGAATTGGCGTCAGCCCCGACGATGCCGACGCTTTGTGTCTATCCTTCGCCATGCCGATCATGCGCCGGGAATACAAGGTCGGCACCAACAGCGACGGCGTGCAAACGGAGTTCGATCCCTATGCCAACTGATGCCATTGAGGCAAGACCGTACCACCCAGGCGATGCCGCGCTGATCCCGGTGGACGAAGTCGACCCCTTCGGCTTCTGGCTGCGCGAGATCGAATCCATCGGCCGCGGCATGACCAGCTATTACCTCGACGACCTGCTGGTGGCGGTGACGTTCTACACGCTGGCATGGCAAGGCGTGGCCGATGCGTGCGCATTGGTCAATCGCGACCTGGCCAAAAGTCACGGCAAGGCGCTGGCGCTTTGCGTGCGCAGACGTATTGGCGAACTGATGCAGAGTGACAACTTGCACCGCGTACAAGCGACCAGCGAAGTCACGGACCGGGCAAGTCAGGTATTCTTGCGGGCAATCGGCTACCGCTACGAATCGACCATGAAGCGCGGCGCCCCTGATGGCAGTGATCTATTCGTTTATGCCTTACTTGGAGACTGAGTTATGAGCAAGAAAATCAGAGCGACCGTTGCAAAGTTTGACCTTGGCCACCAGTTCGGCAAGAAGTTCGGTTTGCCAGATCCGGCTGGTGATGCGCTCTATGGTTCTGATCGCGCGCTATCGCCGACCGAGGCCGCCGAGAAGGCCGCCAAAGATGCAGCAGAGGCCGCGGGCGCCGTCACGCCGGAGTCGGTGCCGGTAGCTGTCAGCGATGACACCCTGGCCGCACGCGAGGCGCAGAAGAAACGCCAGCTCGCCGCCGCTGGATTGTCCGGAACCATCCTCACCGGATCGCAGGGACTGTCAGCCCCGGCAACTACTTCGATGAAAAGCCTGCTTGGGAGCTGATCCAGATGGACGACAAAAGCAAGCAGCACAAATACAACGAGATGGAGCGCCTGCAAAAGAAGGCGGCCGCGTTGGTGAACGAGCGAAACAAATCTTGGCTGCCGGTCTACAAGGATTTGCGCGCCTACATTTCGCCCTACTCGGCACAGTTCGAAGGCGATATCGTCAACTCTGGCGAGCGCCGTGATCAACGGATCAACAACCCGAAACCGATTCGTTCCAGTGAACGGCTATCGGCCGGGATGTCCAGCGGCATGTCGAGCAAGTCGCGGCCATGGTTCGAAGTGGTGCGCCCCAAAGACGCGAAGGACACCATGCCGGTGCGCCGCTGGCTGTACGCCGTGCAAGGTGCACTGCGCCTGACGCTGTCAAAGACCAACCTTTATGAGTCGCTGGAGCAGGTCTATAACTCCGAGGGCATCTACGGCACTGCGGCCATGTCTTGCGTGCCACACAAGGACGAAGTGATTCGATTCACTCACTACCCTTGTGGCACCTACTGCCTGGACACCAACGACCAGGGCGACGTTGACACCTTTTACCGCTGCGAGCAGATGACCCCGCGGCAGATGGTGCAGAAGTTCGGCGTGGAAAATCTGTCGACACAGACCAAGCTGGCGGCCGAGCGTGGCGACATTGCCAGGGTAACGGTCCATCACCTGATCGAGCCGAACCCCGACGCCGATATGCGCTACATGGACAACCTGTCGATGCCGTACAAGTCGACCTATTGGGAATCCAATTCCAGCGGCGAGAACTGCGGCATCCTACGGCGCAGCGGGTTTAAGCAATTCCCCATTGCCGCGCCGCGCTGGATCGTCACCGGGAACAACGTCTACGGCACCGGCCCCGGCTATATCGCCTTGCCGAAGTCACGCGAACTGCAAAAGCTCGAATCGGACAAAATGCGCCTGATCTCGCACCTGGCCAACCCTAACCGCACCGCCCCCGTCAGTCTCAAGGGGTTAGGCGGTGGCTCCATCGTGCCGGGCGGCATTAACTGGGTGCCGGATAATCTGATTGGCGTGGCCATGCAGCCGACCTATGTGCCCGACCCCAACGCCATCGGAAACTTGCGCGCCGAGATCAACGAGTGTGAAACCGATATCGGCGAGGCGTTTTCCGAGGATCTGTTTCTGCTGATCACCAACCGCGATTCGACGATGACCGCGTATGAAGTCGCGCAGCTGCAGGAAGAAAAGATCGCCATGCTCGGTCCGGTAATCGAGCGCAACGAAAAAGAACTGCTGGACCGCGTCGTCACGCTGACCTTTGACGCCATGGTTGAGCAGTCCATGCCGCGCTGGATGGGGCTGCTACCCGGCGAGCCGCTGCTGCCGATTCCGCCCGAAGAACTGCAGGACATGAAGCTGGAGATTGGTTATATCAGCGTGCTGGCCCAGGCACAGAAGGCCGTGGCCACGTCGTCGATCCAGCGCGCCGCGCAATTCACCGGCATGCTGGTCGGCGCCGGCTTCCAAGATGCGGCCGACAAGTTCAACCCGGACGCCGCACAAGATGAGTATTACGACGCCATCGGCGCACCGCCAACGATCCTGCGCGGCGACGACGAAGTGGCCGCCATTCGCCAGCAACGCGCCCAGGCGCAACAACAGCAGATGGCTATGGAGCAGGGTCAGGCACTGGCCAACAGCGCCAAGACCCTGGCCGAAACACCAACAGGCGGCGACACCGCCCTGAGCGCAATAACCGGGGCCTCATAAGATGGATGATGAGGCGATTTTGAAGATTCAGGCGGCAGCCCGTAAACTTGAGACCGCCAGGATCAAGCGCGGCATTCAGTACATGATGGGCAATCGCTCAGGCCGCGCACTGATGTGGCATTTACTCGGACAGTACGGTGTGTTTCATGAGGGCTTCAGCGACAACGCGCTGGTCATGGCGAGGTCGGCTGGGCGAAGATCATCCGGCCTTGAATTGATGCAGCTGATCGACAACTTTACGCCAGAGAAATACGCAAAGATGGTCGACGAAGCACGCGAAGACGCACTAATAACCGACCCAATGGGGGGAGAATAAATGAACATTTTCATCCACGGCAGACTGCGGCACTACCTGCAAGAAGAGATGCCCGCCGATGGCGGCCAGGGTGGCGGCAGCGATCCCGCCCCTACGGATGCAGCGCCCGCTCCTACAGGCGAGGCACCGCCAAGCGTTGAGGCATCAAGCCTGTTGAGCGACGTAGCACCAGGCGATAAGGCCGATCCGGCTCCTACAGACGCAAAGACTGACGAAAAGCCAGCCGACGGCGAGGAAGGCAAGGACGGCGAGAAGAAGGACGATAAGCCCGAGGAAGGCGCGCCGGAAGTTTACGAGGCATTCAAGCTGCCCGAAGGTGTCGAGCTTGATGAAGCCGTGATGCCCGAGGTTCACGAAATCTTCAAAGACCTGAACCTTCCACAAGACAAGGCGCAAGAGGTTCTGGAAAAGTTCCTGGGCATTCAGGAAAAGCTGGCCGGCACCCCCGAGCAACAAATGCAGGCCGCCGAAGAACAGATTGTCGCGCTCAATTCGCGCCTGGCCGAAGAGTGCAAAAACCTGCCAGGAATCGGTGGCGAGAAGTTCGCTGAGTCGCTAACGCTTGCGTCAAAAGTTATTCAGAATTTCGGAACACCGGAGTTTCGCCAGTTGATTGCCTACACTGGCGTTGGCTCGCATCCTGAATTTTTCAAGATGATGGTTGCAATTGGCTCTAAGATGTCACCCGATAACTTTGTGCAAGGAGGCGAGGAGGCAAGAACCGAGCGCCGAGGCGAAGAAATCATGTTCGGTCATCTGTTCCCTAAGCAGTGACACAACACAACCCTAAGTGAAGAGGATTTAAACCATGGCATTGCTCTCTACCGTCTCGCTGACGCTGGCCGACTTGGCGAAACGCCAGGAAGGTACTGACGCCGGGAAAAAAATCGCGATGATCATCGAGATTCTTTCCCTGCAAAACGAAATGCTGCAGGACATCCCATGGATGCCGGGCAACGACGGCACCGGTCACAAGACCACTATCCGTTCGGGCCTGCCTTCCGGCACCTGGCGAAAACTGAACTACGGTGTGCAGCCTGAGAAGTCGACCACTGTCCAGATCCGCGATCAGACCGGCATGCTGGAAACTTACGCCGAGATCGACAAGTCACTGGTTGCCATCAGCCAGGACAAAGAAGGCTTCATGATGTCGGAACACAAAGCCTTCCTTGAGGGTATGTCTCAGAACATGGCCACTCAGCTGATCTACGGTGACGCCGCGGTTAACCCTGAGCGCATCACCGGCTTGGCGCCGCGTTTCAACAGCCTGTCTGCCGAGAACGGCGATAACATTATCGACTGCGGCGGAACCGGTTCCACCAACACCTCGATGTGGCTGATCGCGTGGGATGACACCACCGTGCACGGCATCTTCCCGGCCGGATCGGTGGGCGGCATCAAGGTCGGCGAAACCAAGGAAGAAACCCTGCTCGACAACCAGACCCCGCCAGGTCGCTACGAAGGCTACCGCACCAACTACAAGTGGGACGCCGGTTTGACCGTGCGTGACTGGCGCTTTGTGGTGCGCGCCGCCAACATCGACGTGACCCTGCTGAAGAAGGACGCCGCGACCGGTCCTGATCTGGTCGACATCATGACGCAGATGCTGGAAATCATCCCGAACGAATCGACCGGAACCCTGCGCTTCTACGTGCCGCGCGTGATCCGTTCTTACCTGCGCCGCCAGATCAAGAACAGCAAAAACGTGTTCATCAACATGGGCGAAGTGGCTGGCAAGAAGGCCGTGATGTTCGATGACATCCCAATCCGTCGCATGGACGCAATCCTGTCCAACGAAGCCCGCGTGGTCTGATCCAGTGCCGCCCAGCAATGGGCGGTTTGACCCTTCTTTCAAGATCGAGGAATGAACATGAGCATCATCGACCGCTACCTGCAAGTTTCCATCAACCAGGCCATCACCGTGACGGCCGTATCCACCGACGTGATCGACGCCGGTTCTACCAAGAACGCCGCCATTGGCCGCGACCTTGGTGGTGGCACTCAGCTGTTCATGGAAATTTGCGTCACCGCCACCATGACCGGCGCCGGCACCCTGGCCATCGCTCTGCAAGACTCGGCGGATAACGCCACCTTCGCCGACGTGCTGACCCTGCCGCCAATTGCCGTGGCCAGCCTGCCAGTGGGCACCCGACTGTATATCCCACTGCCAGCCAAGATGCGCCGCTACATCCGCAACAACTACACCATCGCATCCGGTCCGTTCACTGGCGGCACCCTGAGCGCCCAGGTCGTCGACGGCATGACGGTTGAGCGCGCCTACCCTGACAACCTGGCGAAAGTTCTTTAACTGATCGCCTGACGTAAGGAGTGGGGAAGATGGCTAAAAAAGAAACCGACACCAGCTTCATGGTGCGAGCGACACAGATGGGCTTCTTCGGTTCGTTGCGTGAAGTCGGCAGCGTGTTTGCCGTTCACGACGAGGAAGCATTCTCTGACAAGTGGATGGAGCGCCTTGAGGCCAAGGAAGCGGCCAAAGCAGCATCGGAGCCGGCAACGGACGCCGGCCTTGGGTTTGTTATCAAGCACGTACCGGCAGGGAATTACGTCGTGCTGAACAAGGAAGGCGAGCGATTCAGCCGCGTGTTTAAAAAGGACGAAGGCAACGCCAGGGAATTGGCCGAGCAGGAAGCTTTGCGACTGAATGCCGGGGGCACTCCCATCATGCCAGGGCCAAGCGGGGGCGGCGCTGTACCACCACTGCCGACGGAAGAAGAGGATGCAACAGATCCAACCCTTCCAGACGCTTAATCCACTACCATGACAGGGGCCGAAAGGCCCCTTTTCATTTGCGCCGCTGGAGGCTTTCCCATGGCGAGCAAGATCGAGATTTACAACATGGCCCTGTTCCACGTCGGCAGCACGTCGAAAGTGGCCAGCGATACCGAACAAAGCATGGAACAAATTGTGTGCAGCACATTTTATCCGACCGCCCTTGACGCGCTGCTTTCGTACAAGTCTGCCGACTGGGGTTTTGCCACCAAAAGCGTGGTTCTGGCCGACCTTGGAAACCCGCCAACCAACTGGCTATATCGATACGCCTACCCAAACGATTGTGTGCGCGCGATTCAGATCGTGATCCCGGGCACCCGCAATCCGATGCAGGGCCAGGAGATCCCCTACGACCTGCAGCAAGGCGACTCAAGCCTGACCATTGTGACCGACATGCCGGAGGCTGAGCTTCTGTATATCGCCCGCGGTTTGCCAGCCGAGCGACTGCCGTCACCGTTTGTTATGGCGCTGTCCTACCAGCTGGCGGCACTGATTGCCGTACCGCTGAAAAAGGATATGGCCACCAGCCAGGCACTGATGCAGATCGCTGAACAGCACACACAGGTCGCGATGGCGGCGAGTCTGAATCAGCAGCAGCCAGACAACCCGCCGATCTCAATCTACGAAGCGGAGGCGCACGCATGACCACCAGCCTCATTCAAAGCAGCTTCAGCCGTGGCGAGATTGGCCCGCAGCTCTATGGCCGCATCGACCTTGCCGCGTATCAAAACGGCCTGCGCCAGCTGAGCAACTTTATCGTCACGCCCTACGGCGGCTTTGTGAATCGCGCCGGCTCTTACTTCATCGCGCAAACCCTGAACAATGAAGTGGCCCGCCTGATTCGCTTCAAGTTCAACAACGCAGACGCCTACGCGCTGGAGTTCACGCACTTGGCCATGCGCGTTTATCGCAACGGCGGCCTTGTCCTGAACACGGCCGGACCGAACATCGGCCTGCCATTCACCCTGGTGACGCCCTTCACCCGTGACGAGATTTTCCAGATGAACTTCACCCAGTCCGGTGACGTGATGGATATCGTGCACATCAACCATAAACCGCAGAAGCTGAAGCGCTTCGCCCATGACAACTGGACAATCAGCCCGGTTTCGCTGGTGCCCAGCGTGGCCGCACCAGCGAGCGCCACAGCCACCACCCCGGGAGGCGGCACCGGCAACACACAAACCTGGCGATATCAAGTCACTGCCGTGCTGGACGACGGCAGCAACGCCATCGAGGAATCGCTACCTGTCACGTCCAACGCCGTGACCATTTTCAATAGCAACATTCAGGCAACCGTGACCTTTCCAGCTGTGGTGGGTGCCGCCTACTACAACATCTACAAGGACAATGCCGGGGCTGGCATCTATGGCTTCATTGGTCGTTCCGCTGCCCTGTCATTCACCGACAACAACATTACGCCGACCAAAACCGACACGCCGCCAACCGGCACCGACCCGTTCGTGGGAGCCGGCAACTACCCCCGCGCCGTGACCTACTATCAGCAGCGCCTGGCATATGCCTCGACCCTGAATCGCCCGCAAACATTGTGGTTCAGTAAAACCGGGATCTTCACCAACTTTGGCTATTCGACACCACAGAAAGATGATGACGCCATTACGTGGTCGATGTTCAGCACCGAGGTGAACACCATCATGCATTTGGTGCCGCTGAAATCCTTGCTGCCCTTTACCGATGGCGCTGAATGGCTGGTGCAAGGATCAACCGCGGGCTTTACGGCAAAAACCATCAACGGCGCCGCCGAAAGCTACAACGGCATAGGCCAGCTTCGACCTTTGTTGATTGGCAGCAGCGTGGTTTACGCCCAGGAACGCGGGCGCGAAGTCACCGCGTTTGGCTACAGCCTGCAGGCCGACGGCTTCAGCGGCAGCACCATCAGCATCCTGTCGCCGCACTTGATCGAGGACTTCAGCCTGGTCGACTGGGACTTCCAGAAGATCCCCTATCACACCATATGGGCGGCCCGTTCCGACGGCGCGGCAGTGACCTGCACCTATATCCCCGAGCAAGACGTTAACGGCTGGTCGCACCAGCACACAGACGGCGAATACCTGTCGATTTGCTCTGTTCCAGAGGGCCGTGATGATTCGGTTTATGCTTGCGTGGAGCGCGTAATAAACGGCGACACCAAGCGTTACGTGGAGCTGTTCGCCAACCGAATTCTTGATCGATACAACGGCACGGCGATCATCAGTCGCGCCCACTTTGTCGATTGCGGGCTGGTGTACAACGGCACCAACACCGCCGCCACCACCCTGACCATCACGGGCGGTACGGTTTGGCAGTCGCCGGAAGCCCTGACGGCCACCGCATCGGCTGCCATCTTTGCCGTTGGCGACGTTGGCGACATCCTGCAGTACGTACCGACACCAATTGCCGAGCCATTCCGCTTCAAGATCCTGGCTTACACCAGCCCGACAGTGGTTCAGGTTCAGCCACTTGGCGTTGTGCCGGACGCAATCCGCGGGATTGCCTTTGCTGCCTGGGCCTTCGCTCGAAATACGTTCGCCGGCCTAAGTCACCTTGAGGGCAAGATTGTCTCAGTCCTGGCCGACGGCAACGTGGCGCCGCAGCAGATCGTCACCGGTGGCGCAATCACCATTCCAGATCCGTCAGCTATCGTGCACATCGGCTTGCCCTATCGTTCACTGGCGGAAACCTTGTCGCTCAACATCGCCGGACAGGAAACACTTCTGGACAAGCCGGTACAGGTTGCCAGCGCAGCCTTGCTGGTGCGTGACACCCGCGGCGGGAAGATCGGCACCAAGGAAAGCATGCTGTTCGAAATGAAACAGCGTCAGGTCAGCGACAACTACGGCAGCATGGAGGCAGTCAACGGGCTAGCAGAAGTCAGTGTCAGTGACACCTGGCAAAACACCGGTCGATTCCTGATGGTGCAGGATGACCCTTTGCCCATGAACGTTATTGCCGCCATCCCGCGCGACGAAGTAGGTGGTTCGCTATGATCAGCGTGAGACCCCTGACCATCGCCGACATTGAGCCAATCGCAGCCAATGCACGGCAAGCTGACCGCGATGAGATTGAGGAAGGCTGCGGGCAAACCATCACCTCAGCCCTAACCATCGGCTTGCGTTCCAGCGTGGCATCCTCAGTGATCGCCTGGAACGACACACCGCTGGCCGCGTTCGGCGATGTCAGCTACAGCCCCGGCGCCGGGATCGGCGTTCCATGGTTGGTCAGCACCAATGCCATCGAGCGCCATCCGCGCGCCTTCTTGCGCATTTGCCAGCCGCTGGTGGCGCAGATGATGGAGCGCCACCAGACCCTGATCAATTACGTTGACGCCCGCAACACGGCGGCCATCCGCTGGCTGGAATGGCTCGGCTTCAGCATGGGCAGCCCTACGCCCTACGGGCCAAACCAGCTACTATTCCGGCAATTCCAAATGACCAGGGGTAACTGAATATGTGCTGGGTTGCTTTGATTCCACTTGCCGTTGCCGCTGTCGGCGGCCTAATGCAGAGCCAACAGCAGTCGGCCGCCGCCACTGCCCAATCTTCTGCGCTCAAACAAAATGCCGCCTTTCTCAACAGCGCGGCCAATGATGCCCGCTATCGTGGCGTGGTTGATGCTGATAACCAGCGCGTGCAAACGCAGAACGCTATCGGCACTCAGCGCGCCGCCATGGCCGGCAACGGCGGCGTAGTCGACGATGGATCGAACGCCTTGCTCCAGCAGGATGTTGCGCAATATGGCGAGCTGGACGCCATGATCATCAGCAACAACGCCGCCCGCGAAGCCTATGGCTATGAAGTGCAGGCCGGCAGCAATCTGGCCAACGCCAGCACCCTGAAGAAGAACGCCAAAACCAATATGGTCAGCTCGCTGCTGGGCGGCGTAGTCGGTGGCCTGGGGGGCGCCTTTTCCAGCGGCCTGTTCAGCGGCGGCGGAAACCAGGGTGTCGGCACCAACGCAGCGCTGGGTGGCAATGCCCGTCTTAACTACAACCAAGCCATCGCGTAAGGGGGATTTATGGCCGTACAAATTCCAACGCTGACCGGCGCAGGTGTGCGCACACGCGCTATGGCCGTGCCGCAAGTGCAAGTTGTTCCCGAGGCAAGCCTTGGGGCAGACTTGGCCGGACCTGTCACACAAGCCGCTTCGCAAATCTGGCAAAAGACCCAGGACGACGCCGACACTGCTGCCCTGATGGAGGCGGAAAGCAGCCTGAGCCAATGGCAGACCAACACCCTGTTCAATCCGGACAATGGCGTGTACACCCGCAAGGGCAAAAACGCCATCGACATCACCAACCAGACCCTGCCGCAGTTCCAGGCACAGGTTGATTCGATCAGCAACAACCTGACCAACGACCGACAGCGCCAGCGCTTCAACCAGATCGCCAAGAGCCAGGAAACCCGCTTTAACGGCGAGCTGAACCGCTACGAATACGGCGAGCGTCAGGTTTTCTACAAGCAGGCCGAAGACGCCACGCTCAACGCCGCCACGCAAAGCGCCGTCGCCTATTACGACGACCCGCAGCAGGTGGCGTACTACCAGAACAAAGGCACCCGGGTCATCGCTATGCAGGGCGAGCGCAACGGCGAAGCGCCAGAGCTGACCCAGGAAAAGGTTTTGCAGTACAACAGCGGCATCAACACCGCCGTCATCCAGCGCATGATGCAAACCGACCCGATTGCCGCGCAGCGCTATTACGCTAAGTCATACGACGGCATGACCGTCGACGACCAGGCGAAAGTCACCAAGCTACTGGGCACCAGCGTTCGCCAACAACTGGGCAGCCAGATCGGCGAAGCCGCTTATAACGCGGGCACCGTCGGCATCAACGGCCTGTCGAATCTGGTGATTCAGGCGGAAAGCAGCGGCGACCCGACGGCGGTATCCCCAAAAGGCGCCAAGGGCCTGATGCAGCTGATGCCGGAAACCGCTGAAGAAATGGCCAAGGAGCTGGGCGTGCCGTACAGCGAAGAGCGACTGACCGCCGATCCGAACTACAACATGGCGCTGGGCAACGCCTACCTGAACAAGATGCTTGGGCGTTACGGCGGCAACTCGACCCTGGCCGTCGCGGCCTACAACGCCGGCCCGGGCAGCGTGGACAAGTGGATCAAGGCCAACGGCGACCCGCGCACCGACGACATCAGCAACCAGGCCTGGATCGACGCCATCCCGTTCAAGGAAACCCGCGACTACACCGGCAAGATCGTCAGTCAGTTGGTGCCATCGACCGCCACCAGCAAGCTGGCCGCCGCCACGCAAGCCGCGCAAGCGATCAAAGACCCGGAAACCCGCAAGTACGCGATGGACCGGATCGACGACCTGAACAAAGCTGATGAGCTGACGGCAAAATCCAACTATGAAACGGCCGCGAACATCGCCCTGGAAGACGGTTACAACGCCATCCCGCCGCAAGTGCTGGTGACTATCGGCGCCGAAGATCGCGTGAAACTGCAGAAGCTGGACGACCACCGCCGCAAGGGCACTGAGCCGACCACCGACGAAGGCAAGCTGCGCGAATTCCTGTCCATGCCTGGCCCGCAGTTCGGCGAACTGAGCCTGACCCGAGACATTCGCCCATACCTGAACGATGCCGATTACAAGACCGTGAAAACGTCGTGGGAAAAGGCCGTGCAAGGCGACTATGGCGACCAGCGCGCCACCAAGGCCGAGAACGATCAGCTGACGCTGGTGATGCAGCAGGCCGGCATTCTCACCGGCACCAGCCAGAAAGCGACCACGCCGAAGAACCTGCAAGCTCAAGAGCGTTTCCGCGCCTCTTACCAGAGCCAGAAGGACGCTTTCTTCCTGTCCAACGGCCGCCAGCCAACGGCCAAGGAATCCAGCGACATCGCCAATTCATTGCTGATCGACGTTCGCCTGCGCGGCACCGGCATTCTCAGCGAGAGCAACACCAAGCTGTGGCAGGTGGCACCCGAGCAGATGAAAGACGCTTACGTGCGCACCCAGGACATCGGCCTCGACGACATCCCGGCCGGCGACCGGG
>Ga0065704_10070768_pt1 | contig 16434 bp, 24 predicted proteins | sample SwiRhicommuniRL2_FD_59091 | JGI IMG/M metagenome (GOLD analysis project Ga0065704, IMG submission 59091) | Switchgrass rhizosphere bacterial communities from Rose Lake, Michigan, USA - RL2 v2 (version 2) | ecosystem: Host-associated > Plants > Roots > Rhizosphere > Soil | place: East Lansing, MI
ACGGTGGCCGAGGTGTGGCCCGTCTTGTGATCGCGGTAGAGTTCCTGGGTATAGCTGCCGCGCAGGAGGCGCAGATCGAGGCACCGCTCGTGCTGCAGATAGGCATCGGCGGTGGCGGTGGGGTTTTCCTCTGTTTCGGGGAAGCGCTTGGACCAATCCTCGAACAGATCGGGCAGGGCATCGCGCACGGTGATTTCCCACCCGCAGCGGTCCTGCCGGCCGCAGCGCACGATCTTGGGATCCTTGGCGGCACAGAACGCTTCGCGCTTGCCGCAGGCCGGGCATGTGCCCTCCTGCAACCAGGCGCCCTTGGTCTTGCGGAACTGGTATTGGGCCTGCAGGCCCTTCAAGATTTCGGCTTCGAGGTTCACGCGGCGCGGCCCTCGATCAGCTGGCAGGTGCGCAGGATCAGATCGCGGCCGGCGGGGGTGAGGGCAAAGCGGGCGCTGCTGTGCTTCACCGCTTCGCGCGCCAGCTTCTGGAGGCTGCGTTTCCAGGCGGCATCGGTGAAGGTCACCAGCCCTTCGCCATGGCCAAAGGGCGCGCCCTCGATGTCAACGTAGGCGGCAGGCGGCCAGAAGCGCAGCTCGGCAAAGCCGGCGACCGATGCGAGAAAGGCCCGCTCGGCCGCGATCAAGTGCGGGGCGGTTTGCTGCAGGGCGTGGTCAAAGGAAATCCTGCCCGGTGTGGGCAGGGCAGGTTCGCTGGTGGCGCGATGTGCGCTGGGCATAGGTCCCCCTCCGGCGGAATCGCCGTTGAAAAAATTCTCTGTCGTGTGGGTGGCTGGCGGGCGGGTGCCCGGCCGGATCAGCCGGTGAACATGCTCATCTGGCTATCGTCCTCGCCCTTTTCCGGCGGCATGACGTGGGGCACCTGATCGCGCGGGCAGACCTTCAGATTGAGGTCTGGCCGGTCGATCAGGCCGGGGTTGAAGCTGTGCACGAAGGTCAACTCGTTGAGCCAGGTGTGGCCGCAGCCGGTGTTCGTGCAGTGGCAGTGCAGGTGCTTGACCGTGGCTGTGATCCGCTCGCTGCGGCGAACGAAGCCGGGCGCCTCGCACTTGGGGCACAGCACGAAGGCGCGGCTTGCCTGGGTGCCGCCCGATCGCAGGCGGAATTCCAGCGGCGCATGGATCAGGTTACGCGATTGAAGATGGCCTTCGCCGCTCATTGGGTCCCTCCCGTGGTGGCTTTGCGCAGCCCGAGCTGATCGACGATCGACATGAATTCGCCGGGGCCTTCCATGGCAGCGAGGCCATCGGTCAGCATGTCGATGGCTTCCTGCACTTCCTTCTTGGCCTCGCGGCGCGCCGCAGGGCTGTCAGGTTGGCTGCTGACCTTGATCATCGCGGCGACAGCCTCGCCGGTCTCCTTGGCGACGCCCATGGCGATTTCCGACAAGGATTGCCCCGCAACATCCTGCGCAGCGATATCGAGGCGCAAGGCCATGAGGCGGTGGAACGGCGCATAACCGCCGCCGCGCTCCATAAACGCGCGATCGAGACGCTCGGCATCGATCATGCGGATCTCGGTTTCGCAATCGTGGTCGGACCACAGGCGAACGGCCCGGCCGGAAACGCCGCAGATGGCGCCGCAGGTGTCCCAGCCAATCACGGCGGCAACCTCGGTGAGCGTGGCCTCATAAGTGAGGGGTTCGCGCCGCTTGGTCACTGCTTGATCCCTTCATAGGCAAAGATCAGGCGGTCACCGCGGATCTCAATTGCACGGGCTGGGATGGCAGTCCGCTTGCAGAAGTCGAAGTTCTCGACCGAGACGTTGCTGGGAAGGTGAACCTTGTAGCCCAGCGGGTGACGTTGCACCCGGTAATCCCAATCCCTGCCCGTGACGAATTGCAGGGCGCATTTCCCAGCATCGGGGCCGACACCGATGAACATAATCGCACGATCGGTGTTGCCGCCGATCCCCAGCTCGCGGCCAAGGAGTTCGCCGACATAGATCGTAAGGCACGGCGACGGCGGGCTGTCCTTCCATTGCAGGACAATGCCATCTGGCGCGACCTGGACAGGCTTGGGCTGGTCTGCGGGAGTGCGACGGATGCGGCGGAAACTCATGCGCGAGCGCCCTTCGTTTCGCCGAAGTTATTGAAAGAGACGCGATTGCTTCGGCCGCCTAGGCGATTCGGCAAGATATCGGCGCACTGATCGATGCCGATCCAACGAGGTGAGGAGGGTTGAAGGGCCACCGGGTAAATATCGGGGCGCAGGGCATGACGAGAAACACCATAGAGGTCTTCGGCCAGCAGCACATATTCGGCGGGCAGTTGCTTCGATTGATGGATGATCCGCCACATCGTCGATTGTGGGATGCCGAGATCGCGGCCGAGTTGGCTGACAGATCCAGCCTGATCGCGGCAGGCGAGCAGTGCTTCATAGCGTGTCATGGTGGTATCCATGAATGGATAGATACCCATATATGGGTAGATGGGCAACCCGGAAAAGCATGGGGCGCAACTATTCATTTTTGGGTAGCTTCGTGACCGTGGCAATCCTGAGACCAGAGCGAGTTACGGAACGGCGCATTGCGGCCGGCATGAGCCAATCTGAATTGGCGCGCCGGGTTGGCATCGGTCAGTCCTCGGCTAACCGGCTAGAGGCCGGGATTACTCGAAATCCTAGGCATATCATTCAGTTGGCTAAGGTGCTCGGCACGACACCGGAATATTTGACCGGAGAAAGTGACGATCCAACGAGTAGCGGCGAAACTCGTTTTGTCCCGGCAGTCCAAGCCATTCCGGAGGAAGTGCCTTCTGATCCCGATCATGTTGAAATCGACATGATCGACTTCGCCTATGGGATGGGTGGTACGTTCACAGATACCGACCACATCGATGTTGAGAAGGTAGGCTTTTCCCGCCGTTGGCTGCGCCAGTTCACCCACTCCGCGCCCAACCAGCTGTTCACCACCAAGGGCATCGGCGATTCGATGGCGCCGACCATCTCCGATCACGATATCGTCGTGGTCGACAAGTCAGACCGGGTGCCAGAGTTCGCCGACAAGGTCTGGGCGATCGTCTATGGCGGCATGGCGATGATCAAGCGGCTGCGGCAGTTGCCGGATGGCTCGATGTTGATCAGCTCGGACAACCAACTGGTGCGCGATGCGCGGGCGACGGACGGCGAGCTTCACGTTGTCGGCCGCGTGGTGGCCGTCGTTCGGAAGCTATGACCTGGGCGGCCGAGACCAAGCTTCCGGCAATGTCGCTCGCGGTGGTGGGCGTGGACCACGCCAATCGCGATGGTTCAGACCGCCGGTTCGAGATCCTGTTGTGCAAGCCCGGCGAGACTGTGGAGCTTCGCCCGGAGCCGCGCAACCGACATGATAGCCGGGCGGTTGCCGTGTTCTCGGCGCGCGGGGTGCAAATCGGATATCTCACGGCCGAGCGATGCGGCCGGTTCGGTGGGCTGATTGCCTCCGCTATCGAGATCCAGGCGGTCTTTCAGAAGCAAACGCAGTTTGGGGCTTGGATTCGGGTGGCATTCAATGGCGATGCGCCCATCGTCGCACTTGATGAGCCCGCAAGCAATATGGTGCACGAACCGCGACACGCGCTCGATCACGATACTGACTTTATCCCGGATCCGATTTGGGACGATTGAATACCCAGCCGAGCTGATGTTTTATATTGGCGCGTTTGGGGTCGTTTAGGCAGGCATTGGCAGTTAGGTCCATTTCGACGAACTACGTCAGACTGGGGGGAAAAGTGGCGCGAAAAACCAAGATTTCGGCTGTGGTGTTGAATGTACGCTGCCATCCACACGCCAAAGAACGATATGCGGAATTGATCAATGAGATGTTTGATCAAAAGCAAGCGGTAAAACTGCATGGAGACCGCTTTGGCATGCTGTCTCTGATCAACAGAGACGAGGATGATGGTTTCGTTTCGGGAGTGATAACGACTTTTATCAAAGTCGAATTTGATGGGCGCTGGTTTGATGCGTCCGTGATGGATGATGCATCTGCTGAAAGAGTAGCAGAAGTTGTTATACCTGATGACATATATCCTAACGCAGCAAGATTCTATTTTGAGTTTGATGTCCAAAAGCATAGAATTTACGTTCAGTCATATTCAGAAGGAAAATATCTTTCTGCAAAGCAGGCGCATGCATTATTTTCCGGATTGGCCGAACTTCGGCAGATGAAAGCAAAATTTGGAAAAATTCATGTGACTATTGTTCAAAGTAAAGAGGGTCTCGATAAATTATTTTCTATTAAAATCATTAAAGAGATAAAAATTACTATATACAAGCCAAACCCGGATATTTTTTCTGAAAATTTTGAAGCAAATATAGAAAATCATTTGGCGCAAGCACACAGTCAAAGTGTCACGATATCTTATCAGGCTGATCCGGGTGAGTCGGTCCGTCCTACGGCGGAAATAATGCAAATTAGCCAAGCCGCGCTAGAAAACGGTAATGTCCAAGTGCGTGGTAGGGATGAAGCCGGGGCCGTCAATAAATCGACTGACAAAATTCCAAAGGAATATCATGACAAGTATGATTCAGACCAAGTCACTGAAAGGAATGCTTTCCGTAGATTAATTCCAAGATGGATTCACATATGACTGATAGGCAAGGAGGGCAATTCAAGCCATTTTTTAGGCATCTTAAGCGATACTTTCGCGCTTATGGTGGATGGTCGGGTATCTTCGGATCTCCATTATTTTTAGGTGCAGTTTTGATCGCTGCGCTAAACTATAGGCAGTGGCTCGTTTCTGGCTGGACCGACAAGGTTTATGCCTTGCTTCCCAACCTTTTGGGATTCAGCTTAGGAACATACGCAATAATATTTAGCTTGTTGACAAACAGAATAAAATTAGCAATGCGTATATTGAAAAATAATAATTCAGTATCTTATTTAGAGCAAGTAAATTCAACATTCTTTCATTTTATTTTTGTGCAAGTTATAACTTTGATTTGGTCTATTATATTCGACGGAAGCATTCTACGCGATATTGCGATAATTTTCAAAGGTAAAGTTCCTATAGTATGGAGTGCTTTCCTCTTCTCTGCCAAGATTGGTTCTTTTGTTGGTTATTTACTAATGATTTATTCAATATTTCTCGTTATTGGGGCGGCCTTGGCAATATATCGTCTGGCTTTAATTGTTGATCCGGCGGAAAGTTGATATTTTTGGTGGCTTGTCCGATGCTTTTCTCACCTATGATATGGGAAACTTTTTAAGCTAGGCATTTTCCTACACCGTTTGCAGTCTGCTAGGGGGCGCGTATTCTAGCTTTGGCCGCAGTGGCTGATGAACCTCTGCCTCAGTGGCGTGGCGGTTGGCGCCGATATGGACAGAAGCTGGATTCATACGTCCTAGCGCAAGACCAATTGCTAAGGCGCTGTACTTAGATGCCAACGCTATCCACCTTTGTCGCCTTGGCGGCGCTCATCGCTTGTCCTAACCCGATAGTGCACGATGGTGATACCATCCGCTGCGGCGTCGAGCGGGTACGCTTGCTCAATATCGATGCCCCGGAGCTGGCGGGTAGCGAACGGTGCAGCGCCGCGTCCCGCCGCCGGCTTGCCTACAGTCGCAATCCCGCTTGGTGCGATAGCGCGCTGGGCGAGCGATCGAGGGATGCTTTGGCCGCGCTGATCGCGCGCGGGAAAACCTCCATCGCGCCGGTTGGCCGTGATCGTTATGGTCGTTTGCTGGCGCGGGTGATGGTCAATGGCCGCGATGCCAGCGCCTATCTGGTTGGAATGGGTTTGGCCCGCCCATGGCGTTAGCGCGCCTACGGGATCGGCAAGAATTTCCGGGTGTGCATGACGCGGCTAAACGCTGCGATTCAACCTGAGCAGATTGAAGCTGCATCTAAGCTTACCGGAAAGGAAAGGCGGCGGACACCTGAAGGGGGAACGCCGCCAATTCCCTTGCTATTCGTACACAGGCGAGTTGTACGATGCCTTCATCAGATTGATGCCATTCATCGCATCGCTTCGGTTGTAGTATCCCTCAGCGGAATCCGCGATCGTGCGGCCGTTCGAGGAAACATAGCGCCACCGCCACTGGTTCAGGCGGTCCTTGTAGATTTTGTAATGCATTGGAGTTTCTCCATGAAATTCAAACACTTTCTTGTGAGCTATCAATTGGACGGCGCGCAGTGGAACATTGAGATTCCCGCGACATCTTTCGAGGACGCCAAGCGCCGCCTCGGCCAACTGCATTTCGGCCGAGTGGAAGGCGAGGTGATCGCGAAAGTGCCAGGGGCAATGGGTCCAATCGCTGCACTTGCGACCCGGATCAGAAACCTGATGCGGACGACAAGCTGATAGCACCCGTCTCGGTTGCAGCCGTTTCTGCCGTTTCTCCTTCGAGCGTATGAGCCCGAAGGGTGTTGACCGAGACACAATGAAGGTGTTAGAACCCACGCGTGATCACGACCAACGACACCTTCGGGTGCGTTGTTAATTCCAAATGACCCAGCAGAGCTTAGACCCTCTGCTGGGTCAATTTGTTTGTGCCACAGGCGCGGTCGGAAGGCAAGAGGGCGGTTTTAAGCGCTTTAGAGCGCCGAGGGCGTCGAGGGGTCGCTCGGACCCATTTTGAACCTGAGAAGCGCTCAGAAGGCCTTCAGAAGGTTCTAAGAGGCCATTCTGCGATCGGCTTTTCTGTGGATAAAGACGAGTCAAGCGTGTTTCGTTAAATTTCCACGGCGACGCGTTAACCCCATTCCGAAATGTGCAACTGTCAAGATGCAATCTGCATTTACGCATTCGTATGCGTAGCATTGGGCCGTGCCTCTGCCAATTGTATTGCAGCCGCGAAATAGCCGTCTCGATGGGGAAGCTAAACGCTCTCCAGCTGCAGCCGTTGTTTCAGACCGTTCGCACCGAGGGTCGTTTCGAGGCTATCCACCAGCCACGATGTGCCGTCGATCGCGCTGGTCCAGCCTGACAGGCTGGCCTTGGCATTGGGCTGGATCTGCATATTCGCGGTAGCCAGCTCGTAGGTGAAGGTGCGCTTGCCGCGCGCGCGTTTCTTCGCTTCGGCCGTGGTGGCCTGCTGGGCTTCGGCTTCGCTGGCATAGACGCGCTTGAGGCGCTTGCGGTTAGTGCCGGTGGTCTTGTGGGTGCGGCGTTGGCCGGTGCCGGAATCGTGCCATTGCGCCTCTGCCCCATCATATTGCCCGCGATCGGCTTGGCGGCAGGACCAGGTCCAACCGCTCTGTCGCGTGAGCGTGATGGTAGGAATCGTCTTGCCGGTGGCGGTGGTGGCGCTGCCCACGGGCATGAAGATGAGCTGCTTGTTCTTCCACGTCGCCACGGCGTCATAGCGCTGACCGAGATCCTTCACCAAGGCGTGATCGCTCTTGTTGTGCTGCTCGAGCAGGGCAATGGCCAAGCCGGCCAGATCGGGGTGCACCTGCGCCGCTAGGCCATTGCGCGTGGCGATGGCGGAGAGGAGGGCGCCCAGCGTGGTATCCTTCCACACCTTCACCCGGCGCTGGCGCGCGGTGCCGGTGAAGTCGGCCGAGCGGGCGCGGATCATGATCTTGTCGGGCGGGCCGCTCTCTTCCACCTCGTCCACCCGGAACGCGCCCTTGTCAACCAGGCCGATTGTCACGTCGTCGCCGCTTTCCCAGCCCAGCGCCAGGCGGATGTAGCGGCCGGTGCCGGGCGTCTTGAGCTGGCCATCGTGGTTGTGCAGGGTGAGGGATAGCTCGTCTGCCTCCCCGCCACGCTTTTCGGTGAGGGTCAGTTCGAGATAGCGCGGGTCGATCTTGTCGGCCAGATCGGTGCCATCGTCGAGAGTGAGGCGGATGCCGGCCTTGTTTGCGGCCATGGGTCAGGCCTTGCGCTTGAGCGTGACGGTGAAATCGATGCTGCGCGGGATGCCGCCGGCCATGATGGTCTGGTGGGTGAGATCGAGGCCGACGATCACGTAATAGCCCCAGACTTCGCCCAGGCCGTTCATCAGCGCCCAGGCATCGCCAGTATCGCCCATGCTTACCAGCGTATCGAGCGCGCTATACTTTCCCGCGATCTCCGGGATGCAGCTGCCGGCGATCGTCACGTCGTCGTCGCCGGGGCCGATGAACTGCACAGCCGGGCGCGCGCCGAAGCGCTCGCTCGCCTCGTGGCGCCAGGTGATGCGGCGCTGCAGCTCGGAATAAGCGAGCGTGTCCATGCCGAAGATGAACATGCCCAGCGTCAGGAGCTGACCGGGAGTGGCGGCCGATGCCATCAGCGGCCGTCCGTGTCATAGCGCGAGCGGGTGGAAACGCCCTGGGCGGCTTCCAACTCGCGCCGCACCTGGCGTGCGAGATCCTTCACATCCATGCCGGGGGCGGCGTGGACGTGGATGACGATGGAAGTGGCGGCAGCGGGCACCGAGTTGGCGGCGCGTGCGGCCGGGCGGATCGCGGCGGCGGGGGCCAGACGGGGCACGGCCGACGCGATCGACGGCGAGAGCGAAAGCGCGCCAGCTGACGCCACGCCGATGGCCATGCGCCGCGCAGCCTGGGCCGCGCCGCCGCGCCCGCCGTCGATGCCCAGGCGCAAACCATCGGTGATGTGGCCACCCATCGCCATGAAGACGCGGGACGGGGACTTGATTCCCAACGCCGCGGCGAATCGCGCGCCCACCGCCCCGGCGAGATCGAGAAAGGCGCGGATCACGCTGCCGGTCATCGAGGCGATGCCCCGGATCAGCCCGCCGATGATGTTCACGCCAAAGCCGAAGAATTTGCCGGCAAGTCCTGCCAGGAAAGTGCCGATCGTTATCCAAGGCTGGATGAATGGCGCGGCGATGCCGGCGACGGTGCGTACCATGCTCATCGTTGCGGCTTTGATCTGGTCCCAATGGCGATAGACCAGTGAGGCGGCGTAAACGATCGCGGCCAGAAAGGGCGTGAAGATGACCAGGGCGCCGAGGAATACGTTGCGGATCGTGGTCCAGTTGCGCTGGAAAAAGCCGGAGATCGGCCCCCAATAGCGATAGACCGCATAGGCAACGCCCGCCACGGCCAGCACCGTCAGGCCGATTGGGCCGGTCAGCAGCGTGAAGCCAGCGGCGAGGCGGGGCAGGAGGCTGGCCACCGTGCCCAGCGCCTGGGCGCGGCCGAACAGGCCCCACAGTGTGGACACCGGCCCCAGGACGCTGCCGAACGCAAATTGCAGCGCGCCGATTCCCAATCGTGCCGCTACGGCGCCGGCCGCGATCGAGGCGATCGAACTGGCCAATTGCGGATTGGCCGCTGCCCATTGGCCGACGCGGTCCATCGCATTGGTGATCGCGCCAAGAAACGGCATGAATTGCGGCAGGAGCTGGGTGCCCACGACGATCGCCATGCGCTGCAGCTGGCCGGTGAAGTCCCGCCACTGGACGCTGGCGTCACGTGCTTCGCGCTGGCCGAATGACTGATCAATCGTGCCCTTGCTCTCACTTTGAAGGCGGGCGCGCATTTTCCGATAGCCGTCCATGTCCTTCATCAACGCAAGCAAGCCCATCTGCGCCTGCATGTCCTCGACCACCCAGCCCAGCTTCGCTTTGTCACTACCGATTGCTTTTTGTGTGACGGTGGCGAAAGCCTCCATCGAGGACATGCCTTGAGCTTTGAATTTCTTCATTGCTGCGGGAAGGTCTACGCCGAACTTCTTCTGGAAGGCGTTTATCACGGTGGGCGAGTTGATCTTGGACAGCAGGTTGGTGATGTTGTTGGCCGCTTCGTCCGCATTGCCTGCCGTGTTCATGGCCATTTGCAGAGCGGCCGTCAGATCTGCGACCGCCGGCGTGCCCACATCTCCCAAAGCTTGAAGGCGCGCGGTCAACGCCGGAAAGTTCCGTGCCATATCGGCAACCTCGAAGCTGCCAATTTTGCTGCCGAGCGCCATGATATCGAGCGCTTTTGTAGTGTCCGCCAACGACACTTGCAGGTTGTTGAGGTTGGCAAAGGCCGCTGCGCTACCGTCGGCCAAATCCACTTTCATGGCAGTTGCCAATCGACCGATCGGACCAATCATCTGGGTGGCCTGGCGCGGATCCATGCCCTTGCCCGCCAAGACATCGATGCCGGCGCGCATATCCTCGGGCAACTGGTGGGAAGCGCGGGCCAGCTGCATGATGCTGGCGGCCATGCGATCGGTCTCGGCGTTGGTCAGCTCGGCCTTTTGCTGGATATCGACCATGCCGGACGAGAAATCCATGGCGGCCTTGCCGGCCAGGATGAACGGCGCGGCCATGGCCACGCCGCCCAACATATTGTCCTGCCCCCGGTTTTTCAGTTCCTGGCCGCGCCGGGCCATCGCGGCGACATCGGCATTCACAGCGGCCAAGCGGCGCTGGCGCTGTAGCTGCCGGTTCACGCCCTCGATCGAGCGCTCGAGTTCGCGCTCTCGATTGATCGCCTCGGTAAGGTTGCCGTTGCCCTGCTCGATCTGGCGCCGCGTGGCCTTGAGCTGGTTTTCCAGCTTGCGGTTCTCGCCGGTGAGCGCCTTGATCGATGTGCTGCCCTGGCGGCTCAAGCCCACGATGTTGCGCAGCGCGCCGGACATCTTGTCGACGCCGATGAAGTTGATCAGCAGGGAGAGCTTGTTGCTCATGATGGCTTGTCCTTACTGCCCCACATGCGGTTCCAGCGGTCGATCGCCTTCCCGCGCCAGAGCATGAGATCGGCCAGGTCGAGTGCCTCGATCTCGGCCAACGGCCAATGAAAGATCGCGGCGATATCGGCGATCATGTCTTCGGCGCGAATTCCTCGAGCATCATCGTCATCAGTTTCCGCTCCGTTGCCGACATGAAAAAACCGCGCACCACTCCCGCGAGTTCGGCCAAGTCATCTGCTGCCAGATTATCCACTTCGGGAGCGGTGAGTGGCGGGTTGGAAATGCGCGGGAGCAACGTCAGCACCGCCACCACATCGTTTTGCAGCAGGCTTTGCAGAGAAAGCCCGCGCAATGCGCCGCCGCGCGGCTTGGTCAACATAATGGACGCGATGGTCTGCTCGCCGCGCTTGATCGGTTCGGAAAGTTCGACCGTGACGGTGTTGGGGCTGGCTTCGGTGGATTCAATCGGGGCGTCAGCCATGTGCGGGGCTTCCTGTGCTGGGCGGGGCGGGAAGGCCGGGGGCGGGAAACGGATAACCGCCCCCGGCCACCATCGACCGGCGCCCCGCAACAGGACCGGCGATGGATCTGCGATGTGAGTTGTTTGGGGTTCGGCCCGCGCGCGCGCCAGCAATGGGGCGGGTAAAGGGCAGCGCTACCGGGGGAACGGCCTGGGGCGAAGACGGGGATCGCGCCCCAGGCCGCGCGCTCGCCGTGGAAGCGGGGGGCGCACGTAAATTTTAGCTGACTTTGCCTGTGCCAGCAATGCGTTACGCGAAGTGGGCCCGGGCGAGTGTAGGGACACCCGGCCCAGGCCCGGCGCTAACCGTGGAGGGGTGGCGCGGTTCGGTGGATAGGGGAAATACCTAACTTTGGTGTGTCATTTGATACTAGCTGGTAAGGATGGCCATAATTTCGGCATAGCGATCGATGCCGTCGACGCGGAACACGCCGGCAATCATGTCGATCTCCACTTCCTCCACGCCGTCAACCTCGCGGCGATAGTAGGACACCGCGCACTTGTATTTGTGCTCGGTTTCATCGCCGGCCTTGGATTTGCCGAGGTCGATTTCCGTGAAACGGCCGCCAAGAAAGATGTTGACGGACTGCGCAGCGCTGCCGTCGTCGGCTTGGTAGGCGCCAACCAGGCGCAGGGGGGCGCCGGCCACGTCCGTGGTGCCGAACAAGCGGATCAGCTCGGGCGCGTGGCCACCCATTGTGATAGTGGCTTCCTGGGCTTCGAGACCCTTGTCGATCTTGATCGGGCCGATCATGCCGCCGCCGCGCCAATCGTCTGTGGCAATGGCGAGCTTGGGCTCTTCGAATTCGCCGATCACGCCCAACCAGCTGGTGTTGGCGCCATAGGCGTTGATGTTCTTCAGTTTGCGCGGGAGGCCCATGGCCTGATCCTTTCAGCGTGACGCGGGAGGGGAGAGGAGATCAGCCGGTCACGCTTGCCGCGAAGCCGGTGTAGTAGATGTCCGTGATCACCAGGTTGACCTGCGGGTTTTCCATCGGGGCGCAGGGGGTGAACTGGATGCGGAAGGTGGGGCGGCCAGCGGCAAGCTCGGCCGAGGTGTTGGCATCGGCATCGAAGAAGGCCTGGGCGCCGATGACCTGGCCGGCGCGCACCAGCTTGCGGAACTGGGCGTTGACCGTTTCGAGCTGGTCCTTGATCAGGGCCACCGTCATGGGCTGGTCAAAGAACGGGCTGAACGCCGCAGCGATCACGTCCTGCAGCGCGTAGAGCGTGCGCACTGCGCTTTCGAAGACATACTGGCTCTGATCGTCGCCCGCGCAAGTGCGGTTGCCCCAGAAGCGGTAGCCGGCCGAGGTGCGGATGATCGTGGTGATATCGGCATCGTTGAGCAGGCCGGCATCGGTGTCGTTGTCGAGCAGGTCGTAATGCACGTCGTGCGTGATGGCGGAGATGCCGGGCACCGTGACGTTGCTGATCGTCTTGTGCCAGCCCACCGTCTCATCGAGGTAGGCGCGCATGCCCAGGGCGCGGGCGACGGCGTCGCCGGTGACGGTGGCCGAACTGTCGGGCCAGATGAGCGTCAGCTCGCGCGCGCCGAATTCCTCGCGATAGGTGCGCGCCTCGGCATTGGTGGCGCCGATCACGCGGGCATAGGCCATGCCGCGCAGCTTCTTGGCCAGGATGGCGAGCTTGGTGGTCACTGCCTGGGTATCGAGGCCGGGAGCGCCGATGATGCGCGGACGATAGCCGGTGACGGCCTCGGCCTTGAGCAGGGCCTGCATGCCGGTGTAGCTGGCGCCATCGGTGGCGCCGATTACGGCATCGTCCTGCGCCTCCTCATCCTCGCCCACGGCGACGCGCACGATCACGATCCTGGGAGTAACGATGTCGTCTATCGCCTCGAGCACGGCCTTGAGTGTGCCGTCGCTGCCCGCCTTGCCGGCGGCGACGGCCGCCGAGGTGAACAGTACCGGGGTGTTGAGCGGGAAAGCCGCGTCGATCGCGCCCTGGCTTTCGGGCGCGACGGCGACGGACGTGCCGATCAGGCCGATGATGGCGCTCGATTTGGTGCTGATGGTGCGGGTGCCGGAAGTGGATTCGATAAGCGTGATGCCGTGGGCCATGGCCAGGATCCTTCAGCGAGAGGACGCGGGGAGCGGGATGGTGAGGGTGACCAGGCTGTTGCCAAGGGCCTGGGCGGTTTTGCCGGTGATGTTGGCGGCGAGGTTGCCCACGGCCGGGGTGCCGGACAGCGTGACCTTGGTGACGGTCAATTCCGTCTCCCACGTCTGGATGGCGAGCGCGGTGGCGGCGCGCAGCAGATGGGCGGTGGCGGCGTTGGTGGGCTGGTCGATCAACTCTTGCCAGAGCGATCCGAAATCGCGGCGCTGGACGCGCGTGCCGATGGGCGTGGACAGTATTTGCCCGACGCGTTGCGCCAGGTGCGCAACGCCCGAAAGGGGCTTTCCCGTGGTGGCGTCCATGCCGTTCATGCCCCACGCCATGCTCCCGGCCACGCGCGCAGGCGAGACGGGGTGCGGGTAAGGGCGGGCTTTACCTTGGAGCTTCTCGCCAAAATCGCTATATCGACATGAACGCGTTACGATTTTAAATCGATGGGCCGCGATAACGACATTGGGGTGGGCGGTATGGACGAAATTAGTGAGGAAATATTAAAGGTATTCAATAAGGTTTTGTTGAGTGCAGTATTTGTAATTGCCGTTCAATTTACAAAAATTGATATGGACAATTTACAGTTTTCTGGAATAAAATTCATATTAAGAAATGTAATGGTTTTGAAGGGGGTGGTGGCATTTCTATTTCTGTTCTACACAGCAAATCTTGTCATGACGGTCTTCGAATTAACGATTGGTAGGGGAAAATATTCTATCAACTCAAATTATCGTGATGAAATAAATAGTATCTGCCGTCCTAGGTGGCGTAATGGAAGATTGGTTAAGTACGGAACGCTGAAGGCAAAATCTATAATAAAAAATAGGCGTCTTGTTTATAATATAACTAAAAAAGTTTACTTCTTATACTGCTGGTTGATATTGGTGGCTGCATTTTCTATCGCCATACCTAACGCAGTGATATTTTCTATATTTGCAGTAGAAAATTACAAAGGCTATCTAGATGGTGTTCCTGGCTGAACTATTCGGCAACACCAGTCATTGATTGACCTGGTTGAACACCTCCATGGACGTGGCCTCTTAGGCTCTTTCCGCCCCCGACCACATCACCGCTGGCGGTGAGCTTGCCGTCGATCTTCACGTCGCCGCGAATCGTGAGGCCCCCTGGTGCCTCGATCGCGGCGGTGGCGCCGGCGGGGAGGATGGCGGTGAGGGCATGGCTTTCGGGATCGTAGCCGATGCGCGCGCCATCCTCGTACTCCACCACTTCGGCGAGCGTGTTGCCGGGCGGCGGCGCGTTGTCGTTGTTTAGGCCGAGGAGCGCGACGGCATTGCCGATCTGCCCATCGGGTGAGAGTAGCACGACTTCTTCGCCGTCGCTGGGCGGGGACCAATTTCGCGTCTTGCCCGCGCGGCCCGCCAGCCAGCGGATGGGCGGGGTTTCGCAGTCTTCGTCGGTCTCCGGGTCGCCATAGCGCACCACGCAGCGGGGCGGATCGAGCGTGAGAGATACGATAGTGCCCAGGCGGATCAGCGTGGAGGGATCGGCCGGGATGTCTTCGTCGTCGGTCACGGCGCGGGCGCGTCTGGCGGGGCTACCGCGATGCCAGCGGCGATCAGGGCTTGGGCATCCTGATACATCTGGGCGAGGCGGAGGCTGTTGCCGGTGAGGATGTCGAAGTCGGCGCGGGAGATGGCAACATCGTCGGCTGCTTGACCGGCGCCGTCATCGAGCGGGGGAGCGTGATCGGCTCCGGGCAGATCGGGGTGTCCGGGCTGACCCGCAGCGCAGGCGGATTGCACGCGGTGAGCAGCAGCATAGGCAGCGCCAGCAGCACGGCCGCGCTCGTAATAGGCAGAGGCTTGCGCATCGGAGATCTCCGCGATTGTGGCCGAGACGGCGGCCGGTTGGTGGTTGACGGCGGCCTGGGCAGCACGCGCGGCGGGCTGCGCATCCTGCACTTTGGCGAGTTCGGCGCGGGCCGTGACGAGATCGGCCTGTAGGTTGGCCCGGTCGACCAGCAGCCAGCCTAGCAGCGCGATGGTCAGCAGAAATGAAAGGGCGGCAATGGTCAGTCCGGGGTGACCGCGAATTGTGGCCCATGCGCGGATTGATTGGGCGAGAAGCCAGGCGATCATTCTGCACCTCTATCGGTGGTGTTGGTGGCCAGCCCAGGCTGGGGGAGCCAGCGCAGAAACACAGGCAAGGCGAAGGTAATGAAGCCAGCCAGGATCGAGGCTATCGGGCGCCAGTTCTGTGGCAGGGCATCGACGATCTGCGGCACAACCGACGGGTTATCGACAATCCACCCGACGACCAGAGCGACGATGGCGCACAGGCGCACGCTCCAATAGCGCTGCAGCGTGTGCAGTTCGGCGACGAGCCGCTTCATCACGCGGCATCCTTCAGGCAAAACGCCTGTTCACGGCCACGCCGGGCTGCGAGCCCAGGAATGACGACGAGCTTGCCGTTTACGCGGCCCTTGTTCCACGAGAGCAGCGCATTGCATGAGCCACGCACGTCGCCGGCATTGATGAGGCGCCGCGCCGTGGAGCCGCACCAATTCGCCACGCCGACGTTGTATGCCAAGGAAACAGCGGCGTAGCGGACATAGTCGCGGTTCGGGACCGTGAGCGCCAGGCCGGGCGTGCATTGCATCACGCCCTGGGCATGCGTGACCAGTTCCTTTTCCAGAAGGACGGCGCATTGATCCTCGGTCAGCTTGTCCTTCATCGTCACCCGGCGGCCATCGATCGAAGTCAAGCCGTCGCAGATGGTGGCGACGCCGACGAGATCGAGATAGGCCTGAAGATATTGCTTGCCGGAGACGTGCCGCACAGTCGCCGTGCCGTCGGAGGCCATGGTCACCTTCACGGTGCGGCCGCTTTCTTCCGTTGGCGTTTGGGTGAGCAAGAGCGAGGCTGTCACCAGCCCCACGACAGCGGCCAGGGTTCCCTTCTTGACCGTCACGCGTAGCGGCGGCGCGGTATCGGATGCGGTCACGGCCGTTCCTTTCGATAAAGGAGAGCCTGAACCGTGGGCGTCTCGTAGATGCGGATGGCGGTCCAGACGATGGTGAGCACGGAAGCGATGGCAGGCAACACGCTGATCAGGCTCCCGAGCAAAGCGGCAAATGATGTGAAATCAATCGCGTGTTTCACGCCGTCGGGCAGAGCATCGAAATAGTTTTTCACGGATCAGTCCCTGGCGGCAGATGCGCAAACGCGCGCGATGGCCAGTGGTAGGGCCA
>Ga0065704_10070770_pt1 | contig 16398 bp, 15 predicted proteins | sample SwiRhicommuniRL2_FD_59091 | JGI IMG/M metagenome (GOLD analysis project Ga0065704, IMG submission 59091) | Switchgrass rhizosphere bacterial communities from Rose Lake, Michigan, USA - RL2 v2 (version 2) | ecosystem: Host-associated > Plants > Roots > Rhizosphere > Soil | place: East Lansing, MI
GTCACGGTCGGCATTCTCAGCCCGGTTTGGAGAAACGATCGGATGCGCGCCGATCGAATATCTGGCGCGCTGGAGAATGGCGCTCGCCAAAGATGCGTTGGCAAGCGGCGCCAAAACGCTCGATCGGATTGCTGCTGAGATCGGCTACGAGTCGGCCAGCGCATTCAGCACCGCCTTTCGCAAGCGCTTGGGATGTCCCCCCGGCCAGTTTGCGCGAATGAGTGCATGATCACGAACCTCGCCATGCAGTGATATGGCCCTGCCGAGATCGGCTTAATGGCCCGAGCCGACCAAACTTCGCCGTTACGGGATGTGCCAAGAAACGGCCGCTTTGGTCAGGAGCCGCCGTTCGCTCGACGAAGTTGGTTGGGCGGCAAGCGCCCCAATTGCCGCGTGATCCGCCCTATCGAACATCAACGAGTGCCATTCGCTCACGCCGGTCGCATTCTCGTAGTTTGCATCAACTTTCGTTGTTTTGCGCCCAGCCTATAGGTGCTCCATTATCGGATCCATGTCAGCGCCGTTCACTAGGACACGACCGTCGAAAACCAGAACATCGTTATTGTTGAAGCTAGTAAAGCTCCAGAAGGGCGCGGTCTTGGCGGGGCCACGACGCTCCGCATAAAGCAGAGACTCACGGCGCATGATTTCAGCCGCAAGTTGTTCGCCAAGGCGCATAGACCGCGTATTGTCCGATCGCCAATGAACGCCGCCCATCGACCGCCCCATTGCGACATTGGAGGCAAGCTTGTTAAGTTCACCCTCGACCGTCATCGTCGCCGCATCGACCCCTGCATAGGGCTGTAGTTCGCCTGCGGCGTTTGTCGTAGATATAACAACCGGGCTGTCGCTCCCTGGCGCGTTCGCATATGGGCTGCCTGGTTTTTTGCCGGCAAGGAATGCCTGAAGCGGGGTCTTCTCGTCGAGCCACGCCTTAAGCACCGTGACACAAGCCCCCGCGACTGTCGCATGGCCTGCGCCATAGGCCGGGTGCGGCGGGCTGCCTGCAGTAAAGGCCAGCGGCAGATAATAGTTGTGATTATGCCCGCTCAGCAGTTCCTGAGAAGCTTTGCTTGTGAAGGCCGCGGATGGCAGGCCATAGGCACGCTTGACGAACATCCCCGGAGATTCCTCGAGGCCGATCGCCTGCATCTGCATCAATCCGCCATAAACCTCAGGCCGAAGGCGACGGTGAACTTCCCATTTCTGCCGCCACACCACTTCCAGCGCGCGCGAAGCGACTTCGGATACGCGCGTCAGCAGATCGGGTCCGCCAAAACTCCCGAATGGCGCTTGACGGCTAAGCGTGAGGTACGGATTACCTTGATCGAGCGGCACACCCCATGCCAGGCAGAGCAGAGCGGCGTTGAAATAAGCCTGGTGGAGCGCGTCCTTGTTCACGAACCGCGCGAGGTCGCGCATCGTGCTGATCCTGCGCGGCGGCATCGGCACACCGCCGACATGTTCCTCCAGGGTCGGGTCACTGCCGAAATCATTGTCGCCGGCATAGCCGTGGCCCCATTCGTCGAACCCGCAATTCTGCGCACGAAGCCAGCTGCCGTGAGTAATAAGAAAGTCGCGGTTCGGCGCATAGGCCCGGACGCGCTGCTGGATGAACTGTGCGCCATAGGCGATGTCGTGGAGGAAGAACTGCGAGACCAGTGGTCCTTGATCCTCTCCGAGCAGGCCACATCGAAAGATCGTCTTTTCGCTCATAGCGAGCTTGCCATCAGGCCCGACCGGCAAATCTGTGCCAAGGCGCAACCCGCCTGGCTCGTCGTTTTCGACGGCCGCTTTGAAGTGCTGCTTCAGATCGTTGATCGCCGGGGTCAGAAGAGCCGTCGTGAACTGCGAGAATTTGGTATCACGATGAATGGCCATCCATTGCAATTCGGTCATTTCGGCGGCCGTCGATAGCGAGCGAACCTTAGGGGCGGGTCCCATCATGAATTGCTTAGGACCGCCCGCCAAGTCGCCACCACTGCGCGCGGCCTGCGGGTTATTGAACTTGTCGCCGACCAAGGGGGCGGCTGGCGGAAGAAACCCATCTTGAAAAGGGACAGCTATTGGCACGCCGGTCGATCCACGTGCAATTATATCGTAATCCCCGCCCGTCAGCGCGACGAGCTTGAACGCAGCATAGGCATCCGGGTCCACCTCACCGAACCGGTTGTGGGGAAGCGTTTTGTGGTAATTTCCGATCGCGACGACATGCTTGCTCCCCGGACCATCGAACAGCAGGCCTGTGTCGATGAGTTCATCACCGTTATTTGCCATAGTTATCTCCAATAGAGCGATGTTGTAAATAAGTTATGCTCGTCTCTACCCGGACAATTCCAGATTTCGCGACTCGCCAGATCTTATCGGTAGCAACGTTTACAATAGAAAACGTTTTTTCGCAATTTCTAAAACTAGACCGATTTTCCTTGGCGAAAGCGATTAAATTCGTCCATTTTCATTTCATATATTCGGGAAGATATATGCATTACAGCATCCGCTTCCCAGCTTGCCTTTCCCAGAATTAGACAGCCCGCCACCCCGTTTTTGCATTCATGGGCCCGCACCGGTGTGATCGAGAACGGCCGAAACCGCCGTTCCGGGCGCCAGGGTTGAACGACTGAAATGTCCCAAGGCCGGTCGATCGCTGTGCCGCGAGAGCCTGATGAACGAAGGGCAGCTTGCAGCGAGCCGTTTCGAACCGCTGAACGTCTCCTTTGTCGGCGGAGCTAGCCCCAATCTCGACGAGGCATGGCGTATTCTTGCTGCTTCAACTCTCTTCCGCAGATCGATCGAATTACTGTCAACCACAAATGAACTGACATTTCGATATTTTCTGGCAACGTGCGGCCGCACTGGATGGAGAGGTTCAATGTCTGCTGCGATCGATTTCACTTACAGCTACGCATTTCCGTCAAATGTCCAGCAATCTGTCAAAGGCAAGCCGCAATTGGCGCTCGCGACCTGCAATGCAGATCATGCGCAGCCACATTTTTTCGACGGAAAGGTTCGACAGCCGCGAATGCTGGGCGAAATGCTCTACGTCTTGAGCGATGTTGTGCGCACGCACTTCTTTTTGCCCAGGCCCGCCATCCTTGATCCGGTAGTAACCAGCAATGAAGAGATGCTGCGCCTTGAGGGATTCAGCGGTTGCTGCGGGGTCTATGCCAGGGTGGATTTGCCAGCTTCCGTTTTCGAAGGCGAGTGTAAGGGGCGGGGCACAACTAACGTTGATTTCAACAATGACATGCGAGCGGCGCTGCTAAGGCTGCGCGACGAAGAGGACGTCGAATTCGCTGTCGGAGCGGACGAGGTCGTACTGTCCCGCGACGGCGCCAAGACAATCGAGAAAAAGGTCAAACTGCCGCTTCGGTGGATCAAGGGTTTCAGCGAAGTCCAAGCCTATCAGCCGCGTCTAGAGCCAAGAATGGAAGTGACAGCGGCAGAGGGACTGAGGTTTGTGAGGGGGCTCCCCAAGGGGGCTCGCCCCAAGATGCCAAGCTACGCCATACCCTCAGGGCGGTCTATCCGCCTTACCCAACGGAATCAGAAGGGCGCAGTTCCGATACTTGGCACTCATCGGGTGAAGGTGATCGAGCCGTTGCTGCTTCGGGCCAAGGGATTGCGTGTCTGGTCCGACGACGAAAGTGGCGCGAGCGCTTGGGAAATCGTTTATCCGGAAGGGACGTTCTTTCTCATGATCAGCCCCGAAGTATTCCGAGGCTTTTCAGGAGAGGGTCAGCTCTTGCGAACTCTCGCCACGCCGCCTCCCGAGGCAACGATCGCCAAGGTCAGGGCAGCGCTCAAGTGGCAGTCACAGGTAGACCTTGAACATCTGGCGAGAGATATCGGCGCCTCCGGTTCCGAGGTCGAGGCGGCATTGGGCATTCTCGGCACGCGTGGGCTCGCCGGTTATGATGCAATCAACGAGCATTACTTCCATCGAGAACTACCTTTCGATCTTGCCAAGGTGGAGGAAATGCAACCGCGTCTGGGCAATGCTCGCAAACTCATCGAAGCGGGCAAGGTACGGCAAGTGGGTGGTGCTTCCGATCTGGCAAAGTTCGAGGTTGATGGCACCGGCACGGTTCATCTGGTGACCCTGTCGGAAGATGGCGACTCCTGCACCTGCCCCTGGTTCAGCAAGTATCTGGGTCAACGCGGCGCGTGCAAGCATGTCCTTGCCGCCACGCTCCTTATGCAGGACGAGAAAACGGGGAGCGAGGACCTATGACTGCCGACGATCTCGAAGAACTGGTCCTTTCGATCAAAGATGCGATGGAGTTCGCAAAGGCATTTTCTGGTTTGGACGATAAGCAACGTGCCAAGCTGTCGTCCAGCGCTCAGAAACTGCACCGCCAGTTATCGGAGGGGAAGCCGAATGCGTCTGCATCGGACCGATTGAAGGAATTTCTCTCCTGTCGAACGGGCGAAGTCTGGTCACAATGGAATTCTAGGGAAAACCGCAACGCATGCCTGGCAATCTTTGCGGTTGGGCCACTGTCCGCTGTCAAGAAGTGGCAGGTTCGTGTCTGGCATGATGATACCCCGGCGCTTGAGTGCGTCATTCGTGATCGCAGGCCGGAATGGATGGACGATTGGATCGCGCACGAACTGGAGCAACAAGGGACCTCAATCGAATTTCCAACCCTACATGGCTGGGTTCAAGATCGCGTCTGTGGCAAACCGGAGTCCGATGGCTATTACCGCCTTTTCGCCCATCATATGATGCGGACGGGGTTCTACGGCAAGAAAGAGGAATATGTTCCTCCTTTGAGCGAGCAACTGCTCAAGGCTTCGGAACTAATCCCGGACATCGATGGCTTGTTCAGGGTCGAGACCAACGCCTTCAATACCAATGCCTGGTTGACCAAGGGCGCTCCGGCCCATTACGAAACGTGGCCCCAAGCTTTGGTCGGATTGTCGCGTGCTGGCCACTTGGAGCGAGCGCATCTGCTGCGCCTTGCGCTTGATGGGCTGCGCTTGGACATCAAACAGAATCAGCTGTCAGGGTATCACAAGTTCTACCGAGCCATGGAGCCAACAGCAGCTGAGTTGATCGACCATCAGCCAGACTACATTGAGCTTTTGTGCCACCCGGTTAGCCACATCGCCAAGTTTGCCATCGATATGCTCGCCAAGGTCGAGAAGGCCAAGGCGCTGCAAAGTGAACCGTTCCTCCGCGAAGTCGGCACCGTCTTTGCCAGTGAAGCCAAGGGCAACGCGATCGCAGCCTTGAAGCTCCTGCAACGGATCGTGGCACCGACGAAAGAGGCGCCTGATCCTGCTGCCCTGGCTGTGATCATCGAGGCTCTGCGGCACACCGACCCTGAGGTGCAGGCGAACGCCATCGGGATGCTTGAGCCTCATTCGAAGCACCTGTCGGCTGAGCAGTTCGCGGCGCTTGAGGACATGGTGGTCTTGGTGTCAGCCAGCAATCGGCCAGCGCTTGAAAGTTTGCTTCCTAACGGCGTTGGGGCCGCCACCAGTCCAAGTCCCAGTTTAACGGCATCCGGCTTGTCTGATGGGACCGTGGATTACAAACCGTCTTCCTTTTCCGATGGATGCCGAGGGGTCCTGGACGAAGCCGATGCGATCACATCAATTGCGTCCGTTGATGAGCTCATCGACACCGTCTTTCACGCCATCGAGGTCGTTGATTCCCCCGACGAACTCGAACGGATCATCGATGCGATCAGCAGGCTGGCGGACCAACGTCCGGCCGACTTTGACCAGCGGGTGGCTCCACTCCTGCACCGCTTGAATAAGGGACAGGTTGGATCAAATGGGCTTGGAGCAGGCCGCATTGGCCTCGGTCTTGCCGTACTTGATCTTGTCGCAACTTGGGCGAGTGGAACGCTTTACCGAACTCCGGAGCAGTTTTCTGAGTATTCGACGCGACAGGACGCCTTTGTCCCGATGGCGGCGCATGTGAGAGAAATTTCAACGCGAGTGGTTGCGCGCGAAGCAAAGCCATTACTCGCAGCACCGACCCATCGCGGAGGCTGGATCGACCCAGTCGTTTGGGTCCGCCGCATTGCCAAAATGGAGCGCAATTCGTCGCTAGAAAGATCAATTGACGTCCGGCTAGCGATGCTTCGATTGGCACCCGACAATCGGGCAGAAGCGCTACAACTCGCCAGTGATTTAGGCGGCGACATAGGCCGATTGGCGCGCTTTGCACTTGGAGGAATTGATCGACCGCAGAAGTCTGATAGATTCAATTACCCCGCATGGATCACCGCAGCGAGATGTCGAGAGCCGGGTGCCGATTGGAGTTCCGAATTTGCTTCCCTTGCGCTCGATGATGCATGGCCCGACAGCCTGTTTCCTGCGGTGCATGAGTGGTCATCTTCCCACAAGGCAGGTCAATACGAACAGATGCGCTGGAAACACCCGGAGCTGAAGATCAGGGTGCGAACGGATGGCCGCGTCGACGATCAAGAGAAGCGAGGCCTGTTGGCTACAGCGTTGGGCAAATTGAGCGGTCGGACAATTACCCGTTGGGAGGAGCTGCCAACAGCAGCGCTCTGCCGCAGGACCGAGTCCAGGCATTACTGGCCAATGGATCTCAATACGACGTGGCTAGCGCAGTGGCTTGCCTATCTCTGGCCGCAGAAACTCGACAGTGCCCACATGAAGGCAGCGGCGAAGCTCGCCCAGAGGATGGATGAGGATAGCAGCAACTGGACACCAAACTACGGCTTCCTGCACGCCCTTTTTCAACGCGGCAGGCCGTGGGGAGAGCCGGGTCATCTCGTCTTGGCACTGAGTCTAGTTGGCAAGGATGCTGATGTTCGCGGGCTGGCCATCGATGCCCTGATTGAGGGAATTGAGAACCGTATATTCGATCCTGTCATCTTTGCGATTGTTATGCCCCGTCTGTGCGAAGGTGAGTGGGTGAAGTACAACCGTCTGGGCGAGAACCTGCTGCAAGTTGCGCAGGTCTCGCCTGCGCATGCGAGAGCTATCGATGCTGCCTTGCAAGCGTGGTTGCCTGACTTTGACCTAACGCAGCGGAACGGTCACCATGTGCTGCAGGTATTGGTCGAAACTCAGGCGATATCAGGCGCACCAATTTCACCATCTACCCGTACCGTGCTGACTTCGCTGACCGGCAAAACAAAGGCGGCATCATTGGCGAAGCAGGTACTCGGATAGGGAAGACATCTGAATCCTCGGACCGTCAGCCCCGGGGTGTCTACCCTTCGTATTGCTTGGGGAATTCAGGCCCGTTTGAAGATATGAATGAAAGGCAGATATCAAGTGCCCGAATGCTGCCCCCGAACGGCTGCTCTTCAGGCGGGTGCAGCCCCGATCCGACGTCCAACCCAAAGCAGCGGCTGTCGACCAAGTATTGCCGTTCGCCAAATGCGTCGCGAAGGTCCGGATCGGACAGGAGCTGCCGGATAGCAAATGACCAAGTCCGGCATATAGCGGATCCCACGCTGTTAGAACCGGCCTTCCATATCGTGCAGCAGTCCCGTTTCTCCGTCTCCAACCGGCAGTTTCGGGACAACACATTCGGGAACAGGTTTTGGGAAAGCCCCATTGCGCGACGCGACGCGACGCGAGGCTGGCGTTGCCCGCCGTCCCACCAAAGGTTCCAATCGAGAAAGACCTACCTTGGCTGAAAGGAGGTGCCCGTCTCATGAGTGGCCAAAGCGCTCAGCCTCCGCACAACAGTAATCTAGAGAGTTCCCTGGTAGTGTCTGATCAAGGTGCTTGCGACTTCTCTTGCTGCGGACGGAACCGCAAATCGATCGGGCGTGACCAACATAGAAGCTACGACAGGCGCGCCACAGAAATCAAAGATACCATCTTCGATCTGCACCTTCATCGCCTCGCGATAGCCGCGTCTGAGGTAAGTCGCCTCGCTGGCAGCGGCGATGGCAACCAAGCTTACCTTTAGCCGGCCTAGCCGCTTCGTAATGCGTCCCTCGGCGTCCTCATCGAAAGCCCAGCCAGCGACAAATACGCGGTCGATCCAGCCCTTCAGCAAAGCGGGCATAGCCCACCAGTAGACCGGGTAGACCAAGATCAGGTGATCCACTTGATCGATCCGCTGTTGTTCCTTTCGTACGTCGTCGGGCAAAGGGACTTTACCAATGAATGCTGCATGGTCTGCTGGCCCGAATACGGGCTTGAACCTTTCCGACGCCAGGTCGATCAGCTCGGCGTCGTGGTCAAAGTTCTGCAGCGCGTCGACGATTGCGCTTGTCACGGTGCGGGTCAGCGAAGACTCCGCAGGATGCGCCATGAGAGCCAGTGCCCTGTGCGTGGCGGCTTCCGGAGACATGCGGGTCATGCGCACGGAAGCGCCATAAGCCGGCCGCCCTCCTTCGTCAGACGCTCCAGATATTCAGCATGGTCAAGACACTGGTAGGGAAAGAACAGTCCAGCCTCCGTCGCCGGCTTGCCATCCAGCCCGGCAAGGCGTTCCAGCACCATGCTGATGCCCAGCGCCGTCAGCGGAGCTGCCCCGCCTGGATGGAAAACAGCATGGCGGGTACTTAGCGGTTTGCCCGCATCGTCGAGTCCGGACAGCTCGATGATGATCTCGGTCGACTTGGTGCCTCCTGCCCGCCTGCTGGAGCTTATCCCCGTTCCGATGCCAAACTCGATGTCGCCGGCGCCCGTTACAGCCGCTAGGCCGGCAATGTCGATGGACGAGAAACCCGAACCCATGAGTTCCGTGTCGTCGATCGCCCGGAACGCAAAGTTGGCATCGTCGCCTTTGCGCCAGACGAATTTGGCGTCCCGCCGCGCTAGGACAGAGGAGATGACAGCGGTAAATCGGTCGAAGTCCTCCGTTACGGCCGGGCCTCCCCAGTCTTCTTCATCGACCAGCGCGCCGATCCTGATGCTGGCAACGTGCGAATAGGCTTTGGCTGCGGTGAGCGTGGCGATGGTCGTGGCGCCGACCAACCATTCATATCCGAGGACCATAGCCGCTGCGTTGGGGCGCTGCATGTGGATCGCGATCTCGGGTGCGACCTCATAAAGGCCGGTCGAGATGCCGAGATGCGCAATACCCCGTGCATGGGCGTAGCGCAGGCTCGCGAGCCGTTCATCGGTATAGAGGACGGCCATGGCTCCGATCGGTCGTTCGCCAAGGCCGAGATCGTCCGCGTGCGGATCGATAGCGACCCCTTCGACATGATCCAGCGCGCCTGCGACCTGCTCGGCCCTTTGGCGGTTCCTGCTGCCGATCAGCAAAGGGAGATTGGGATACCGCTTGCGCAGTGCTTTGATGGTGAAGTGGCCGATTTGGCCGGTGCCGCCCAGAAGGAGGATGGGTGAGATGGACATTGCGACCTTTCCGTATAAATAGCTAAGCTACGAAACGTAGGTTCCATGTAAGCTACCTTTAGTAGGTTAGGCAAGTAGGATTATCATGATGGCAGGTCCGAGCGTGGCGGCCCCGCAGCAGCGGCACCGTCTTTCCAAAGCTGATCGGCGACAACAGCTGCTCACGACTGCGCTGGACGTGATCCGTGAGGAGGGTGCCGATAGTTTGACGCTCGGGCATCTGGCGGAGCGGGCGGGTGTGTCCAAGCCAGTGGTTTATGACCATTTCGGCACGCGTTCCGGCCTGCTTATTGAACTATATCGCTGGATCGACACCGAACGTGTTGAGGCATTTCGCCAGACGATGGCGGTTGCCGACAAGGATCGCGACGAGACGATCGCCGCCCTCGCGGAGGCCTATATCCGCTGCGCGGCAGACATGACCGGGGAATTTCACATCGTTGGTGCAGCACTCGCCGGAAGCACGGAAAAGGCAGAGGTCTATGCGGCGCTTCTCGACCAGTCCGTCGAGATGTTCGTCTCGGTTCTACGCCCGTTCAATCGACTGACCGGACCAGCGGCAACGTGGTTATGCGTCGGCCTCGTCGGAGCGGGAGAAGGCCTGTCAGCAGCGATCGTCCGTGGCAAGCTCACCGAGGCTGATGCCATTGCAACGTTCCATGATATCATCAGCGCCTCTGTGCCCCGATGAGCTGGCGCTAGCTAGAAGGCGCTATCCAGTGCGTCAGATCCAGATGCGTTTGGTCTCGTAATCTAGCGGGCCACGGCATTCGGGAAAGCTTACGTTCTACCGTTTCACCATCCCGGCGAGAAAGCCCCGACCAGCCTCGCTGGCCGCTCCCATTCGGAACCGGATCGACCCACCGATGCTACTTGTCCAAGACATATCCGTGCAATACGCAAAAGCTTCACTGCGAATGGAGAATGCAAGTGGAACGGCCAGTGAGCAGATATTGGCACATTTTGGCTTTGGCGTCCTTGGCCCTGAGCAGTCCGCTATTCGCGCAGGACATTGACGGCCAGGATCACCCAAATCTCCCACGTTACCCGCAGTCCGTCATCGACGGCTATCGCGCTCCCTCGCTGGACGAGATTGTCATCCCGACTGGCCCGATCGCCAATGCCGAGGTGCAGACCAACCGAGAGGTGCTCGAAGGCAAAGTCACCCATATCGACTATCGGATGAAGCCGGCGACCGCGCCGTTGCAGATCGAACGCTATTATGACGATCTTTTGAGGAAGGCGGGGTTCTTGATCGCCTATTCGTGCGTCGGCCCGTCCTGCGGCCGCGACATGGGCGCGCTGATCCTCAATTCCGGCAAGGTGGCGCCGGTCGGTCTGGCTGACGGCCTGTTCAACGACAGAATACGGGTGATGATCGCCCGCCGCGCCGAGACTTGGGTTTTGCTACATATTGCCGAGGGGCCGGATCGATCGCAGATATTCCAGGCGATCGTGGATGACGCATCCCCACACCGGTAGAGTTGTGCCTTGCGGCGTGCCTGCGAGACAGCTCCTAAGTGGTGCGGCCGTTGCGAATCGATTTGCTGAGGCCGAGCATCACGCCGCCGCGATCATCCGTCCAGGTCTCCGTCGCCTCACCCCGTGGCGAACATTCGAGCCAATACCCCGCCATCCATGACAGATCAGCGACCTGCGGCGCGCTTTTGAGAGGCCTAATCTGGTGCTCATTACTCAATCCCAGGCGAGGCGGTGCCGGCCGTTTACTGTCGAGAATGATTGATCCTTTGTCGCTTAGCCGCACCTATTCAGCTAAGCTGCCCTGAGGGGGCCGTGCCGTTGGAACTAAGGCTAAGAAGGGGTTGGGGCTGGCTGCTGCTCGCCACGCTCACGCTTTCGACCATCGGCGATGAAGTCTCGCTGATCACCTTGATGTTTCGGACGGCCGGTGATCGCACGCCATTCGCCGTGCCGATGCTGCTCGTCGCCGAGCTGCTACCCGGGCTGCTGGCGGCGCCCTTCATTGGCCGACTGGTCGATGCGCGCGACGCGGGCAAGCTCCTGGTGGCAACGGCGTTGGCCGAAGCCACCATCATCGGGTGGATGGCATGGCATTCTGATCTGCCATCCACGATCGTCGGCGCCAGCATCCTCAGCGTGTCGTTCGCGATCAGCGGCACGGCGAGCTTCGCCCTCATTCCCGTTCTCGCCGCGAGATTGTGCATGACGTTACCGCGGGCGAACGCGGTGCTGGAGTTCGTGCGCAGCGCCGGAATGCTCGTCGGGCCGGTTGTGGGCGGTACGCTGGTGGCATGGGGCGGAACCGGAAGCGCGCTGCTTGTTGATGCAGCCAGCTTCTTGGTTTTGGCGGCCGTGGTGCTGGCAAGTGGCCTGCGTCGCCCCATCGAAGCGGCGGAGGATAGCGAGGCGCGGACGCTGCTATCCGAATATCTGCCCCTGCTGCGGGATCGCAGGATCACGATCATGATCGGCGCGCTGACATTGGAGGTCTACGCGACTGCGATCGCCGACGTAGCTTTTGTCTTCCTCATCACCGTCTCCTTGGCGGCGGGACCGACCGCATTCGGCGTGCTGACCGCTTGCTGGGCGGGTGGAATGATGGCGGGGGCCGCCGCATGCGGGACGATGGCGATGCGGCGGCCTGCGTCGATCGCGTTTGCTTCGGCAACAGTGATGGGCGCCACCATGCTCGCGATCGGCGTCGCGGCGGCGACGATGATAGGTGGCCTCGCTTTTGTGGGGATCGCGTTCATCCTCGGTGGTGCCGCCAACAGCGCCCACAACGTCGCGGTGCGAACGATGCTGCAACGTGAGGCGCCTGCTGCCGCGCACGGCAAGGTTGCCGCGATCTACAGCGCCGGCACGAGCAGCGCCAGCATCCTGGGCTACGTGACGGGCGGACTGTTTGCCCCACACGGGGCGATCCAAGCTTACATCCTCGGCGGAACGTTAGGTGTGGTAGCCGGCTTGGTGGGTTGGCTACTGTTCACCTGGATCAAGGGTAGAGCGGCGTAGCTGCCTGTGCCACGAGGGCTATCAATGGGTGCGTAAGCGGGTTCGGAGAACGATCCGACGTTTCCGATTCCTATCCCATGAGAAAGCTCCGCCGTCTCAATTGCCGTTCGTTTGCGAGAAAGCACCGAGCAGAAAGCTGGCTACGCCGTCAGTGTGACAACGTCCGGCTCAACCACTCCGATATGCGGCTGAAGACCTCGCTTAGATGCGATTGTCCCTCGCGATCCGTCATTGAATGATCGTAGTCAGCATACTCCCAGTACGTGATATTGCCGCGCCCAGCGCCGCGAAAATTCTCGACAAACTGTCTGGCCGAAATCACCGGATTCGACTGATCCCATCGTCCTTGAACGACAAGAAAATGCGTCGTGGTGGCGCGGATCGCATCGTCGGACAGTCGCCGGTCCATGATGTCCGACCACCAGAGATAGCTGTTGGCGAGCCATGTCTTGGTGCTGGTCGGATTCCTCCTAATTTCAGCGATATGTGCAGAGACGGTCTTAGCGTCTGCCGGTGGCAGGACGCGGACGAACGCCTGACGAAACGGCATCCCGGTTGCAGACGAGAAGATCACGGCGGCATCAGGATGGACTTCGGCGGCAAGAATCTGCATCGCCGCGCCACCCTCCGATCCGCCGAACAGGACCAACTGGCCGTTCCACCATGGTGCATTGCGGAGACCAACAATCACCTGTCTGTAATCGGCAACCCGCTGGCTAATCGTATGATGAGCGGCAAAGGCAAGCCGGCAATCCTCGGGAAAAGCTTTTGGAGCATCGCCCTCCAGTACGCCGTATTTTTCGACCGTAACGATGGCTGCGGCCGGCAGGAGGTTCTTCGCGGCCTCGACGTTGGCGTTAGTCGTTACCGATGCGCACCCCGATCCTTGGCCGAGGACGAGGATCGGCTGCTTCGGTCCACCTGCTTGCCTATCAAGATACCACCTGATCGTGCTGCCGTCGGGACGGACGCTGGACTGGGTGACCGGCGTTGCTGCCGCCGCAGACCCGCAGACCAAAACCAACAGCACTGCGACCCAGCCCTGCAACTTCATATATCACCCTTGCGGCCTATGCAGCCGTAATACGTATGGCCATACATAATCGAAAGGGGAAAGAGCCGTTGCAGCAAAATAATGGATTTTCGGGCGATTTCATCCGGGCCGGGGGGCGGTTCTTCCTTGCTCACCGGCTGCGGCGTCTATCGGACGAACTGGTGGTTGAATGCGAGCGGTGGTTCGTCGAGGCGGGGATCGTCGCTCCGCCGCGAACCACCTCTATGCTCTACCTGATCGAGGCGAAAGGACCGCAGCAGGTCACTGCGATTGCATGTGCTCTTCGGCAATTTCACCCCGTCGTCGACGACTGGGTAAGGAAGCTGAGAAATCTCGGTCTCCTGGCGACGACCACCGACCCGGCTGACCGCCGGCGAACTATCGTGTCGCTCACCTTGTTGGGTCGAACAGAGGTCGCCAAGATTCACACGGTCGAGGATGCGATCACTGCCGCATACATCGGCTTGGAAGGCGAGACCGGAATGGAACTGATCGACGCCATTGCCTCGTGGGAAGCGGCCCTCTCTCGGACACCTCTGCTAGCTCGGATCGGCAAGCATGAGGTTTAACCCCGTCTTGAGCCGATTACGCTCTGCGGCCTGAACACTGCGCAAATTTCCAATGAACGATCCCAGCGGGAAAGCCCTGAGAACTGCGCCTCGCTCGTTTCAGATGGGCCGAATCGCTGCTAAATCTTACCCGCACGGATACGGCTGTGTGGGTGAGGTGTGGCGTTAGTAATAGTTGCGGGTGCCAGTGGCCAACACGCTGTCGTCGTATATGAAGCCGCCAGTTTATCCGGCCACCAAGTAGCGGACTGCGCGACAATCGAAGATGGCCCCCTCGCCCCCTTATTGGACTGCTCATGGCTTGGCGTTGTCAGCGATATCGCCTCCTCCGAAATCCGACGTGGCAGTCAGTTCATTGTCGCTTGCGGGTCTAACACCTCACGCCTCCAGCCGAGTGAAGCTCTCCTTGCGCACGGGAGGTCGCTTCAGACTATCTGCCATCCAGCAGCGATTGTCTCTCCCAGCGCCACGATAGGACCGGGATCGGCGGTTCTTGCGGGAGCCATAACATAATAGGGCCCCGCGCGACACTAGGCCGGGGCGTCATCATCAACCACGCAGCGAGCGTGGATCACGATTGCAGCATTGGCGACTACAGCAATATTAGCCCCGGTGCCCCTTTCGGAGGGTGTGTGACGACCGGGCCGCGCATATTCGTCGGCCTCAACGCCTCCGTTTTACAGGGTCAACATATCGGAGCGGATGCAACGGTTGGCGCAGGGGCTGTCGTCACGGGGCGGGTTGAGGAGAGAGCGACGGTTGCAGGCGTTCCAGCCCATCCGGTCGTCAAATCATCAAGGCATAAATCGCCAGCGTACGTGGCCCATTTCCCGTTCCCGATCGGCAGCGCGGTACCCGGCTAATCGGGTTGCACGTCGTTGACTAGAGGGTAAGTTCGAGCTCCAATGCGAACATGCCATCGTCAGGGGGCAATGCTCGCCGCACCGCAGTGATAATGGGATCAGCTCGTCCGGACGGAAATACCGCCGCCGCTGTATCTCATTTCATGCAGATTCTCTGCGCCGCAATGACCGTAGTGAACCTTTCTTCCGTGACAATTGCTCCGTTCGAATATGGCCATCACAAAAAACAGGACGATTTCCGGTCCATCGTCGATATTATGTTGATGAGCGAACATATCGTGTTCGCCACACCGGTTTACTGGTATTCGATGGCTGGGCCGATGAAAACGTTCTTTGATCGACTGACCGACTTGCTGGTCGACCCAGAGGGGCGCAGGATTGGCCGTGCACTGGCAGGCCGATCAGTTTGGCTCCTCTCCACCGGCACGGATGAGACCCTACCTCTTGGGTTCGTAGAGCCGTTCGCCCTCACCGCCGGATATTTCAAGATGGTGTGGCGTGAAGCTTTTTACTGCCGTTCGATCAAGGGCGCGCCGCTCACTCACGAAGCCCTGTTGGAAGCCGATCGGTTGGCAATGCGGATCGCCCCCTGACCCTAGTTCTCATTTTCCGATCGTTTTCGGGACACGCGAACCGCAGCTCTCGGCGGAACCCGCCGTTCGAAGAGGCCGCTAACGATGGCAGATATGTCCCAAAGCTAGGCTAGGCGGCGTGGACAAATTTCGTTGCGGAGGAAGGGCGCGAGGATAAACATGGGCACATGGTCGAAAAGTCCACCTTCGTGCGGCGGTCAAACCGCTTACGCCTTATATTCATGGTCGCGGCGTTGCTCATGTTCGGCCTGACCCCGTTCTATCCGCGTGAGACGTTCATAGGCTGGGTCATATTTGTCCTCCTATCTATGATCCCGCTGGCTCGCTTGCGGTGCTGGAATTGTTCTGAGAGGCTACTGAAAGACGGTGGATCGCATATCGAGTATTGCAGGACTGGCATCGTGACGTGGGACATGTGTCGTCACAAGACCTGCGGAGCGAAATTGCACTGAACCGCCGGCTGCGGCTTCGAACACCCTCGCTCTCGAAAAATCCATTTGCAGCCTGATTGACCTGGCCGCCCAGGATTGATTCAAGGCTGCTTTTTGAAGGCAGGCTTGAGCCGGGGCGATCTCACCGAAGCCGAGTGGGGCGTTTTGAAGGGTTTGTTACCCATCGAGCCTGAGAACCGTGGTCGAGGCAGGCCACCCGAACAGAACCGCTTAATCATCAACGGCATCCTGTGGCGGCTTCGCTGCGGCGCTCCGTGGCGCGACGTCCCGCTCAAATATGGCAGCTGGAACACCATCTATCGCCGGTTCCGGCGATGGAGTGAGGCTGGGGTCTGGGAGACCGTCGCCGTGACGCTAGCCGAGGTCATGGCGGATAGCGGCCACTACAGCATCGACAGCACCACAGTCCGCGCCCACGTCTCGGCAGCGGGCGGAAACGTATGGCTCGCCCCGTCGGCAAGCGGTTTGCGTCTGACGATCTGAGCAGTCTACGAAAACGTATCCGGCCTTTCAGCATGGAGCCGTTGGCCAAGATGGAGATCGGCGCGTCCTGGTCCTCAT
>Ga0065704_10070773_pt1 | contig 16365 bp, 9 predicted proteins | sample SwiRhicommuniRL2_FD_59091 | JGI IMG/M metagenome (GOLD analysis project Ga0065704, IMG submission 59091) | Switchgrass rhizosphere bacterial communities from Rose Lake, Michigan, USA - RL2 v2 (version 2) | ecosystem: Host-associated > Plants > Roots > Rhizosphere > Soil | place: East Lansing, MI
CTGTGTATTCGCTTTCTCAAAACTTGTTGCCAGTGCGCCAAGCGCTATTGCTCTGTATAAATGAGCATTTGCCAATGTGCCAGATAATGTTCCGCCAGTTAAGGTGCTGATGGATGAAGCATTGTTCAGCACGCTTTCACTCATACCAAGGAGTTTTTGCATACTGGACCATAATGTCAGAATATTTCCGTTTGCTGTGGGTAATTCGGTGCCCCCTGCTTCGAGTTCTAATGTGTTGGTAAATGTGGCAACGCCTTTGAGTTCACGTGCTGTGACCGCAGGGTAAAAATAAGTTGCGGCTATCCCATTTGTCGAATAGTACATCTGTAAACCCGCGCTAATGGCAATAATCCCTTCCCGAGTTGTTGGGACAGCACTTCCACTTGGTTGATTTATATTTGGGACATCCATTTTACAGCTATTAAGGCTCATGGCCAGTGCTGCAAATAGGAATAATTTATAGTTGAAAATCTTTTTCATTGAAATATTTTTTAAGGATGATATAATACCTGCGAATGGTTTTATTCATTTAACGATCCGAGGGTCTCTAAACATCATGGTTATCCTATATTGTTAAGTTAAAATGTCAGATTAACTCCTGCAATGACCTGTCTTGGCAGTGGGACTTCGACGAAATCGAATCCACGGACAGCATTGCTCTGGCCTGCAGCATTAATTTCAGGATCCCAGCCGCTATAATTGTCGAAAGAGAATAAATTGCGGCCAGCTAGAGAAAAACGGATATTTTTAATCTTTGAGTTTGGACGTGCCCAATTGTAAGATGCTGACACTTCCCTTACTTTGACGAAGGATCCTTTTTCAATCCAGTTTTCCATAATGGAGAATAGTGCTGCGGAGGTGCCTTTGGGGACTTCGCCACGTAGCTCTGGTTCATAGCCTGCAAGACCACCATATAAGTCACGGTCACCGACACGTCTGGTGAAATTAAAGACATCCTGACCTACTACCGCATCCAGTTGGGCCCGGAAAGTCCATTTTGATCCGACATTGATTTCGTTGATCAAGGATCCAGTCCAGTCTGGATTAGGGTCGCCAATGACTTTTTTAAGTGTGGCGCCTGTAGGGACGCCATTGTTATCTTTTCCAACTTTGGCTGTTGTTGGAAGGCCTGCCGCATTGTGATAAATGGATCCATCCTCATTTCGAGCAAAGTAAGTCGCGTAGAAGGCTCCTAAGGGGGATCCGTTGACTGCAGCCACTTGTCCGAATCCGGCAGTGTACATTAATATTCCTCCTGGGACATTATTGACGACGTTTTTATTGCGGGAATACACAGCCGTTATATTCCATTTGAAGTTTTCTTTTAATACAGGAACCCCACGTAATAGAAATTCCATTCCCCGATTGGTCATTGTGCCAATATTTGCAAATTGTACGCTGTAACCGGTAGAAGGAGTAAGGTTGATATCCAAAAGTAGATCTTTTACATTTTTTCGATAATAGGAAAATTCTAGTCCCAAACGGTCTCTGAACATACTCAAATCTGTACCTATTTCAAATTCTTCTTGACGCTCAGGTTTTATACCCTCGTTACCCATACGATCGGTGGGAATAATTCCATTAATACCACCTGTGTTAAATGGGGAATAGTTGGTGTATCTGTCGAAAGGGCTAAGAGCTGTTAAATTTCCAGATTGTCCATAGGAAGCCCGGATCTTGAAGCTTGAGAGAACATTATTGATGGCGGAATTCTGCCAGAATTGTTCATTGGACAAGACATAGCTTCCGCTTACCTTTGGATAGAATTGGCTACGATTCTCGCTTCCAAAAACAGAGGACATATCATAACGAATAGCACCTGTTAGATACAGTTTCTCTTTGATCCCGAATGTCTGTTGGAAGAAGGCTCCGAAAATATTCATATCAGAGCGGAGTTCCTTAGGTACGACAACCCCGTTATCTATCGTTTCGCCGCCATATCCCATTTGTGTGGCCTTCATGTTGGTCGACATGTTTTTTTCAGTTTGAAAAGTTAGACCCGCACCGGAAGTCGACTCCAGCCATTCACCAATCTTTGTCTGGTAAGAGGCATTAAAATCGTTGTTTAGCATAAAGGTGCTGATATCTGCACGCTGAGCGTAGCCTTTTTCATAGGATGGAGAGGTGTTGCCCGGTGGAATATAGGCTGTGCCAAGGGAATTGGCGTTGTCAAATCCCAAGATGTAATTCAATGTTAACCCTTCAGTAGGTTTCGCCTGTAAGGATAGATTTCCAATAAATCGGCTTGTACGTTGTGCAAACTTGAAGTTGTTAATCGCTTCTAATGGGTTGGTGCGTTTTACAATAGCGACAGGTGTTGTAGAAGGGTATTTTCCGTTTTGGTCTCTTTCGGGATTAATAAAATTATTGCTGAAGATAAACCCGGTTAATGCACCATAGGCCTCGGTCATGCCTCCATTGGGCATTTCATTGGAATGACTATACACATAATTCATTCCGGCACCAAGTTTCAACCAAGAATTGATATCTTGGTCCAAACGAGCCCGGAGTCCAGCACGGGTAAAATCGGTATTTTTGATAATACCCTGGTTGTTTAGGTAGTTGCCGCTGATGTAATATTTCGTGCCTGCTGTACCTCCAGACATAGAAATATTATTGTCTGTACCAATGCCGGTCTGGAAGATTTTGTCCTGATAATCGTATCTTGTAACATCAGTTTGTGTCAGATCGGTGGCCGTTGTATTGGCAAATGTTTTGTTGTGGGTGTTGTACGGAAGTTTTTTTCGTAAAGAAGAGGTTTTCAGGCTTGTGCTAAAGGTAAAAGTAGGTTTTCCTTCTTTTCCTTTTTTTGTGGTGATCTGTACCACGCCATTGCTTGCCCGTGATCCATAGATTGCAGCTGCTGCGGCACCTTTGATAATCTCGATATTTTCAATGTCGGCGGGATTGATATCGACCAATCTGTTTTGACTATATCCACCTAGATCCAGTAATTCTGCAGAGGAATTATTAACAATGACTCCATCTACGATGTAGAGTGGGCTGCCACCGCCCACGATGGAACTTGGCCCGCGTAACTGTACACTAATACCGCCGGCTGGATTTCCGGAGTTTTGAGAGATTTGCGCTCCGGCGACTTTTCCGGTTAAGGCCTGGTCAATGGATGTCGCATTGCTATTGGCGATATCTTTGGCATTGACGGTAGATACCGCGTTACCTAGGACTTTACGGCTTGTTCCAACAGCGTTACCGATAACAATTACCTCATTCATCCGGACTAAATCTTCCTGAAGACTCGGAGCAAGGGTAAGGGTTGTCTGGTTTCCCAGTTCGATACTTGTGGTGGTCGGAGTGTAGCCTACATTGGATAACACGAGGTCATACTTTCCGGGATTGATGGATGTGGTTAATGTAAACTCTCCATTGGCATTGGTGCTGACGGATTGGTTAGTCCCTTTGAGCTTGATGGTTGTTCCGGGAACGGATTGCCCGGTGCGGGAATCGGTGACTTTGCCTTTGATCGTGTAATTTTTTTGCTGCGCAAATGCCATGGAGCTTGTTCCGAGCATCATTAAAAGCGCATAATAACGATAAGGCACTTTGCTGTTTAGTAAGTGTTTTATCATAAAGTCAGATTTTAAATACAATAGCTTATCTATTGTGGTTTTATTTCATATAAATATAGAGTTTTAAATAGGTTATTAGGGTTGTTTTGTATTTTTTTTGCTACATTTTGCGGTTTTGTGTGTTTTTGGTGCCTCTTAATTGGTTTTGTGCGTGTCGATGTGTGCGATAGTTCGTTTATTTTTATTTCTTTTTCAAATACTTATGCATAAACTTGCATAACTAAACTGCTTTTTATAGTATTGTATTATAATTGGTGTAAACCTCGGGCTGGAACCTCCCGTTATGATCAGTTATTAACAACTAACTAAATACCATGAATAAAAAATTGCTCTTATTCTGTTCAGGAGTGATGCTATCTACCAGTTTATGGGCTCAAACCAAAACGGTAACAGGTAAGGTAACAAATGCCTCAGATGGTGGGTCTATGGCAAATGTTACAGTAAGCATCAAAGGTAAACCCATCAATACGCAAACCAATCCAGATGGAAGTTTCACAATTAAAGCCGAGCCCGGAGATATTTTGATTTTTAGGGCTGTGGGTTCGAAAGAGCGGCAGCAGCTTGTGGGGTCAGATGCTACCATTAACATCGCTCTTTCGGGGAGCGAAGAAGCCTTAGAAGAGGTTGTTGTCACGGCAATGGGGGTTAAGCAGCAAGCTAGAAGTCTAGGTTTTGCGGTTCAAAATGTGAGCTCGAAAGAGATCTCTGAATCTAATCAAGCAAATGTCGTTAACGCCATTCAGGGTAAGGTGGCGGGTGTGCAAGTTACAAATTCAGGCGGATCACCTGGTGCCTCAGCAAATATTATGATTCGTGGAGGGAGCTCGTTAAGTGGTAATAATCAGCCTTTATTTGTTGTGGATGGGATTCCAATTGATAATACGACTCCTGTCTCTCAGGGTGGGTTGGGGGCTGGTACTGCGCCAGCTTCTAATCGTGGGGTAGATATTAATCCCGAAGATATCGCAAGTATTTCTGTATTAAAAGGGCCAGCAGCAGCAGCTCTTTATGGTATAAGAGCGGCTAGTGGAGCTGTTGTAATCACAACAAAAAAAGGATCCTCAGGAAAAGGTTTAATAACTTACGGAACAACTTTTTCGATTGATAATGTAAATAAGTTACCCAAATTACAGTCAATATATAAACAGGGATTACAAGGCAAATATGACCCTCAAAGCTATTTGTCTTGGGGTCCGAAATTTGATCAATCAGATAAGATTTATGATAATTTAGGTGAATTCTTTCAAACATCAGTTTCTCAAGTGCACGATTTGACAGCAGGAGGAAGTACAGAAAGGTCATCTTTTTATGCTTCTGCCTCTTTGCTGGATCAGAATGGAATTGTCAAAAATATGGATTTCGACAGAAAATCATTCCGCTTAAATGCCGATCACAAGATTTTCGATAACTTGAAAATCGGGGCGAATATGAACTATATAAATTCTGGAAGAACATATTTTTCTCAGGGCAGTGCTAATGGTGTTATGGGGGCAATATATTGGCCGCTGAATGTTGATATGAAAGATTATGTCAATGTTGATGGAACCCAAAAATTATTAAGTCAGAATTCGGACGGTGCTGTAGATAATGCTTATTGGACAATAAATAAGAAACCAATAACGAATAAAGTGAATCGTTTTATGGCAGTTGGTGATATTTCATATGATCCATTAAGCTGGTTGAATTTAACTTATCGTATAGGTACAGATTATTATACTGAGAATTTCCAGAGTGTTACTGCTCCTACGTCCCAAACAAGTGTAACAGGTTATTTGGCTGAATCGACAGCTAATAATCAAATTACGACCTCAACGTTTTTAGCAAATGCTAAGCGTAGCTATGGTGATTTTAACTTTAATTTGACTGTAGGGCATAATTTGGAGTCCACATATAGACAAACAACTACTTCAACGGCTATTAATTTTATTGATCCAGATTTTGTCGGAATTAATAATAGCATTCAAGCTGATCGTACGGTTTCCAAGTCCATTAATAGGAGAAGAATAATGGGGGTATTTGGAGATTTAAACATGGATTGGAAGAATATAGTTTATTTGAATTTTAGAGGACGTAACGATTGGTCGTCAACACTGCCAAAGTCGAATAATTCGTTCTTTTATCCCTCTATTAGTACATCTGTTGTGCTAACTGACCTTGTGAAAGAAATTAACGGAAGTGAATCTACAGGTATTTTATCTTATGCAAAGGTACGCGGAGCCTGGGCACAGGTAGGTAAAGATGCTCCTGCTCACGTTTTACGAACAACCTTGGGTACTTATATAAATGATTTTACAATAAATCCTAGGGGATTCATTACGAATATTACCGATTATTTCGGCAATCCTAATCTGAAGCCAGAATTCACAAATTCTTATGAAGTAGGAGCAGATTTTAGATTTATAAATAATCGTGTGGGGCTTGATGTGACTTGGTATAAAACTAAATCTGATGATCAGATTTTAGGTACGAGGACACCACCGTCTTCGGGCTCATTTCTTGCTTACCTCAACGGTGGAGCAATAGAAAACAAAGGCTGGGAAGGTATAATCAATATTCAGGCAATAAAGAAAGAAAATTTTCAATGGTCGTTTGATCTAAATTTTAGCGCAAATAGGGCTAAAGTGTTGAGTTTGCCCGGTAGTTTGGACCGTGTAGAGTTGTCGGATGCTTGGGTGACGGATAATGCTGCGCAGGCTGCAGCTTTTTTGAATGGTACAGTCTTTGGCATAAATGGTAATGTCTGGAAAACTAATGATCAGGGACAGTATTTATTAGATAATAATGGTCGTCCTCAGATTGCATCTTCGATGCAGTTGGTTGGTGATCGTAATCCCGATTGGATCGCAGGAATTACAAATACATTTAAGTATAAAGATTTTGGCTTATCGTTTATGTGGGATTTTCGTCAGGGAGGTGATGTTTTTAACGCAACGGCTTATACCCTCGTGAATTCTGGTTTGAGTCCCTTAACGCAAAATCGTGATAATATGGTGATACCAGGGATTATCGAATCTACTGGGCAGGTTAATAGTTTGGCTATTCCATTGAATCAAGATTACTATCAGACGTTGTATGCAAAAAATTCCAAAAATTTTGTTGAGGATGGTAGTTGGATTCGTTTGCGGTACGTTAGCTTAAATTATAAAGCGCCATCTTCATTGGCGAAGAAATTGAAATTGCAGAATTTACAATTTACATTGACAGGAAGAAATTTATTGTTATTCACAGATTATTCGGGTGTCGATCCTGAAGTCTCAGGTAGTGGTGCAGGGGTCGGCGGGTCTGGTTCATTTGGTTTTGATAACCTTGGTGTCCCTGCGACCAGAGGTATTGATTTAGGGTTGAAATTTTCCTTTTAAAGCTTATGAAAAATAGATTAAAAAAATATAGCATTTTTTGCATAATTACAGTTGGGATGGGATTCTCATCATGTAGTAAGTATTTGGATGTCAATGAAGATCCAAATAATCCTGCTAGAGTAGAGGCTGCCAGTCGTTTGGCTGGTGCAATAACAACCTCAAGCGGGGCTGCTCAATGGCGGGGGACGAGGGAGTTGGCAGGGGTTATGCAATACGGAGGGCTGCAAACTGCAAGTTCTGGAGGGTATGCTGCGACAAATTGGAGATTTACGGCTTCTTACTTCCTGTGGCAAAATGCCTATGTGAATACAATGCCTAATTGTGTAGATATAATTAATTTAGGCGAAGAAGAAGGGAATCCTCATTTTGTGGGTGTAGGAAAAATATTGTTAGCATTAAATTTTGGGTTGCTGACGAGCCAGTATGGTAATATTGTAGTAGATGATTATTATAATGGTAAAGATCAAGTCGTATTAAAGCCTAAATTCAATACACAAAAAGAGGTTTATGAGCGCATTCAAAAGCTTCTTGATGAGGCTATTGCTGCTCTTGAAAATCCCAATAATAAGAGAGGCTTGGACGCGAAAAAAGGTGATTTGTTGTACCAGGGAGATGTGTCAAAATGGATTAAGTTTGCTTGGTCATTGAAAGCAAGATATTATAATCATCTCAGTAAAAAATCTTCTATCTATAATGCTGATGAAATTATATCCGCTTGTGCAAAGGGATTTAATGGGGATGGAATGGATGCTGAATTTCCCTATTTAAGTGGAGGTCAATTGATTGATGAGAATCCATGGTCGAGCTGGGGGGGATTTGAGAGTGAGCCGAATCCACGGTATTTCGCTTGGACACAATTCTTTGTTAATATGTTAACAGCGTTTCCTGTCTCTAATAAATTATATGAAGATCCCCGAATAAGCAAAATAATGAAGGGGGCTGCATCTGACGGGAAATATAGAGGGCCTGGGTCTGGTGATTTTATAGCCAATGGTCAAGGGGTTCTTGCTGACGGTACCCAAGGTGATAAAACTAAGGTGAAACCGGAGGATTATGGAAGGTTTAGTAAAAGTGGTTATTATACAAGTACTACATCCCCTTTTGGTTTCATTACCTATTCTGAGGTAAAGCTAATTGAAGCGGAAGCAAAGCTGAGAAAAGGGGACTCTAATGGTGCATTGGTTTCTTACGAGGAGGGTGTAAAGTCTAATATGCGAAAATTGGGAGTTTCTGCATCTGATATTTCTAACTACTGGAATGCTCAAGTAGCAGATGGTCTTTCTCAACATTTTAGTACGGTCGATGGGGGGTTAAGTCATATTATGAGACAGAAATATATTTCACTTTGTTTGAATCCTGAAACTTGGGTTGACATGAGAAGGATGGATTATAGTTCTGCTGTTTATGGGCCAAGTTTAAAAAGGCCTGCTAATTTAAACGGGACAATTTTTGACATAAATAATCAAAACCAATGGATCCAAGCGATGGTTTATGAAAACAACGAACAAACGAGGAATCCAGATGCGGTTGGAAATAATACCGAAAAATATCGTTTACTTACGCCTTTATGGTTTAATGTTAAAGAATAAATAAAAAAGGGGGGCTTTTTTATTTATAGAAGTGAAATGTTGGAACACAAAGCTAGATCTTTGTTATATTTGGTTATTTATGAGAAAAATAATTTTATTGGGACAATTGTTTTGGTCACTTTGTCTTTTTGCCCAATCGCCCAAGATTGTTCAAAAGCCTATCACCTGGAATCAAGAGCGCATACAGCTGTCTTTGGATTATCTGAAAAATAGACATGGGCTAAGTCAAGCTGCGCCAACGATACAGCCCAAGATGGTTGTTGTGCATTGGACAGCTAACAATAGTGTAAAAGCAACATTCAATACCTTTAATCCTGTGAAATTGCCAGGTAGGCCTGAACTGACAAAGGCGAGTCCCTTGAATGTATCTTCTCAATTTGTAATCGACCGTGATGGAACAATCTATCAATTTCTGCCCGATACTATCTTTGCCCGACATACCATTGGTCTCAATTATTGTGCAATTGGTATCGAAAATATAGGTAGCCGCCAGAACCCTTTGACTGATGCGCAGTTGAAGGCAAATGAAGAGCTGATTCGCTACCTTCGTAAAAAATACGCTATTGAATATGTGATCGGGCACCATGAATATCAACGCTTTAAAAAAACTTCCTGGTGGAAGGAAACTGATCCTAAATATATCACTGGTAAAGATGATCCAGGGGATAAATTTATGCATGCGCTGAGGGGGCGTTTGGTTGATCTGCAATTAAATAAAATGCCGTAGGTTATTTTTTACGTTATTAAGCCGAATAAATCCTGTTTATTCGGCTTTTTTCGTTATTGCGCGTTTTAAATCTATTTTTTGTTTTAATATATGCGTTTTTATGCTATATTTGATTAAAGAAATATATAAACCAATATTTTACCTGAGATTCATTTTGTAAATAATTGAGGATTTGAGAAATTTCCCAGTCTTAGCTACTTGCTGGAAAGGGGAGTTTTAAAGTTATAAAACCTAGTTAACGAATTAAATTGTTTAAGTATGAAAAGAAGTCTGCTCTTGCTAATGAGCTTACTATGTATGTACTGTACTGCTTTTTCCCAAAAAGTCATTACAGGTAAAGTGACTGATACAAAAGGTGAAGCGTTAAAAGGCGTTACTGTTCAAGAAAAGGGAAAGAACACGCAAACTGCTACCAGTTCTATCGGTGCTTACAAAATTACAGTAAGCGACGGTGCGACATTGATTTTCCGATCTGTAGGCTATACGTCTACCGAAGAGAATATCCAGGGTCGATCGGTAATTAATGTTGTTCTCTCTGATAACAGTGCGGCAATAGACGAGGTCATCGTGACTGCCTATGGTATCAAGAGGGATAGAAAATCCTTAGGGTATTCAACGCCAATTGTTTCTGGTGAGGATGTCTCAGATACCCAACGGGAATCCTTTTTTCAAGGCCTCCAAGGTCGTGTCCCAGGTTTATCTATTAATAGTACAAGTGGTTTGCCTGGTGCTTCCGCGCAAATTGTACTTAGAGGATTTGCATCTATATCAGGGGATAATAATGCGCTCATTGTTGTAGATGGGATACCGATCAATAATTCTACCATCAATGAGAATGATCTTGCAAGTAATGGGGCTAACCAGAGTTTGGATTACTCCAATAGAGCTATGGATATCAATCCAGATGATATCGAGACCTATACAGTTTTGAAGGGGCCTGAAGCTACAGCTCAGTTTGGTAGTCAAGGTGCTGGTGGCGCAATTTTAATTACCACAAAAAAAGGAAAAGCTGGTAAGTTCACTGCGAATTATACCTTCTCGGGACGTGTTGAAAGCGTTAATAAATTTCCTGAAAGACAGTATGTTTATGCGCAAGGGTTGAATGGTTCCTATGATGGAACAGCGTCGACTGCACTTGGCCCGCGCTATCCTGAAGGTGTTCATATCTATGAAGATAATGTGAAAAATTTCTTCACCACAGGCTATAACCAAAAACATAGTTTGGCTTTTGAAGGAGGAACCGAAAAGGTGACCTATCGCTGGTCAAATGAATATAATAACAATACCGGTGTAGTGCCCAATACCTTGTATAAACGTTTTTCAACGCGGTTAAACAGCACGGCTAAGTTTGGCGATAAATTAGAGTTCAATACCTCATTGAATTATATTTATTCAAAAAATGATAAGGTTAGACGGGGGGCTTCTGGCTATCTGATGACATTAATGAGTTTCAATCCGATTTTTGATGTACGCGATTGGATAGATGATAAAGGCAATCGGGTGCTTCATAATTCCGATATTTTTAATGAAAGAGATAATCCTTTTTGGGATGTTTATCGGAATACAGCGTATGACGTCGTTAATCGTGTGCTTGCGACCTCCAATATCTCCTATCGTGCAAACAGCTGGTTGAGCTTGAATGGGATTATCGGTATCGATTTTTCAAATACACTAGGCCAGAGTGTGTATCATCCACAGTCTTTTTCGGGTTCTGGTTCCAGTACGGCTATGAGGAATGGTTCTATTAATGAGTATACTGTAAACGGACGTATTCTTTCGGGCTCGTTCATGGCAAATGTAAAAAAGAATTTGTCAAAGGATTTTTCTTTTCGTGCAAATCTAGGTGCTGAATTTAAAGACTATGACTTTTTGACAAATTCACAATATGGCGAGGATTTTTATGATCCAGATTTTTATAGTATTAATAATACATTTCCAAGTTCAAGACTCGTAAAGAGTGCTGCAGCGAATTTTCGAACAGTAGGATTTATGGCGCAGACCGGATTTGGATATTTAAATGATATGGTTTACCTGAATTTGACGGGGCGTTTGGATGCGGCCTCGCGTATGATGCCTAATAATCCATATTTTGCCTATCCTTCTGCTTCATTGGCTTTTAATTTTACTGATCTGGATTTTTTCAAGGATAAGGTTTCTTGGATGACCAATGGAAAGTATCGGGTTTCAGTAGGTACTACAGGAAAAGCGCCGTATAAGAGTTACTATACGCTCTCAAATTTTGAACCAAAGAATACGACAGGGGGTGGGTTTGCTTATGGCGTCAATGGCGGAAACCCTAATTTGAAGGCGGAAAAAACGAGGGATTTTGAAACAGGTTTAGAGCTGGCGTTGTTGGATCGTAGGTTGACCTTTGATTTTAGTTATTTTAATCGGTTAAGTACCGGCCAGATTATTATGCCTAGATTGAGTTATGGTTCCGGATTTGTACTGCGCATGATGAATGGAGGCGAGGTGAAAACTTATGGTACGGAATTGCAGACAACGATTAACCCGATCCGTAGGGACAATCTAAAATGGGATCTAACGTTCAACTTTACACAGTATAAAGGTAAGGTGCTGTCTCTGGCGGAGGACCTTCCGGAGCTTTATGAATCGGATACGCAGGTATTGGGTGGTGTTCGCTCTGGAGTGGTTCCTGGATATAGTATCGGTACGTTGACGGGTACTCGATTCAAAAGAAATGATCGTGGAGATGTTTTGATCAATGCGCAAACAGGCTTGCCAATAGCGGGTACGGATCGTTATTATCCTATTGGAGATCGAATCCCTGATTTTACGCTTGGAATAGTCAATAAATTAACCTATAAAGATTTTTACCTTACATTTTTGTGGGACTGGCGGAAAGGTGGAGATGTATTGAATGGTTTGGATTATAGGTTGTATATCAATGGTATGTCCTCTAAAACGCTGAATAGAGAGGAGCCAAGGGTGATTGCAGGGGTGCTGGAGGATGGTTTGCAGAATAGCGAAAATCCAACAATCAATCGGATTGCTGTGACTCCTTATTCTTCTTCTGGGTATTATACGGTCAATACAGAGCCGCAGATGTTTATAGAAAAGGATATCTATACGGTGCGTTTACGTGATGTCACGTTGAGGTATAACCTGCCGAAGCATCTGACACGAAAAATTGGAGCACAAGCTGGTCTGAGCGTGTTTTTTACAGCTACTGATGTTTTTTTGTTTACAAATTATACAGGATTAGATCCTGAAAGTAATATGAATACCCCTGGCTTAGGTGGTATTGGTGGTTATGGTATCGACTTTGGAAACATGGCGAAACCTAGGGGTTTTAACTTTGGTCTTACTTTAAAATTATAGGAGGAAAAAGAGATGCGTAAACGTTTCTATATAATCGTTGTTGCCGTACTCATGCTGATGAGTGGTTGCAGAAAATACCTGGATATAAATGAAAATCCGTCTAATCCTCAGTTGGTGAAAGCTGAGTTGTTATTAGCGCCTATTATAGCGCAGATGGCAAGTGGATATTCGCAGGATCAGCGTCAGATGAATAAATTTAATCAGACAATTCTTGGTGGGAGTAGTGATGTTTCTTCCAAAATTTGGGAAAAACACGGTTTCCCGGAAAGAAGCGATGTTGGGGGTGTCATGTGGCGTATGGTATATTTTGATCTGGGATTGAATCTGGAGCGTATGATAAAAGATGCGCTAGAAAATGAAAAATATGAGTATGCGGCGATTGGTTATGCGATAAAAGCTTGGGGGTACCAATCTCTGACGGACTATCATGGGCCAGTTATCCTAGATGAGGCATTTCGCTCAAACCAACTTTCGTTCAAATACAATGACCAACCGGAGGTCTATGCGAAAGTAAGGCAATGGTGTGATTCGGCATTGTTATACCTCGATAAAAAGAGTCCGATAGATTATAGTGCTTCATTGAATTCTATAAAAGGAGATAATTTATATCGGGGTAATATGGAGCAGTGGCGGCGTTTTGTGTATGGTTTGAAAGCGATACAATATATTCATTTGGTCAATAAGCAGGATTTTAAAGATAAATATGCTGATTCTGTGGCAAAATTTGTTGATCTGTCCTTTCAATCTATCGCAGACGATGCGGGGGTCAAGTTTACTGGAGATAAGTCTGCGAATGCGAATGTGGTAAGCGCTTTGTTTGGAATCTATACAACCTCCTATTATAATCGTGCAGGGAAGCCTATTGTCAGTTATCTTACAGGGGGACTTCGTGGTACGCCAATTGAGAATCCAAAATCATCTACTGATCCTCGTTTGTCCCGCATGCTGATGATAAATAATGTGAGGGATAGTATTTATATCGGCGGGGAGCCAAATGTTACGAATAGTACCGTGCCAAATATTTTGGGAGAATTTGTGAACAATACCTATCAGGGGAAATTTATCTTTAGAAATACGGTCGATTTTCCCTTAATGACACATGCGCAATTGCAATTGGTGAAAGCCGAAGCGTTGTTTGTTAAAGGAGATAAATCTGGAGCTTATGATGCTTATCAAAAAGGAATTGTGGCACATATGAACTTTGTGAATAAATATATAGATAATAAAGAAGTTGCGATTTCGCTGAATGATATGAAGGCTTATCTGGAAGGAGGCGAAGTTGCAAAATCTGCTGCGGACCTGACTTTGGCTGATATTATGGGGCAGAAGTATATAGTGCAATGGGGGTGGGGAGGCTTAGAGCAATGGTGTGATCTTAGGAAATATCGTTACAGTTCAGATATCTTTAGACAGTATATTCCATTAAGTGGCAGTCAGCTTACTTATAATGATTATTGTTACAGGGTGCGGCCGCGTTATAATTCAGAATATGTTTGGAATGAAAAGGAATTGGATCGTTGGGGCGCATTGGAGCCTGAATATATAACTAAACCAACCTGGTTTGTTACTGCTGAGAATTGATAAAATTGATTGAACATTATGAGATTTTTATATAAAACTATATTTTTTGGACTAGCGGCATTCGGAATAGTCGCTTGTAAAAAATCTATTCAAGACTTCGGTCAAGTGGAGTTCTTGGGTAGTGGTGATGTTATCGTTAAAATAAATATGGCTTCAATTTATCCTGATGATCGCTATATGTATGTTAAGTTTGACGGACAACGGGTTACTTCGCTAATCAGGGGTCGAGAGCCATTTCCAGGTGGTGGTTATAATACAAGAGGGGATTCTCGACCTGATTTTTTGAAATATAAGGCTGGTAATATTAAGGTTCAGGTGGGGCTTCCTTATCGTATAGATGATGGTAGGGATTCAATAGTCCTGTATGAAACACAGGTGAATTTCGAAGCAGGGAAAAGGTATACATTACATGTGACCGATACAGCTAGTAATACCAAGATGATTTTGAATGAAGAAGATTTGTCTCGGCCAGACTCTACGCAGGCTCGTTATCGATTCACGAATCTGATGCCTAATGTTCCTGCGATAGACTTGTACTATGGGGCGGCTGCAACTGCCGCTGAGCCGACCCAGGATTCTTTGGTCGCAAAAAATATCCAATACCTTGAGAGTAGTCCTTATTTTGAATTGAATCGTATTGCGACGAGGACCTGGAAGATCCGGCCTGCCGGTGCTCCGGTTACAAATGCTTCGGTTATTGCATTTTATTCGAATGCGGGTGCTGTTCTTGATAGAAGGTCCTATGCTGTGTATGCGTTAGGGTATAATGGATTTACGACGGCGATTATGAAGCCTTATCTTTCATTTTTCTTAGTCCGATAGTTATGAAAAAGAATATATTATATTGCCCAATTAAGATCAGCTTGATGCTTGTCTTGTTTTTGATCTCTTTTGTTTCCTGTAAGAAAAGGGATGATTATCCTAAATTTGATGACAAAAAAGATGGGCTTGTGCCAGAAGATGTTATTCCTCCAGACGATAAAATCGAAAAAATTACCCAGAAAATTATGAATCAGGCAGATGTAGTTGGGGTTTTTCAGATGGATTCTACAGTTAGTCTGGCTGATGGATTAGAAAGGACCCATATTCGGTTTCTTAATAAATTAAATCAACCGACGAGCATTCAAATCTTAGAAATAGATCTCAAGAAAAAGATTGTTCCTTATGTGATGAGTTCGTTCGATGATCATCTTTATGTCGCGCAGCCGGTTTCGGATATGGCTAAATATAATGAGGTTTCATCTGGAGGGGAGATTCTGGCTGTGATTAATGGGGCTACTACTTCTACTTATTCCTATATAAAAAATGGGCGTAAGATCAATATTTCTACCACTTCAGGAAAGGAAAAGACCAGGCCGTTCTTTGCTGTTCAATCTGACGGGACAGCGTATATTGGAAATTGTTTTGATACTTTGCAGTTTAATTTTGAGCCTTATGATATAAATAAATTTAAGGGTTTGATTTCTGGGACAGGCTGGCTGCAGTATAGAGGAGGTGTTATTGTGTCTACTTCGGCAGTGGTGCAGGCAAATACAGCTCTTGGCTTATCTTCTGATAGATCTATCTTATATGCCGTTGTCGTAGATGGGGCAAATAGTAGTTTTTCAGTGGGCGTCACTTTTAATGATTTGGCTCGGATAATGAAGGCAATCGGTTCTTATGATGCTTTTGTGGTTAATAGCGGTGGTGCTAGTGTAATGGCTCAGCGGCAGCTTTCTGCCGGTTCGGTTGGATTGGCGTCGTGGAACGTTGTGAATAAGCCGCCTGTGAGCATGATTGGTAGTTTAAATGGAGTTGGTTTTGTGAAAATGAAGTAATATCAATTAAAATAGATTGCGTAAAAAAGTCGGAAGGATTTCTTCCGACTTTTTTATTAGGGTGAGGTTAGGGTAAAGATATGCGTTATTATGCTTTATTGTGAGTGTTTTTTTGATAACCATGTTTACTGGGAATGTTTTTTGAAAAGATATATTTGAGGTGTTTTTGTTTATGAAAACGTCTTTTTTCTTATTTTTTAGTCGAATATAGGGCTTTTTAATCTTGAAGGCTTGGGTAGGATACTTAGTGTGCACTTACTTTATTTTGCGTTTTTTAATTTGTTTCGTTTATAAAACGAAAAAATCTACTTACTTTTATCCTGATTTTCAATTATTCATGCATAAAACTGCATTTTATGCATG
>Ga0065704_10000594_pt1 | contig 16348 bp, 16 predicted proteins | sample SwiRhicommuniRL2_FD_59091 | JGI IMG/M metagenome (GOLD analysis project Ga0065704, IMG submission 59091) | Switchgrass rhizosphere bacterial communities from Rose Lake, Michigan, USA - RL2 v2 (version 2) | ecosystem: Host-associated > Plants > Roots > Rhizosphere > Soil | place: East Lansing, MI
GCGGCGGTGGCGCGGGCGTTGATGGGGATGGACTGAGGGGTGCCGCAGGCGGGGCGACCCGACCTCCCACCTCCGTCGGCCTGTCTCAATGACGGTGGGTGTGGAACGGGATCGCAGTGCACCGCCAGTACGGGATCAGCTTGCTGCGGACGCCCTTGAACGAAGACACATCGAAGCGCCGGGTGGCAAAGGTGCCGGTGGGCGTGTGGCGCAGCATGATCTCCACCTCGCGCGCATTTTCCAGCGCGTCCATCAGGTTCTCATCGCTGTACCAGACCTCCCAGTTGATCGCGATGGCATGGTCGCGGCCCGGTGAGCCCTGCACATCGAAACGACCGGGGAAGGGTTTGCCATCCAGCATCACACGCACGGCGTCGGTGTCCCAGGTGCGTGGACGGGTGCGGTCCTTGAGCTCGTCACGGAACTGCAGGCTGGACGTCATCAGGTCCGACAATGCACGGTGGTCGGGGGGACGCAGGTCGTGCGACTCATCCGAGGCAGCGTGACTGAAGGAAATGCCAAGGGTAAAGGTCTCGTTCGGCCCGGCATTGGGCGACGCGATGGAATAGCGCGCGGTCCCCACGATGACGCCACCCAGTTCACTCTGGTGCCAGCCTTCGATCTCGGTATCCGGTAGCACCGGCTTCGTGCACTGCTGCGACCAGGCGGTGGCAGGCAGCACGGCGAACAGAAGGGCCAGCCAGCCCGGATATCTGGACATCGAATTCCCCTGGTGGATGGGCGCCCTCCCCAGGGCGCGACAGGGCTACTAAAGCACGCTTCCGGCGAAGGCGCCATCGTGGCGGAGGGCATGCGCGTGCATCGCATGGGAACCGTCAGAAACGCGCAGGAAACGTCCTGACACTCCACTCCGCGTTTTTCTCGTCCAGCGTCGCTGCCAGCAGGGTCTCACCATCCGTGCGCACGTTGACCAGACCGTAGACCAGGCCCGACACCACGTAGGTCCCCCGTGCCTTGCGGGATCCCTTCTTCGGACGCAGATCGCCCGCCTTGGTGGTGCGGTAATGCAGCGTGGTGCGGGCAAGATCGTCGCCCTCGACGGCCGCACCGCCGGGCACCTCGATCCTGTCCAGTTTGCCGACCGCATAGGAGCGGGCGAGTTCGGTGGAGTACACCAGCGGCGTCACGATCTCGTCCTTGACCACCGTCAGGTGGCCCGTCGCGCCGCTGGCGGCCACGATGGCCGGCCGCGGGTGATCGTGTCCCTCTGCGTCCCCCGATGAAATGATGGTCGCCGAGGGCGCCATCGCCTGAAGGAAGGCCAGCGACACATCCGCGCTTCCATGGTGGCAGGCCTTGGCCACGTCGCACTGCAGTTCCAGCAGGCTGCCGGCCATCGCATGCAGGATGTCCTGCTGCGCGCCCTTGTTCAGATCGCCCGTCAACAGGGTGCGCGTGCGCCCGTAGTCGACGCGCAGCAGGATGCTGTGGCCGTTGGTGTTCAGCTCGCTCCGGCCGAGATTGCGCAGCGCCGCGCGTCCCTGCACCTCGGCCTCGATGGGGGCCAGCACGCGGATGGATACGTCGCTGGTATCGGGGTCGAAGCCGGGGAGCCAGGGCGTCTCGTCACTGAGCCTGGCGAACCCGCAAGGCCCGCCCTCCGCGGTGGTGGTATCGGCCACGCGCCGGATGAACTTCGCCCACTCGCCCTGCAACGGCCGGGTGCTTGCGGCATCCAGGCCCTGCAGCGCGGAATCGCGGTCATCCAGCAGGTCGACCAGGTAGCGTTCGCCGTCGTGTTCCACCACCTCGCCGAGCGAGCGCTTCCCGCCCAGCGTCCACCACGAAACACCGGCGTGATAGAAGCGGTCGACGTGGATGGCCTCGGCATCCAGTTCCTCTGTCACGTCGACCCCCAGCAGATCGGAAAGTCCGCCGTAGTGGTCCTCGTCGTTGTGCGACGAGATCAGGGCGTCCAGCTCCACGCTCGACAACCCGTAGTCCTTCACGAACTTCCAGTCGATGAAATCCGCCGCCGATTTTCCGCTGGGCTGCTTGTCGCGCGGGAACCCTCCGTCGATGAGGATGTGCTGGAAGGAGGGGGTCTTCACCAGCACGCCATCGCCCTGCCCCACGTCGATGAAGTAGAACTCCAGCAGCGATGTCCCATCGAGCGCGGAGGCCAGCACCCATCCCGTCCTGCCGCGCGCAGTGACCTTGCGCCGGCTGCCGGTGCCCGGCGCGCCTTCGAATTTCACCCCGTCGCCCCACAGCAGGTACGCGAAGGCCTTCCCTTCCTCGGCCGCGTCGTACATCGGCACGGGCTTCCTGGATCCAACGAACGCGTCGAACGGATTGTCGATCATGGGGTTCCTCACGGGACCGTGGCGAAGGAGGGACGCGACCCGGGCAATGGCCATGTTCGCGCTCCTCCATGCCAACGCCATGACCATGCACACAAGGTCATCCATCGGTCGGGCGGCTTCGCTCGAAGCACCCCGGGTGTCGGCACATCCCTGCAGGCGGGCTTGAGCCCGCCCTACGCCGGCCTGCGCAGGCCGCGGATGCCGAACCAGAACAGGACCAGGGCCAACGAGAGGGAGGTCGCGGCGATCGCGGCTTCGCCTCCCGCCAGCGGTAGTCCCAGCGCGCGCGTGGGCAGGGAGGCATCGTAGAGACTGACGGTGGCGAGCACCGCTCCGCCGATGATGAGCAGGGTGGATCGTCGTTTCTTCATGCGATTGCTCCGTTGCGGCCTGATGGCGGGAGCAGGGTCGTGCGCGCGGCGGGGCACACGCAACCCGCGTGCGACCAAGCCACCGGAGATCCGACGAAACGGGGTATCGGATGACGGGCTTCACCCGCGTGGACCGGCTGCGGAAGTGGTAGCGTGGCAGCCGCAACGCTGCAGGCCGTCATCCGGGGGGATGCCACGATGAAACTGTTCTTGCCGGGTCCGATGACGCTGCTGCTCTCCCTGCTGATCAGCATGGTGCTGTTGCGATCGGACACCTTGCGGGCGGTGCAGGCGTCCGGCGTGCGCGCACCTGCCCCTTCCCACGGGGTGGCCCGATGGAAGGCGCCGCGCGTTGCCGATGCGACGCAGACGCCCCCCGTGCATCACATCCAGGCAGGCGGGACGACAGCCCCGCCTGGGGTGGCGGCGCCGTCGTCGCAGACCGACCCGTTCGCGCCGGTGTACCTCGTGACCTCGCGCGACACCTGGCAGGGGATCCGCGGCCTGGCCCGTGATGCGGTCGCGCGGCGCGACAGCACCGGCACGCCGCTGGTGATTTCCGAAACCCGGGCCGACCGCCTCGGTGAGATCAGCCGCTACGTGCATGCCAGCGAGCGCCGCTGCGGCGGCTATTTCGCATTCCCCAGCCGCGCGCAGGCCGAGGCCTTCGTCAATGCGGATCGCGCGAAGCAGGCGATGACGAAATCGCTGGCCGCCGGCTACACGCTCGACAACCAGGCCACCGTGAGCCGCTGGTTGCCGCAGGTGCAGGAACAGCGCCTCTACGACACCATCAACCACCTCTCCAGCTATCGCAACCGCTACTTCGCCAGCAGCCACGGCAGGACATCGGCCGAATGGATCCGGGACCACTGGCAATCGCTCGCCGCCGGCCGCGATGATGTCACCACCGAACTGTTCACCGCCTGCACGAACTGCAGCACGCAGCCTTCGGTCATCCTCACCATTCAGGGCCGGGACCTGCCCGACGACGTCGTCGTACTGGGCGCGCACCTGGACTCGATCAACGGCAGCAATCCCTACGATCCCAACCAGCATGCGCCTGGCGCCGACGACGATGCATCGGGCATCGCCACGCTCACCGAAACGCTGCGCATCGCACTGGCCGACGGCTGGCAGCCGCGGCGCACGGTGAAGTTCATGGGGTATGCCGCCGAGGAAGTCGGCCTGCGCGGCTCGCATGCCATCGCGCAGTCGTTCCGCGCCAGCGGCGTCAACGTGGTCAGCGTGCTGCAGGTGGACATGACCAACTACAAGTCGGGCGCGGTGACGGACATGAAACTGATCAGCGACTACTCCAACACCGATCTGAAGAATTTCTTCATCGCCCTGTTCGATACCTACCTGGCGCCGATGGGCCTGACGCGCAGCAGCGTGGCCTGTGGTTACGCGTGCTCCGACCATGCGTCATGGACGAACGCCGGCTATCCCGCGGCGATGATGTTCGAGGCCGGCGGGCCGAACGGCAGCTTCCCCTACATCCACACGCCCCAGGACACGCTGGCGACGATGGGGGAATCGGCGCAGCACAGCGTCAAGTTCACGCAGTTCGCCCTGGCCTATCTCGGCGAGACCGCCAAGACGCGCGGGAAGGTCACCGGGGGGCCGGCGCAGGTGTTGCCGGTGCAGTGAGCGGCAGGGTGGGCCCTGGCCCACCATGCGAGGTATGTGGATGGCGTGCGAAGGTGGGCTTCCGCCCACCCTGCGCGCAACGCTTGGAGACCAAGATGAGACACGCATTCGCGAACATCGCCTTCACCCCCGCGGTACGCGACGTGCAGGCACGCGACGGCAGCCGCGCGCAGTACGCGCGGGCCTTCGAATCCGGCGACGAGGTCCGCAATGCCGAACTCGGGGCCGACGAAGCCGCCTTCATCCATGCGCAGCGCAGTTTCTACATGGCCACCGTGTCGGAAACCGGGTGGCCGTACGTGCAGCACCGCGGCGGCGCGCCGGGTTTCCTGCGGGTGGTCGATGCGAAGACGCTGTCGTTCGCGGACCTGCCCGGCAACCGGCAGTTCATCAGCGTGGGCAACGTGGCACAGGACGATCGCGTGGCGCTGATCCTGATGGATTACACGCACCGGCAGCGGCTGAAGCTGCTGGGCCGGTTGAGCGTGGAGGAGTCACCGGGCGCGGGACGTACCGAGCGCACGATGACAATCCACGTGGAAGCGTTCGACTGGAACTGTCCGAAGTACATCCCGGTGCGGTTCGAAGCGGAAGATGTGCAGCGTGCGCTGGAGGAGCGCGACGCGCGCATCGCTGAGTTGGAGGCGCAGGTGGCCGAACTGCGCCGGACGCCGTAGGGCGGGCCCCGGCCCGCCGTTCGACGTGTGTGGATCGCGTGCGATGGCGGGCCAAGGCCCGCCCTACGACTGCGTGGTTCAGGTGCCCAGCAGCTCCACATCGAACTTCAGCGTGGCGTTGGGCGGGATGACGCCGCCGGCGCCGCGTGCACCGTAGCCGAGGGTGGCGGGGATGATGAGGGTGCGTTGGCCGCCGACCTTCATGCCCTGCACGCCTTCGTCCCAGCCCTTGATGACCATGCCGTGGCCGAGGGGAAAGATGAAGGGTTCGTCGCGGTCCTTGCTGGAATCGAACTTCGCGCCCTGCGCGCCGTTCTCGTACAGCCAGCCGGTGTAGTGCACGGTGACGTTGTTGCCGGGCTTGGCCTCGACGCCGCTGCCGACGACGGTGTCTTCGAACTGCAGGCCGGAGGCCGTGGTGGTGAATGCCATGGGGTGTTCCTTGTGGGGATCGGGATGTTCGTGGTGCGTAGTTTATCGCCCGACACAGGTAGGGTGGGCCCTGGCCCACCGTGCGAGGAATGCGGATGCCATGGAAACAGTGGTGGTCGTAGATGTCGTCATGCGCGAGACTGGAAACGCACTGTGACCCCTGTTTGGCCCATTACATGCGCATGGCCGGTCCTTGCTCGGCCTGCCGCCCTCGTTGCTGCTCTTCCGACAGTTGCTGCTGGGCCAGCATCTGCTCGCCCTCTTGCGCCAGGCGCTGTCCCTCTGGCGATCGGGAAAACTCGACGACGATACGATCCAGCTCCTTGTCGTCGCCCGCCAACAGAGCGGAATACATGCGGTTGAGAAAGGGATCGTCGAACACGGCACGCGCCGGGTCGTGGCCGCTTTGGCGATCACCGACCTCAGGAGCGGAGGCCGAGGGAAGTGTGACCGCACTGTCCATCCCGCGCCCTTCGTCGACAGGACCGTGCACGTCTGGCGGCATTCGTGCGACGCCGCCGGGTTCGTTCAGGGTGATTCCCAACTGGCCGCTCTGGAAATTCTCGATCACCACCGGCTCGCGGCCTGCCTGATCCGACGCCAACGCGTCGGTGACCGTGAGCGTCGTGTTCTGCAGCGCGTAGATGAAGCGTCCATCGTCGCTGCGGTAGGTATCGGCAGGATCGGATCCGATGCGTGCGCCACCCGTCAGCGGCTGCCCACCCCAGCGCACCTCGCCCACACCGTCGCTGTCCCGCAGGGTGTCGCCGGCATCGATCACGTAGGTGTCATGGCCCTCACCCCCTTCCATCCGGTCCCGGCCGTGCCCACCGATCAGGATGTCATCGCCACGATGGGATCGCAGCGTGTCGTTGCCGCCTTCACCGATAAGCAGATCGTTGCTTGCGATCTCAGCATGGCCCTGCATCCTGCGGGAGTCGAGGGTGGCGGAATGGCTCTCGTCGACGTCCTGAGCGGTGTTGTTGCGCTGATCCTGGCGAAGGTTGTTGTCGGTACGAAGCTCCCTGCCCGGATCGAGATGGATCGCCGTCGTCGCAAAGTCTTCATTCCGCAGGCGATCAGCCAACTCGGGATTCTCCGCTCTCAGTTCTTCCAGAAGCCTAGTCCTGGCGGGCTCAAGAACAGCAGCCAACGTCTGAACTGGTCCGTACTCTCGCACCAGATCCGGGTAATTGTTGTTGGCTTGCACAATGGCATTTCGTCGTGCCTGGTTGCCGGCAAGGTCCACACCCCAATCGCGCTCGTTCTTGAGAATATCGTCGCGGTGGAGCTGGAACATCCGATAGACGCTGTGCGCCTCATCAGTCGACACATTCAGCGGATCGTTGTAGAGACCGAAGATCTCAGCTTCCATGTTTCGGCGAGCGCGCAATCCCAACTGCACTTCAGGATCAGCGTTCGTTCCTCGGCTGTTGTAGCGCAGTTGATACCAGGCTTCCGCGCGGTCGCCGTCCGCGATGGCATCGTTGAATCCCTGCATGTGCGTTGCCATGCGTCCCGGGCCGCGGTTGTAGGTAAGTGAAACCACGACTGCCCGCTCATCCGAGAATGGCATTCTCAGGCCAGCCGCATGGCCCTCATACCTCGAGAGACTGGCGTTTTCCAGCAAGCTTCTGGCCTCTTCGCGCGTTATGCGACCTCCGAATGCCAGCCCAAGCGCAGTCTTCTGCTCGTCTGGGGCCCGATCAATGGCCATCAACTGCTGACGCTCTGGCTGAGACAGCTGTACACCGGCCCTGTCCCATAGCTCTAGGTTGTTGCTACGGTTGAACGTGTAACCGAATCCGATGGTGGCCATGTCATCGCGCGCGTCGTACGGCCCGGCACGATAGCCTTCGAAATTCTGGATCATCACGCTGGCTCGGCGGCGATATTCTTCTTGAGTTCGCTCTTGGTAATCGATTGGCATACGCCCTCTCCTTGGCTTGATATGAGATCTCTATTTGCTAAAGGCTCCGTTCTACCGCTCTCCGGCACATGGATCCATCTCTCTCATAAGCATGATCCGCGCCTTGCCAGCCTCCGCCTTGCAGGAACTTAGAAGCATCGGGTACATGGATCCGCCTTTATCCTCTTCCGTCTCTTCATGGCAGGTCCTGTCACGCTCCGCCTCCCAGGCAGCGTGCGCGCGATCCAACTCAGCTCGACATTGGGCTGGCGCCGCTTCCCGCCTAGCTTCCATCTCAAGATCTGCAGCGACAAGGTTTCGAAGCGCACAGACATTCATGCTGAGCTGCGTGCCTGAGCAGTCGCTCAGATAACCCTGCAGATCAGGGATCGCAATTCGGGTGCGAGCGGAAAGTTCTTCAAGAATACGAGCATAATCAGGCTGAAAGGTCCGGGACGCGGAGGCAGGCTGTACGGCCACTTCCTCCGGAGAATGCGCAGACTTGGTCGATATAGTCTGCTGGCACGCAGTCAGGGCAACAACAAGCAGTACAGCACTCGCTTTCAAGGTCCTCGGGACCCGAGTTACCAAAATCACATCATTGCGGCTCGATAAGCCCAGCATCGCACGCGAAGCCTCCGCGCATGGCATGCGGCCGTATTTGGATTGGTTCAACTCCCGATACTCCATCGTTAATTCTCCTTCCTTCTGAAGACGGCGTCACAGCCGTGTGTTTCTCCCCTTCGCTCCTTCTCCCGTATCGGGTCAGCATGGGATTTCACCAGCACGTCGTCCATGGCAATGATGGCGATGTCCGCCTCTCCACGCAGGATTTCATCCACTTGCTTCCAATGCAGTTCGCCCCCCTTCCGTGTTGCGCGCACCAACGCGATTGATCCGTTCCGATAGCTCTCCACAGCCAGGACAGCGGTTTCACCTACGGCGGTCCCGACGATGCTTCCGTCGTCGATCTGTCGTAGGTTGACGAGGGCACCGCCGAAATCGCCACAGATGCGGTCTCCGTGCTGCACAAGGGTCACATCGAAGCCGCCGCACTCGAGCGCCGGGTTGGTTCTGTCGCACCACTTCACTGACCATCTTCCCGTGAAGTCTGGCTTCGCCGCTTGCATCGGTTGGTTGAATGCGCAACCAACCAAACCAGCGCAGGAAGCGATCAAAGAAATCGAAAACACTTGGACTGCGAACCTTGGGATTGCCATGGGGGTCCTCCTGACCTTTCCTGACAGTTGGCAGTCTGCCAGAGATGAATATGCGCAACAGTGATCTGCGGTACGGGGGTTAGTATCGATTCTGGTGCGACACCTTGGGTACGCGTGCATTGATGCGTGGCTAGCCAGACAGCGCGCTGCGCTTACCCGGGCTACGTCCGACGGCGACCTGACACGAACGGCGAGCCGAGGCTCGCCTTTCTTGCATCATGCTGCACTCACACCGCCGGTTCGGGCTCCTGCCGGCGCTTGCGATTGAAGCGGGCACCCAAGGCTTCCTTCAACGTGTCCAGGCCGTCGCCACGGCCGGCCACCTTGAGGTGGGCGTAGCCTTCCAGGGAGGCGACCATCAGGTCGCTGCCGAGGGCCATTTCGCTGTCGACCATGCGGTCGTACACGCGTTGCAGGCGGACGAGCAGTGGACGCAGGGTGTCGAGGGCGGCCAGGTCGGCGCGGTATTCGTCCACGTCGAAGTTGCGCGGCAGTACGTCGGGGTGTTTGCCCAGGGTGATGACGGCCTGGCGGCAGAAGGCTTCGGACTTGTCGCCCATCTTGGTGAGTTCGCGGCGCTCGTCGGGGGTCAGGCCGATCAGGCCGGTGAGGCGCTGCTCCAGGGTGGTGATGGCGTCTTCGGCGGCGACTATGTCTTCGCCGGTGAGGCGCAGGGAGATGCGGTTCTGGGTCATGTTCACTCCATTGATCACATTGAAAGGACACGTCGGCGTTCATCGCCGACGACCGCAGCCTAGCGCGCATGCGTTCGCAAAACCTCTCACAAATGCAGGGCGCTCATGGAATGAGATGGAGCTCGGAATGCCAACGATGGAGCGCGGAAAGCGATCGATGGCATTCGGAATGTGAGGTCTGGAGCTCGAAGCCTTGCCGATGGCTTTCGGAAAGCCAGGGTATGGCTCTCGGAGGGCCATCGATGGGTCTTTGAAATCGATCGATGGCTTTCAATGTGAGAGCGACGGGGCTCGGAATGCCATCGATGGGTCTGGGAGAGCGATCGATGGCTTTCGGAAAGCCATCGATGGCATGGGGGAGCCCGGCGCTTGGGATTCGGAGCTCGATCGATGGGGCTCGGAGCTCCATCGATGGGGCTCGATGTGAGAGCGATGGGGCTCGGAATGCCATCTCATGCGTAGGGTGGGACTTGGCCCCCGTGCGCGTCACGTGCGGCGGGGTGCGAACCAGCGACGGACCGAAGGCAGGAAGAGCATCGCCGCGACGGCGATACGCAGGAAGGAGGCCATCGTAGCCATCCATTGCGCGCCCCATATGCCGCGCCGTAGCAGCGTCAGCAGGACGAAGGCGGAAATCACCGTGGTCATCACCAACCACACTCTGGCCCACTGCCATCGACGCCACAGCGCGAAGCACATGGCGACGCAGTAAGCGCCATTGATCGAGGCTACCGGAAGGAACAGTCCAATCTCACCGGATGAACCTCGCCAGAGCGAAAGCACTTCAAGCACGTAGTGCGCCAGGTAGCACGCCAGCGTGGCTCGCAATGCGGGGGGCATCGCAGGGCTGCCGGGTGATGGAAACGTCGCGGTTGGCGCTTGGTACGGATTGGATGATTCGCTCATCCTGCCACCGTTTGCGATCCCGCTTTCATCTTCAGCGCTTCGGATAGCAGGGATTCGTAGAGTTGCAGGCGTATGCGCATCAGCGTGGCCAGGGTGATGATCAGCCACAGCAAGATCAGAAGGACTGCGACCAGCACTTCCCCGAGGGGCATGTCGAGAATGTCGCCGACGTTGCGCAGGAAGAGATAGACCGCCGCCATCGCCGGCAGAATGCCGAGTCGGTCAAGACCGCCCGCCAGCGGACTTATCTTCGCCATCAGTTGGCGCTGGGTCAGCGCGACCATCCTCTGGCATCCGCTCAAGGCGTGCACCGGCTGCTGGCACAGCCACGCGATGATCGCCTCAAATTCCGGACGATCATGGTCCAGTTGCTCCACCTGTTCCCGTCGCCAGTTCCACATGGTCATGCCCAGCGTCCAGACTTGCCGGACGAAAACCGGCAGCCATGCCACCACCATGATGGCGAAAGCGATCTGCACCAGGGTCAGCATCCAGGGCGCCGGCGGAAGGATGCCGAGGTAGCGCGCCTTTCGCTGGCGCAGGTAGTCGCGGATGGTCATGCCCTTCCCCAAGACCGATGCGCAGGGACTATGCCATGCGCGGCCTCCTCCGTCAGGCGGTCACGCTAGCGACGAGGCGGTCGGCGGCAGCAATGAAACGCGTAGCCCGGGTAGGGCCGAAGGCCGCACCCGGGGATCGGATGGCTTAGGTGTAGAGCGCCCCGGGTGCGCTTCGCCTACTTGGGCTACGCTGGCTGAGCCCTTCTCCATCGGGCGCCGCAGGATTTGGCCTAACCTTCCGCCCTGGTCGCTTGTGAATACGAACGCGGATTAACGTGGCTGGGGACCGCCATTCTCGCCTCCCGCATGAGGGCCAAATACTTTTCTCTGTCAATCTGCTGGCCGTTTCCCTCGCGGCCATACTGACTGGAATTGACCTGGAAGTAATCCACAAACGAGTCCTTTCCGCTATTTCGGTACCAAACCTCTACGAGCAACATTTCAGTCTGAGCTTGCGGGTGCATTCTTTGATCGTGATAAAACGTGAACGAATCGTCAGTCCTCAGCAAGCGCGCTATATGGGTGTTATCAAGCCAGTAGCTCTGCCCAGCCTTTTTCTTCCCAGAGATGTAGAGATAGATCTCGTAAGCCGTTCCTGATCCTGAATTGCTAACGGTCAACGCATGCGTTTCTTCCTTGTAGTCAGCGAGCTCGGATTTAGAGTCCATCCGATGCGTTATGAAGAAAATAGGCTGCTGACTCATTCGGTAAGACTTCTCGGCTAGGCCGATCTGCCTGCTAAGTGCCTCAGCCTGGATCCTAGCGGCGTCCACAGCAGCGGCAAGTTCCGCCTTCTGCACGTAGAACCCTCTAATAATCCAAAGGACAGCGACTGGCGCGACTATGGCGGCCACTAGCGATCCGATGTCCCCGAGATCCCCGATGGTTAGCAGCCCGTTGGAGTCATAGGGGTAAGACCAGATGAATATGCACACCGATGAGATCAATACCCACACGCCGGTAATAATCCAGGTCCAGGTTTCGTCGCGATGTCGCGCAGCCGATTTTTTATTGTCCATGATATGAACCCATACGGCTTAGGTGGTACAGATAGCGGCGTAGCCCGGGTAAGAACGAAGGCCGCGCGCGGGGATCGGACAGGTTCCGTGTAAGACACCCCGGGTGCGCTTCGCCTAACCGGGCTACGTTGGCTACTGGATCCCGCACGCCCCACTTGTTTCCCATAGCGCCTCCCTACCACTTCACTCCAAATGATGGGTATCGCTTCGTTCAACCCATCCTACGCGCTTTTGAAATGACTGCTCGACGGGGGAGCTTACGCACTAGAACCTTCGAACACGAGTAACGGCCGAGTCAAGTAGTGATGCGCCGATTATGGCGTTGTGATAGCCACCATCACGGAGTCTTCTCGAAAGCTACTCTTTAACAATGAGCGGCGGCGCGCCTGGCCGAGAAACTCCAGGCCTTGAGATGAGGCTGTCGGTCTTCTTGTCAAAAACCCACTGATTCAACCTTCGCGTGGCCTCTTCTTCTTTCGGAGCTTCTAGAGAAGGATCTAGCTGTCTTAGCACGATTGCTGCGTCTGAGGTCCCATGCTTTTGATAAAGTGCCTCTGCTCGCAAGAGAATCTCATGCGCTTCCGGATGACCAACATCCTGTGCGGCGCGCGCGTAGTACGCCTGGCAAAGCGCCTCAAACGAAAATTCCTTTCGACTCCGAAACGCACCCATTGCCTCTGAATAGAGGGCGTCTCCGAGAGCTAACTGCCCCCTTTTTAGAGCCACTAAGCCTTTTGTCGCCAGGGCGATGGCATCGTACCTTCCATGACCAACACTCAACATCTTTTGAAGCACTCGATCAGCAGCATCCAACTTTCCGGACGAAGCGAGTGCATACGCATAGTTCGCGAGTAGCGCGAGCTCATCTGGGTCAGCGATGAGGCCTCTTAGCGCTAGATTTTCCGCCTCGGTGTATCTCTTCTGCACTGCGTACAGCGCTGTCAGGAACTGAAGCGGCCTGCTTGAGAAGGGCTCTTCATCATGCCACATCAACGCATTCTGCTCAGCCACATCAACTCTCAGAGAATTCCATGCAATGAGTAGTTGAGCCTCCTGCGCGGTGCTAATAGCTTCACGCAATACGGGCTGATCCAGATGAAATCCTAGAGAGCTTTGATGCGTCACCGCTTGCGCAATAACGTTGTCATTGGGATTCGTCAATGCAAGCCTGAACATGTCTCGCGCTCGACCAACACTCCCAGCCTTAAGCTCCGACACGCCTAGCGCGCCCGCCAACTCCGTCAGGTCTGCGGAACTGGCTGCCTTATCTCGAACAAATCTAAAACCTTTACTTGCGAATCTGGAAGAGCTTCCGGACAGATCTGCCAAAGACACCTCTGAAGCCATCAACCACGGATCAGTTGGGGTAAGGACGTGCCCTTTGATAAGAGCATGTGCCTTGTCCGGCTTAGACATATGAACATACAGACGAGCTAGCGTACGAATGATTACCCGATTGTATGGCGATAACGAAAGCGCAGAAAGCACCGTACGTTCTGCACGTTTAGCTTGTCCAGAAGCGACCTGAAACTGCGCAAGATCAAGCAGAACTAGTGGATTCGCGTAGTTGACCGACAAGATTCTTCTGATCTCGGCAACTTGTCGTTGTATTGCGGGATTGCACACGCCAGTACCCAGAGCACCGGGAATTACCAGCCTCTCTGACTCTTCGCCGGTCAGCGAAAGAACTATGAGTCGCTGAGCAGGACTGAGATGAAATCCCTCAGCCAAAGCTTTCTCAGCAACTTCGATGACTGCCGGCGCCAACGATGGATCGACTGAGAACGACAGTAGATCTCCAAGAAGACCCGTCGTCGGACTCTCTTTCCACTCCTCAAGGACTCGCTCAAAGCGATCTGTATCTAGTGCAACTAAATTGCTCCGCTTACCTACCGAATAGGTAGCCTCGGGCAGATTGAGTGTTGCGCTCGTTCTTCTCCAGCGTGGAATCAATCGTCTCGGCGGCAAGCTTGCTTTCACGCAAGAATGCCTCGCTCATGGAGCGACATTCTTTCCGCTAACTTTAGAAGCTTTTGATGATATCGATCAATTCCCACTATTCCGCGAGCACGTGCCTTCCGGTCTCCCCTTGTAGTCGGATCCGGATCTGTGAGCTCAAGAAACATACTTTCGATCTCTTGTGCAATGCATGCAGGAAGAGCTGGTCGCAAATAGATAGCAATTACTTTCGCCTGCGCCTGCCTAAGCACATCTATCAACTGGCGATCGAACACTCCTCGATACTGCTGCGGCTTGAAAGCGTCAGGGATTTCATTGTGAAGAAGATTATTCATTGGGACACCAGTGAAGAGGAATGCGAACAGGCTCCCGAACAGATATGCGTCCGCAGCCTCTCTCTCATCGTTCCACTGTTGCGAGTTATGTCCATACCATTTCTCGGGCGGCATATAGCCAACATCTCCCGGCCAAGCCATCGCATCAAATGGGCCAGGCATTCCTTTCCTCACCGCGCGCCCTAAATCTCCCAACTTCATGACTTCAAACTGAGATTCGGCAAGCGCGATAACGTTGGACGGCTTCACATCTAAGTGAGCAACGCCTTTTCGATGCAACTGATCAAGCGCTAGGCCCACATCCCTTAGAACTCGAAGTCGCCACGAATGGCTAGGATTTCTAGCTATGTCAAAGCGTGTTCGAAGATCGCCAGCGCCAACCTCAAAAATTAGGCAGCACACCTTCTTGGTTTGATCGCCCTGATCCTCATCAAGAATCAGATCTTCGTAGTCGAGGAGCCTTACCACTCGAGACATGGAGGCTTTATTGCAAAACTCCAGCAGCTCTTTCTCCCACAAAACATGAGATGTGAGCTGATTGAGCGCGAGGATAAAATCCTTTTCGTGAAAGGCACGACGGAAATCCAACGCCTTGACGAAACCAGGACGACCATCTTTTTCCGCGTGATAGCAGATTCCGAAGTTCCCTCCGGAAGCGCCCGGACTCTTGACGATTCTCGCCAACACCTTCCAGCCCGAGGAAAGCGTTACTCCTTCCAGCTTATCTGCCGGGGAATTGAACTGTGACATCCTTTCCTCCCTCGACCACGAGCGGACTTCCACTCCCAACGCTTGATCTAAAGGAGTCCGATCTCAGGCCGTATTAAGTAGCACGTCTATTCCATTACCCGCACTTCGAATAACCACAGTTCAAGCACGTCGCACACCCGTCCATGATGACGAGGGCCTTGGTGCTGCACTTGTGGCAGAGGGTGGCGGAGGGCGGGAAGCTGGCGCCGTCGCCGGTAACGGCGATGTCTTCCGAAGAACCGGGGACCGCGCTGCCCCCATCTGCCCTTCGGGCATCTTCCCCCGCGACAGCGGGGGAAGAGGGAACAACGCTTACGTCAGAGTTTTTTTTTGCGCGGTCTTCGTACTGCTTGCGCTTCTCGGCCAGGATGGCGCGCTGGTGCGCGCTCATTTCCGGGTCGTGGATCAGGCCGATCGACTTCATGTGCTCTTCCACGATGGCGCCCAGCTCCGCCACCAGCGACGGCATGTACACGCCACCGGCCTTGAAGTAACCCCCGCGCGGATCGAACACCGCCTTCATCTCGTCCACCAGGAACGTCACGTCGCCGCCCTTGCGGAACACGGCGCTCATGATGCGCGTCAGCGCCACGATCCACTGGAAGTGCTCCATGGACTTGCTGTTGACGAAGATCTCGAACGGACGGCGCAGCTCATGCTCCGTGCCTGCGTTCAACACGATGTCGTTGATGGTCACGTACATGGCGTGCTCCACCAGCGGCGACTTGATCTTGTAGGTGCTGCCGATGAGGACTTCCGGGCGCTCGATGCGCTCGTGCATCTGGATGATGTTGTCCTGCGGCACTTCCTTTTCCACCGTCTCGCGCGGCACCGACGCCGCGGGAATCAGCGCAGCGGCTTCGCGCGCCTTGTCTTCCGGGGTGAGCACGCTGTAGCCCTTGATTTTCTTGTCGATCTTGACGGCCATGACGGTGGAATCCTGTTCGTAATCTGTGTGGTGTCGTGAATGGGCGGAGCCTGGCCTTCCGGGCCGGCGACCGCCCCAACCCTCCCCCGGACCCGGGGGAGGAGGGGTGCATCAGGTCTTACTTACGGGCCGCTTTTTTTGCTGCTTTCTTTGCGGCTTTCTTCGGGGCTGCCTTGCGGACGGCCTTCTTGGCCGCTTTCTTCGGAGCGGCTTTCTTCGCCGCCTTCTTCACGGGCGCCTTGCGGGCGACCTTCTTTGCTGCTTTCTTGGCGGCCTTCTTGACCGGCGCCTTCTTGGCGGCGGCCTTCTTGACGACCTTCTTCACGGCCTTCTTGGCCGCCGTCTTCTTGGTGGCTTTCTTCGCTGCCTTCTTCGCCGTCTTCTTGGCGGCCTTCTTGCCGGTCACCTTCTTCTGCAGGCTGGCGGCTTCGGCCTTGGCGGCGGAACTAGCGGCGGCCAGCTTCTTCTTCGCCTTGGCGACGGTCTTCTTGACCGCCTTGGTGGCCTTGTCGGTGCGCTTGGCCACGGCCTTCTTCGCCTTGGCGATGTCGGCACTGACCGTCTTGCGCGCCTTCTTGGCCGCCTTCTTGGCCTTGGCGACCGTTTC
>Ga0065704_10070774_pt1 | contig 16336 bp, 9 predicted proteins | sample SwiRhicommuniRL2_FD_59091 | JGI IMG/M metagenome (GOLD analysis project Ga0065704, IMG submission 59091) | Switchgrass rhizosphere bacterial communities from Rose Lake, Michigan, USA - RL2 v2 (version 2) | ecosystem: Host-associated > Plants > Roots > Rhizosphere > Soil | place: East Lansing, MI
CTTTTCCAGAATAATTTATTCTTTTTAACTCATCATAATATCCAAGTGCCTTATCAAATTCCTGTCCATTAACAGCGCTAGAGGCTGCATAATAAAGATAAATTGTATCTTTTTTATTAAGCAGATATGTTTCATATAGCTTTTCAGCGCCTTCCTTGTATCTTTTCTGCTGATTATCATCTATTGCCATGTTAATCAACTGATTTTTCACTCTTGCAAGTGAAACTTCAGCTTCTTTTGTATATTTTGATTTTTTAGAAGCTTGCTCTGTAGCAATCAGTTGATTATATGATTTTGCCGCTTGAATAAGATTGCTACCTTCGTCTACTCTTTTATCTGCAAGACCTAGATAAGCATTTCCTTTTAGGAAATAAAATTGCGCTTTTTGAGACTCGTCAGCATTTGAAATAAGGCTTTCTGCTTTCTCTAATGAGGTTTTTGCTTCAGCAGGATTTCCATTTTTCAAGGCTTTTTCTGCAGCCTTCATCTCGTCTTTTTGAGCAAAGGACATGCCCGAAATTAGAAAAGCTGATGCCAGCAATAGATATTTACTTTTCATATTTTTCAATTTTTAGGTTATGGTTTATTCTTCAGTGTTTTCTGTTTCTTCGGCTACATCTCCGTCAGCAGATGCTTCAAGAGTACTATCTCCTTCTACATCATCTATTTCTTCTATAGCTTCTTCTTCACGAATAACTTTTGTTACTGCAGCAATAGAGTCATTTCCTTTAATATTGATTAATCTAACGCCTTGAGTCGCTCTACCCATAACACGCAGGTCAGAAACCTCCATACGAATAGTCAATCCAGACTTATTAATAATCATTAAATCATCAGCATCAGTAACGTTGTTTATAGAAATCAGCTCTCCCGTCTTATCAGTGATACTTAGTGTTTTTACACCTTTACCACCTCTATTCGTGATTCTATAGTCATCTAAAGAAGAACGTTTTCCGTAACCGTTTTCAGAAACCACCAAGATTTCGCTTTCCATATCATTTACAGAAACCATACCAATAACTTCATCTTTCTCGTCTCTTAGTGTAATTCCTCGAACTCCAGAAGCACTTCTTCCCATCGGACGTGTTTTTCCTTCTTCGAAACGGACCAACTTACCAGATTTTACAGCAATCAAGATTTGGCTTTCACCATTCGTCAATTTTGCTTCTAGCAACTCATCGTCTTCTTTAATCGTAATTGCGGCAATACCGTTTACTCTCGGGCGAGAATATTGCTCTAATAAAGTTTTCTTGACCTGACCTTGTTTCGTAGCCATGATTACATAATGTGAATTGATGTAGTCTTGGTTTTTCAAATCTTGTGTACAGATAAAAGCTTTTACTTTATCATCATTCTCAATGTTGATAAGGTTTTGGATTGCTCTTCCTTTAGATGTTTTTGTTCCTTCAGGAATTTCATAGACTCTCATCCAGAAACATTTTCCTTTTTGGGTAAAGAACATCATGTATTGGTGGTTGGTAGCTACGAAAAGATGCTCTAAGAAATCTTGATCTCTTGTTGCCACTCCTTTTTGGCCTACTCCTCCTCTATTTTGTGTCTTGTATTCAGAAAGATTGGTTCTTTTAATATAACCAGCATGGGAAATCGTAATGACCACATTTTCATCAGCAATCAAATCTTCAATACTAACATCACCGCCTGCGTATTCAATTGTAGAACGACGGGCATCGCCGTATTTCTCTTTGATTTCAGTTAATTCTTCTTTGATAAGCGCCATTCTCAAGTCTTTGCTTGCTAATAATTCTTTCAAATGCGTAATCAACTTCATGATTTCTTCGTATTCTGCACGCAATTTATCTTGCTCAAGACCGGTAAGCTGTCTCAAACGCATTTCGACGATTGCTTTCGCTTGGATTTCAGAAAGGTTGAATCTTTCGATTAATTTTTCCTTAGCCTGGTCAGTATTGCTTGAAGAACGGATCAATTGGATTACTTCGTCAATATTGTCAGAAGCAATAATCAATCCTTCTAAAATGTGCGCTCTTTCTTCTGCTTTACGCAATTCGTATTGAGCCCTGCGAACTACAACTTCGTGACGGTGTTCTACGAAATGGTGGATCAAATCTTTCAAGTTCAGCATCTGCGGCCTTCCGTTTACCAACGCAATATTATTTACGCTGAAAGAAGACTGTAATTGCGTGAATTTATAAAGCGTATTCAATACCACATTCGGTACTGCATCACGCTTTAAGATATAAACGATACGCATTCCGTTTCTATCCGATTCGTCACGGATATTGGAAATACCTTCAATTTTCTTTTCATTCACCAAGTCAGCTGTCTTTTTAATCATGTCTGCCTTATTGACTTGGTACGGAATTTCAGTCACAACGATACATTCTCTTCCATCAACTTCTTCGAAGCCGACTTTAGCACGCATCACGATTCTTCCTCTTCCTGTCTTGAATGCTTCACGAACGCCTTCATATCCATAAATAATTCCTCCAGTTGGAAAATCCGGAGCTTTGATATGATTCATCAATTCGTCAATCTCGATATCATTATTGTCGATGTACGCTAAAGTTCCATCAACAACTTCTGTCAGGTTGTGCGGTGCCATATTGGTTGCCATACCTACAGCAATACCAGAAGCACCATTTATTAATAAAGTAGGGACTTTTGTAGGCATGACCTTTGGTTCTTCCAAAGTGTCATCAAAGTTCAATTGAAAATCAACTGTCTCTTTGTCAATATCTGCCATTATTTCCTCTGCAATCTTGCGCATTCTAGCTTCCGTATAACGCATCGCTGCAGGACTGTCGCCATCTACAGAACCAAAGTTACCTTGGCCGTCTACTAAAAGGTAGCGCAAACTCCATTCTTGAGCCATACGGACCATCGCATCATAAACCGATGTATCGCCGTGTGGGTGATATTTTCCTAAAACTTCTCCAACAATTCTTGCGGATTTTTTGTGTGCTCTATTAGAAAAAACTCCTAATTCATACATACCATAAAGTACTCTTCTATGTACGGGTTTCAAACCATCTCTAACATCAGGAAGCGCTCTGGAAACAATTACCGACATCGAATAATCGATGTAAGATGATTTCATTTCGTCTTCAATGTTAATAGGAATCAACTTTTCTCCTTCAGACATAAGTATTTATATTAAAAAATTAAATTTGTTTCAAAACGTGCCAATATACGCATTTCAGAACTTTTTCATCGCATTTTTTAACACTAATTTCAGTGATTTATCAACATAAAAAAGCTACTTTGTAGTTGATAAATAAATTTTCAGATATTTTTTTATTTCTGAGTATTTTTTTGTCACTTAGCTGTCAGTACTTATGTCAGGGTATGATTTTTGTATTTACTCAACAAATTCACTAAATTTACAAGACCAATATTTTATATTATGGATGATAATTTTTCACCAAGAGTAAAAGATGTAATCACTTACAGTAAAGAAGAGGCGCTCCGTTTGGGCCATGACTTTATTGGAACGGAGCATCTAATGTTGGGGATATTAAGAGATGGTAACGGTAAAGCAATAAATATACTGAATAATTTATCAATAGATTTAGAGCATTTGCGCAGAAAAGTCGAAATATTAAGCCCTGCAAACCCTAATGTTGAAGCCAGTAATGAAAAAAAGAACCTTCATTTGACCCGTCAGGCGGAAAGAGCCTTGAAGACGACTTATCTTGAAGCTAAAGTTTTCCAGAGCCCTTCTATTAGTACCGCACACCTATTATTGTGCATTTTGAGAAACGAAAATGATCCCACAACCAAGCTGCTGAATAAGATGAAAATCGACTATGACGTAGCTAAAGAACAATACTTGAATATGACACCAAACAGCGAAGAAGAATTTTTGAATGACTTGCCAAAAAACGAATCTTATAATGATGATTCAGGACAAGATGACAGCTTAAAAGAAGGTGCTTTCAATACGCCGGCGAGCAAATCCAACAAAAAATCAAAAACCCCGGTTCTTGATAATTTTGGACGTGATTTGACCGAAATGGCAGAAGAAGGAAAACTAGATCCTGTTGTTGGACGTGAGAAAGAAATCGAGCGTGTTTCGCAGATTTTAAGCCGTAGAAAAAAGAACAACCCTCTTTTGATTGGAGAGCCTGGAGTTGGTAAATCTGCAATTGCAGAAGGACTTGCTTTGAGAATCATCCAAAAGAAAGTATCTCGTATATTATTCAACAAACGCGTCGTAACACTTGACCTGGCTAGCTTAGTTGCCGGAACAAAATACCGCGGTCAGTTTGAAGAACGTATGAAAGCCGTAATGAACGAACTTGAGAAGAATGACGATATTATTCTTTTTATTGATGAGATTCATACTATTGTAGGTGCTGGCGGTGCTACAGGCTCGCTTGATGCTTCTAATATGTTTAAGCCGGCTTTGGCAAGAGGCGAAATCCAATGTATTGGAGCAACTACTCTTGATGAGTACCGTCAATATATAGAGAAAGATGGCGCTTTAGAAAGACGTTTCCAAAAAGTTATCGTAGAACCGACTTCGGTTGCAGAAACGATTACGATTTTGAACAACATCAAAAACAAATACGAAGACCATCACAATGTAACTTACACTGATGAAGCTATAGAAGCTTGCGTGAAGTTGACTGACAGATACATGTCAGAGCGTTTTCTTCCGGACAAAGCGATTGATGCGTTGGACGAAGCGGGCTCTCGTGTTCATATTACAAACATTGATGTTCCAAAACAAATTTTGGATTTAGAACGTCAGTTAGAAGAAGTGCGCGAATTGAAAAATACTGTTGTCAAAAAGCAGAAATATGAAGAAGCTGCCAAGCTTCGCGATGATGAAAAACGTATTGAAAAAGACTTGGCGATCGCACAAGAACAATGGGAAGAAGATTCTAAAAATAACCGTATCCAAGTAACCGAAGACAATGTTGCTGATGTTGTTTCCATGATGTCCGGAATTCCTGTAAACCGAATTGCTCAGACTGAAAGCAATAAGTTAGCTAAATTACCAGAGCTTATTGAAAATAAAGTAATTGGACAAAAAGAAGCTGTGTTAAAAATTGCTCGCTCTATCCAGAGAAATCGTGCAGGGTTGAAAGACCCTAACCGTCCGATTGGTTCGTTTATTTTCTTAGGACAGACAGGTGTCGGTAAAACGCAATTAGCTAAAGTCTTGGCGAAAGAATTGTTTGATTCTGAAGATGCTTTGGTTCGTATCGACATGAGCGAATACATGGAGAAATTCGCGATTTCTAGATTAGTTGGAGCGCCTCCGGGATACGTTGGTTATGAAGAAGGTGGTCAATTGACAGAAAAAGTGCGTAGAAAGCCTTATTGTGTTGTCCTTTTAGATGAGATCGAAAAAGCACATCCTGATGTTTTCAACATGATGCTTCAAGTTTTAGACGATGGATTCTTAACGGACAGCTTAGGTCGCAAAATCGATTTTAAAAATACGATCATCATCATGACATCAAATGTCGGTGCGCGTCAATTAAAGGATTTCGGACAAGGCGTTGGTTTTGGAACTGCCGCTAAAATTTCTCAAACCGATGAGAACTCTAAGAGTATTATTGAAAATGCTTTGAAAAAAGCTTTCGCTCCGGAATTTTTGAACAGAATTGACGACGTTATCGTATTCAATGCTCTTGAAAAAGAACACATCGATTTGATTATCGAAATCGAATTGAAAAAATTGTATGCAAGAATCGCTGAATTAGGCTATAACCTAGAATTGTCTGACAAAGCCAAGGCGTTTATTGCTGAGAAAGGTTTCGACAAACAATTTGGGGCTAGACCTTTGAAAAGAGCGATTCAGAAATACGTTGAAGATGCGCTTGCAGAAGAAATTATCACTTCTAAAATAAGCAGCGGCGACCTAATCTTTATGGATTTGGACGACACTTCTCAAGAACTTACAGTTGAAGTCAAAAAAGCTGAAAAACCTACTAATTAAGTAGGTTTTTCTTTTTATAATAATTACGAAAATTTATTATTTCATTCTAAAATAAGTAGTACTTTAGTTTATTGTTTCAATCAATATTTACTATGTCCGCAAATAAAGTTATCCTTGGAAGCGAAGAATGGTGCTCGTTTCCAGAACTAGGAATTCCTACCATTAAAGCCCGCGTTGATTCTGGCGCAAAAACTTCTGCCCTTCATGCAGTTAATATCGCTCCTTTTGTTAAAGATGGCGAAAACTGGGTAAAGTTTGATATCAACCCGATCCAGAACAATCTGAAGACGATTATCCATTGCGAGGCACCTTTGGTTGACAAACGAATTGTAAAAAGCTCCAGCGGATTCCGCGAACAGCGCTATGTCATCCGTACAACCTTAGATTTCGGAGAGAATAAATGGCCTATCGAAATGACTTTGACCAACAGAGACTCCATGGGTTTCCGTATGCTTTTGGGTCGTGAGGCTATGAGCGGGCGTGTTTTGGTCGATCCGGAACAAAAATATTTATTGGGACAGCCTTCCAGCGAAACATTAAAAGAACTGTATCACAATTCTGAAAAAGCAAAGACAGGGCTTAAAATAGGGCTTCTCGCTAGCAACCCAGAATTATATTCGAACAAAAGAATCATGGAAGCCGGTGAAATGAGAGGCCATGAAATGCATTTCTTAAATATTAAGGAATGTTACATGAAATTAGATGCGACAAAACCTGAAATTCATTATCGCGGCGGAAAAATATTAAGTGATTTTGATGCTGTAATTCCTAGGATTCGTCCAAGCATTACTTTCTATGGTTGTGCTCTGACACGCCAATTTGAAGCGATGAAAGTCTTCTGTTTAAATTCCGCTTCCGCAATTACGCAATCGCGGGACAAGTTATATTCGTTGCAATTATTACTCAATCATGGTGTTGATATACCGACCACAGGATTTGCTAATTCGCCTTTAGATACCGACGATTTGATTAAAATGGTTGGCGGTTCTCCCCTAATCGTAAAATTATTAGAAGGAACGCAAGGAAAAGGTGTCGTTTTGGCAGAAACCAAAAAAGCGGCAGAAAGTGTTATCAATGCTTTTAAAAGCTTAAATGCAAATATATTAGTTCAAGAATTCATCAAAGAAGCCAATGGTAAAGACATTCGTTGCTTCGTAATCGACGGAAAAGTAGTGGCTGCCATCCAAAGAGAGGCTTTGCCAGGAGAATTTAGAGCAAATATTCATCTTGGAGGAACTGCTTCGATCATCAAAGTAACTTCAGAAGAAAAAAGAATCGCTATCAAGGCTGCTAAGGCAATGAACCTAAAAGTTGCCGGTGTCGATATTATTCGTTCTTCCAAAGGTCCGCTTTTGTTGGAAGTAAATTCCTCTCCAGGATTAGAAGGTATTGAAGGAGCTACCAATAAAGATATTGCCGGAGAAATGATCAAAGCGATTGAGAAAAATTTCAAGTGGAAATAATGAATCCCTATCTTGACATAATCCTGAGAAGCATCGCCGTATATTTTTTTATGGTTATCGCCTTGAGGGTTTTCGGGAAAAAAGAATTATCGCAGTTAAATACAGCTGATGTCATTTTGATTTTGCTCATCAGCAACTCCGTTCAAAATGCAATGGTCGGAAGCGATACTTCGCTTTGGGGCGGACTTATAGCCGCAGGCGCCTTGTTTTTGGTGAATTTTATCTTAAAAAAATTGATGTTCCGCTACAAAGGACTAAATAATTTATTGCAGCAAAAACCAGAAATATTAGTCCACAACGGAAAGATTGATTTTAAAACTTTAGCCCGATTGGATATTACTTCTGAAGAATTGACCGAAGCGATGCACGAACACGGAGTCGAATATTATAAAGATGTAAAGCTGGCCATTTTAGAAATTGACGGAAACATCAGCATTATCTCTGGTAATGAAAATTTGAAACAGACGCATTACAAGAGAAAAAGAAACCATAAATCCTTAAACGGAATTGATTAAAAACAAAAAAGTTGGCTTAGGCCAACTTTTTTTTATAATGCTATGTTTTTAGTTTTGAGCACTTTCATCTATCTGGAAGCTTTTCAAAAATGCGATAGTTTTTTCGATATCATAATGCAAGATACGATCTTCACTAACTAAAGGTACTTCCTCTCTGTAGGCTTTCAAGAGCATTTCGATAAAATCGCTTGATTTTAAAGGCTCTCTGAAGTGAATGGCTTGCGAAGCATTCATCAATTCTATAGCTAAAATTCGCTCCAGATTGTCCATGATTCGTAATGCTTTTGTAGCTCCATTGGCTCCCATGCTCACATGATCTTCCTGTCCGTTTGATGAAACAATACTATCAATGCTTGCAGGAGTCGCTAGCTGCTTGTTTTGGCTTACGATACTGGCCGCAGTATATTGCGGAATCATAAATCCTGAATTCAAGCCTGGATTATCAACTAAAAAGGCTGGCAAACCTCTCAAGCCAGAAATTAATTGATAGGTTCTTCTTTCGGAAATGCTTCCTAATTCAGCCAAAGCAATTGACAAGAAATCTAAAGCTAAAGCCAATGGCTGCCCGTGGAAATTACCTCCTGAAATGATCTGGTCGCTTTCGATAAATACATTCGGATTATCAGTAACCGAATTGATTTCTGTCTTAAATACTTTTTTTACATAATCAATCGCATCTTTCGAAGCACCATGTACTTGCGGAATACAACGGAAAGAATACGGGTCTTGTACATGTTGTTTCTTTTGAGTAATGATTTCGCTTCCTTCTAGAAAATCAGCCACTCTTTTGGCCGTAACAATTTGTCCTTTGTGTGGACGAATAAAATGAATCAATTCATTAAAAGGCTCGATTCTTCCATCAAAACCTTCTAGAGAAATGGTTCCTATTAAATCTGCCAGATAGGAATACTTTGCTGCTTTGATCAAAATATGCGCGCCATACGCATTCATAAACTGTGTTCCGTTTAGCAATGCCAGACCTTCTTTCGATTTCAACTGAATCGGACTCCATCCAAAATGATTCAAGACATCGATAGCATTGTGCTTTTTATCATTAAAATACACTTCCCCTTCCCCTATCAAAGGCAGAGAAAGATGAGCCAAAGGCGCTAAATCTCCCGAAGCTCCTAGCGAGCCTAGTTCGTAAACAATAGGAAAAACATCATTGTTGTAAAAATCAATCAAGCGTTCTACAGTTTCCAATTGTACGCCAGAATAACCGTAACTCAATGATTGGATTTTTAGTAAGAGCATCATTTTTACGATTTCTCTTGGAACCTCCTCTCCTGTCCCGCAGGCATGAGATTTCATTAGGTTTTCCTGTAGTTTGGTAAGATTTTCGTTTGAAATTTTTATGTTGTATAAAGAACCGAAACCGGTATTGATTCCATAAATCGGCTCTTCATGAGATTCCATCTTTTTGTCAAGATATTCGCGGCATTTCTGGATATTGACTTTTGCTTCTTCAGACAAGGCCAATGTCTTATTATGGTTGATAATCTCGTCTAAATTTTCTATAGAAAGTAACTCTGCGCTTATATAATGTGTATTGTCCATTTTATTTGATTATTGATGGCTCAAAATTCCGCAAATACTATCAAAAAAGCAACTATTGTGGATAAGATTATGGCTAATTAGAGAGGAGATTTTAGTATTATGATTTAATTTCAATATTTAAAATAGCAATACCGCAAAATAAATAGCTAAAAATAGATATATTACTAAAAATATATGTTAATTTAAAAGTAATAAATCAAAGTATTATATTTGTTTTGAATATATTCTAATATGTTAGTTAACAGCAACACAATCACTTCACAATTTACTGCCTCTTCTTCGGCAGTAACGACTGTTGCTACAACTACAACAACCCCTTAGGGGTTTTCTATCTACATACCATCGACCATCGCGACCTGTTTTTATTTTTTTCAAAATAAAGACTTCAACTATTTATTCATTCTCAACATACATCAAGATGAAAGTATTAAAATTCGGAGGTTCATCCGTAAATAATGCCGAAAACATACAAAAAGTCATTACTATTTTAGAAAACGAAAAAGAACCTTTAGCCGTTGTCGTTTCTGCCTTTGGCAAAGTAACCGATTTGTTATTAGAAGCCTCACTTCTCGCCGCTTCAAAAGATATTCAATATAAAGAAACTTTAAAAACTATCGAAGACAGGCATATTCTAGCGATAAAAGAACTGATTTTAATTAACGATCAAAGTGCGATCTTAAGCCAAGTCAAACGAATGCTCAATCACCTAGAAACCTTGCTAGACGGTTGCTTCTTGCTTGGAGAAGTATCGAATCGTTCTTCTGATGCCATCTTAAGCTTTGGAGAATTGCTATCGTCCTATATTATTTCCGAAGCTGTAAAGCAAAAAAACAAAAATGCTATGTTCAAAGACAGCCGAGAACTGATTATTACGAATAGGCATTTTGGAAAAGCTACTGTCGATTTTTCCTTAACTAATGCTCTAATAGCTGATTTTTTCAAAGAAACTAAATCTGAAATTGTAATTCTACCAGGATTTATTGCTACTTCTAATGACGGACATGTAACGACGCTAGGTCGCGGAGGTTCCGATTATACAGCCGCTATTATAGCTGGAGCTATTGATGCTTCAATTCTAGAAATATGGACCGACGTAAACGGAATGTTTACAGCTAATCCGCACATTGTGAGCCAAGCGCAATCTATAGAAAAGATAAGCTATCAGGAAGCCATGGAATTATCTCATTTTGGGGCAAAAGTGCTCTATCCGCCAACCATCCAGCCCGTGCTGAATAAAAACATACCGATACGTATCAAAAATACTTTTGAGCCTGCGCTTGACGGAACTTATATTTCTTCTGAAGCCAATGCTGGCAATGGAAACCCGATTAAAGGAATCAGCAATATTGGCAATATTTCGCTTTTGACAGTAGAAGGCTCTGGAATTATAGGCGTTGCGGGCTATTCCAAACGATTATTTGAAGTGCTTTCAAAAGAAAATATCAGCGTAATTTTTATTACGCAAGCTTCTTCTGAACATTCCATCTGTTTTGGAATCCAAGATGCTGATGCAGAAAATGCCAAAATTGCTATTGATACAGCTTTTGAATTTGAAATTTCTCAAAAGAAAATTGATCCTTGTCTTGTTGAGAACAATCTGTCTATTATTGCTGTTGTTGGAGAAAACATGAAAAACCATCAAGGATTGAGCGGCAAGATGTTCAGCACCCTAGGAAAAAACAACGTGAATATTCGTGCTATAGCACAAGGTGCTTCCGAAAGAAATATTTCTGCCGTAATCGCTCAAAAAGACGTCAAGAAGGCGCTGAATTCTCTTCATGAAAAGTTCTTTGAAGACGATATAAAACAGCTCAATCTCTTTGTCATGGGAGTTGGGAATGTCGGAGAAAAGTTCATTGATCAAATTCATCAGCAGCAAAAATATTTAAAAGAAAATTTGCAGCTAAATCCACGTGTTATAGCACTTTCTAATTCAAGAAAAATGTATTTTGATGAAGAAGGAATTGCTTTAAAAGATTGGAAAATGATTCTAGATTCAGGAGAAACTGCCGACAAAAAAGCTTTCATTGCCAGAGTCAAATCATTGAATTTACGCAACAGTGTTTTTGTTGATGTTACGGCGAATGAAGCAATATCGCAGACGTATGATCAATATTTAAGACAAAATATTTCGGTTGTTACCTGTAATAAAATAGCTTGTTCTTCTGCGTTTGAGAATTATAAAAATCTAAAGAAACTGTCACGGAAATTTAACGCTCCTTTTTTATTTGAAACCAATGTTGGTGCGGGATTGCCAATTATTGACACACTAAAAAATCTAGTAGCTTCGGGAGATAAAGTCAATAAGATCCAAGCTGTTTTATCAGGCAGCTTAAACTTTATTTTTAATAATTTCAGCGAAGAAAACTCGTTCTATGATGTTGTAAAGCAAGCACAAGCTGAAGGCTATACTGAACCCGATCCTAAAATTGATTTGAGCGGCGTTGATGTCATGCGAAAGATCTTGATACTGATTCGTGAAAGCAATTACGAGATGGAAATTGACGCAATTGAAAACAAGTCTTTCTTGCCTAAAGAATGCCTAGAAACAGTTTCAGTGGATGATTTTTTTGAGTCATTGAAAACATACAGTTCTCACTTTGAAGATATTCTTCAGGAAGCAAAAGTAAAAGATTGCCGACTGAAATATGTTGCTGAATTTGAAAGCGGAAAAGCAAATGTAAGCTTGCAATTTATTCCGAAAGACCATCCTTTTTATAATCTGGAAGGAAAAGACAATATCGTCTTATTTTACACAGACCGCTATGTGGACCAGCCTTTGCTCATAAAAGGTGCTGGCGCTGGTGCTGCGGTAACGGCTTCGGGAATTTTTGCAGATGTAATCAGAATCGGAAATAATTAATCGTATGAAAGAAATTAGACTTTTTTGCCCTGCTACAATTGCCAATCTTTCTTGCGGTTTTGATGTATTGGGCCTGTGCTTGGATACTATCGGAGATGAGATGATTGTTCGGAAAACCGTTGAAAAAGAAATCAGAATTACTAAAATTATTGGAGCTGACCTGCCTTTAGAAACAGAGAAAAACGTAGCCGGAGTCGCTGCCATGGCAATGGTTTCGGGATTGGACTTAGATTTCGGATTTGAGATTGAAATTTACAAAAATATAAAAGCCGGCAGCGGAATCGGAAGCAGTGCCGCCAGTGCCTCAGGTATTGTTTTTGGTATTAATGAATTATTAGGAAAGCCTTTTAGCATCCAAGATTTAGTTCCTTTTGCAATGGAAGGCGAAAAATTAGCAAGCGGAAGTGCTCATGCAGATAATGTCGCTCCCGCCCTTCTCGGCGGCTTTGTCCTGATTCGAAGCTACAATCCTTTAGATATCATACGAATTGAAAGTCCTGATGAATTATATGCAACCGTAATCCATCCGCAGATTGAATTGAAAACATCTGATGCCAGATCAGTCTTAAAACAAAATGTGACCTTAAAGCAAGCGGTAATACAGTGTGGCAATCTTGGAGGACTAATCAGCGGACTTTACACAGAAGATTATGATTTGATCGGAAGATCATTACAAGATGAAATTGTGGAGCCTTTACGAAGCATGCTGATTCCTGGATTTGATAGCGTAAAAACAAAAGCTTTGGAAGCGGGTGCTTTAGGTGGCGGTATTTCAGGTTCCGGTCCGTCGATTTTTGCTTTGAGTAAAGGAAAGCACACCGCTGAAAAAGTGGCCACAGCGATGAGCAAAGTGTATGACGAAATGAATTTGAAATATGAAATACATGTTTCTAAAATAAATGCTGAAGGGATAAAAATTATAAGAACACTCTAAATTAAAAGAAATGAACTATTATAGCCTCAATAAAAATGCTCCAAAAGTAAGCTTTCAGGAAGCTGTCATTCAAGGACTAGCACCCGATAAAGGATTGTATTTTCCAGAAACAATTACACCGCTGTCTCAAGATTTTTTTGATTCGATCGAAAAACTTTCCAATCAAGAAATCGCCTTTGAAACCATCAAGCAATTTGTCGGAAAAGACATTCCAGAAAATGAATTAAAGAGAATAATCGAGGAAACATTGTCTTTTGATTTTCCCTTAATTCAGGTAGAAAAAGACGTTTATTCTTTAGAGCTTTTCCACGGTCCGACGATGGCTTTCAAAGATGTAGGTGCCCGATTTATGTCAAGATGTTTGGCTTATTTTAATCGTGGTAAAAATCAAAAGAATACAGTTTTAGTCGCTACTTCAGGCGATACGGGTGGAGCGGTAGCGAGTGGCTTTCTGGGCGTAGAAAGTGTTGAAGTGGTAATACTATATCCAAGCGGAAAAGTCAGCGATATTCAAGAAAAACAACTGACAACTTTAGGTCAGAATATCAAAGCATTAGAAGTTGACGGCGTTTTTGACGACTGCCAATACATGGTAAAAAGAGCTTTCCTTGATATCGATTTAAAGTCTAAAAACCTGACTTCGGCTAATTCTATCAATATCGCCAGATGGCTTCCGCAGATGTTTTATTTCTTTTTTACTTACAAGGAATTAAAAAAATACAATAAGCCGCTGGTAATTTCGTGTCCGAGTGGCAATTTCGGAAATATATGCGCCGGAATCCTAGCCAAGAAATTAGGATTGCCAATTCATCATTTTGTGGCTTCAACTAACGCAAACGACACGGTTCCGGAATTTTTAAAAACGGGTAAATACATTCCAAAACCTTCAAAATCGACAATTTCAAATGCAATGGATGTTGGAAACCCAAGTAATTTTACACGAATTCAAGAACTTTACGGAAATGATTTGGATAATTTTGAAAAGGACTTCTCCTCCTACAGCTTTACAGATGAAGAAACTAAAACAGCCATCGCAAGCCTGTACAAGACCTCAAAATACATTGCCGAACCGCACGGAGCCATTGGTTATTTGGGATTAAAAAAAGAGCTGGAGAATAAACCGGATGCTATTGGAGTCTTTTTAGAAACAGCCCATCCTATAAAATTTTCAGATACTGTGGAAGAAATACTTTCGCTTACGATTCCAATTCCCGAGCAAATTAAAAACGTTTTGGATAAAGAGAAAAAAAGCTTAAAAGTCAGCAGCTACGAAGATTTGAAAGCTTTCTTGTTATCTTAGATTATTTCTTTTTGAACTTTTTCTTTGGCTCATGTGTTTTTGTAGCAGCCGGATTTTTAGTCTGTAAAAGCTGGTGGGCCAATAATTTTTCGATCAGCTCGTCTTTAGTCAAGTGATGAAAAACAGTCTTGATCTTATCTTTAAATTCTTTTGAAACCTCATGGTTTGGTTTGGTCTTGAAAATCTGTTTCGCCCATAAAAAAGCTGTATTTTCTTCAAGACTTTCGGCCGAAGGTTTTTTGAACTCACTGAATTTAATTCCTAATTCTTTTTCAAAATCAGCCATTTCGGCAACTTCTTCGGGTTGCAAAACTGTCAATGAAAGTCCCTTGGCTCCTGCTCTTGCCGTTCTTCCGCTTCTATGCACATAGGTTTCATACGTATCAGGAAGATGGTAATTTACGACATAAGCAATTTCTTTCACATCAATTCCCCTTGCTGCTAAATCAGTAGCGACCAATATTGAAATATGCCCTTCTCGGAACTGTTCCATAATTCGATCGCGTATCGGCTGCGTCAGGCTTCCATGCAACGCTCCAGAAGAAAAACGATTGATTGCTAAATTTTTAGCCAGTTTGTTTACTGCCGCTTTTGTCTTGCAGAAAATAATACCGCGCTGTCCTTCCTTCGAATTTAAGAAGTGCATGAGAACGTCTAATTTTTCTTCAGGCTCCACGACAATGTAATGATGCTCGATTCCTTGATTTCCGGAAGTGGTCATATCGGCACTCACTTGGACGATATTCTTTGACATATATTGCTGTACCAATTGTTTCATTGGGCTAGGCATCGTAGCTGAAAATAGCCAGGTTCTTCTATTTTTTGGAAGTTCGTGTACAATTTCATCCAAGCCTTCTTTCAGGGCAGCCATCATTTCGTCAGCTTCGTCTAAAATTAAAAACTTACAGTTTCTAATATCGGCAGCTTGTCTTTTTATCAAATCAATCAATCTTCCAGGCGTAGCTACAACAATGTGGGCTCCTTGAGAAAGACGTTCGATTTGAGGTTTGATAGGTATTCCTCCACAAACCGAAGCAATTGAAACTTCAGGTAAAAACTGGGCAAAAGCAGTTAAATTATCAAAAATCTGATGCCCTAATTCTCTCGTAGGCACTAGAATTATAGCTTGTATGCTTGTAGTTTTTATATCAATCAATTGAAGCAAAGGCAATCCGAAAGCGGCTGTTTTTCCTGTTCCTGTCTTGGCAAGACCAACAAAATCTTCTGTTGTATCTAGTAAAACTGGAATTGCTTTTTGCTGGATTTCCGTCGGAATAGAAAATCCTAATTTTTGTATTCCTTTGGTAATAGCGGCTGAAAAGCCAAAGTCTGAAAATGTGCTGGCCATAATTTTTATATTTTAAAAGGCAGATAATTTGTTAGTCTTCGTTCATGATTTTTTCACGGTATTTTTTACCGATCAACAAAAGCAGTTTGGTCTTGTAATCTTCTACGAGCCATTCGCGGTAGTTTTTACTGCTCTTACTCAGGCAGTTGGTGTAGTAGCGGATACGGCATTCAACATCTTCCTGAAGTAACTTAGAGAGATTTTTTGCTTCGTTTAAAGTTTCCGTATTATCAACGCACATAGAAGCATGCTGGTCTAACGATTTGTCTAAAACTACTTTTGAACGAAGGTTTTGCGAAATGGCAAGCCTGTGTTCTTCTTCTACATCGAATTCAACAACAGCCGTTTTGCTGAATTTTGCTCGGACATCTGGCGGCATCTGGTATTTGAAATGCATCTCGATTTCGGCATCATTTCGGAGATTTTC
>Ga0065704_10070776_pt1 | contig 16289 bp, 15 predicted proteins | sample SwiRhicommuniRL2_FD_59091 | JGI IMG/M metagenome (GOLD analysis project Ga0065704, IMG submission 59091) | Switchgrass rhizosphere bacterial communities from Rose Lake, Michigan, USA - RL2 v2 (version 2) | ecosystem: Host-associated > Plants > Roots > Rhizosphere > Soil | place: East Lansing, MI
CTCCTCGCCCGGCATGCCCTTGCGCTGGCCTTCGAAGATGCGCGCGGCGGCCACCGTGGTCAGGCTCATGCCGTCGCCGAGGAAGACGATCACGTTCTTCGCACGTCCCTGCATGGCGCCATTGGCTGCGGCCTTGGCGGCACCGCTGCGGTACCACCATTGCGGTGTCTCACCCTGCGGGTGCGCGACGGGCGGGACGTCGACGGTGAGCGGGGAGGGAGTGGCGGGTGAGGTGCTGGCGCAGCCGGCGAGGACGGTGAGCCACGCCAGGCCGGCGAACGGCGATACGAGGGAACGCAGGAACATGAGGAGCCGTGTGGAGGACAGTCGGCCCATTATGACGGTCGCGCAGTGTCCTGTTCATGACACCCGGCATTCCGTCGGCATGGTCGCCCCGCGCGGAGCCATGGGCTAAGGTGTCGCGTCCGTTTTTGTGAGTCGCGGTGGATGAGTCTGGTCTCGGCCTGGTTGAGGATTCCGTTCTGGCAGCGCGTCGTCGCCGGTTTCGTGCTGGGCGCGCTGGCGGGATGGTGGCTGGGACCGGCGGCCGGGATCTGGCTCAAACCCCTCGGCGACCTGTACGTCACGCTCATCAAGATGATCGCAGTGCCGCTGGTGTTCTTCGCGGTCATCAACGCCGTCTCCAGCCTGCATGGGCAGAAGTCGGTCGCTGCGCTGGGCGGACGCACGTTCCTGTGGTTCGCGATCACGGCGGCAATGGCCGTCTGCGTGGGCCTGGCGGTGGGCTGGGTGGTGCAGCCCGGCAAGGGCCTGACCGGTTTGATGATGGCGCCGGACTATCAGGTACGCGAAGTGCCGACGCCGGTGCAGGTGCTGCTGGACATCGTGCCGTCCAATCCTTTCAAGGCGCTCACCGAGGGCAAGATCCTGCAGGTGATCTTCTTCGCCGGCCTGCTGGGCTTCGCCCTAGTCAAGCTGGGCGAACGCAGTGCGGGCCTGCGCAAGCTGGCCGGCGAGGCCAGCGACACCATGGTGCAGGTCACGCGCTTCGTGCTGGAGATGACGCCGCTGGGCACGTTCGGCCTGATCGGCGCGCTGGTGGGCACATACGGTTTCGAGAAACTGTTGCCACTGGGCAGCTACATCGGCGCGCTGTACCTGGCATGCGCGCTGCACATCGTCGTCGTGTACGGCAGCCTGCTGCTGGCGCACGGATTGAACCCGTGGAAGTTCTTCCGCGGCGCCGCGCCGGGCATGCAGGTGGCGTTCGTCAGTTCGTCCAGCTTCGCTTCGATGCCGGTCGCGCTGCGCAGCGTCACCCACAATCTGGGCGTGGACAAGGACTATGCCGCGTTCGCGGTGCCGCTGGGCGCCAGCATCAAGATGGATGGCTGCGGCGCGATCTATCCGGCGTTGACTTCGATTTTCGTGGCCCAGTACTTCGGCCTGGACCTGTCGGTGAACCAGTACTTCGTCATCCTGCTGGCGTCGGTGCTGGGCAGCTTCGGTACGGCCGGCGTACCCGGCACGGCGACCGTGATGGTCACGCTGGTGCTGAGCGCGGCCAACCTGCCGCTGGAGGGCATCGGCCTGCTGGTGGCGATCGACCGCATCCTGGACATGATGCGCACGATGACGAACGTGACCGGCCAGATGCTGGTGCCGGTGCTGGTGGCGAAGGAAACCGGTTTGCTGGATCGCGAAATCTACGAAAGCGCGTCGAGCAATGTCGGCCTCGGGGATGATGCCGCCTCGACGCCATGAATGCCGATGCGATCCAACTAGTGGATTCCTTCCCCGATGTAGCCACCTATCGTCGGCTCCGGGTCGAAGCAGGACTGTCGCCCAAGACGCAGGAAGCCGCCGAGCGCGGCCTCGCCAACACGCTGTACGGCGTCAGCTTGGTGAAGGCGGGTGAAGTGATCGGCATGGGGCGCGTCGTTGGCGACAACGGCACGGTGTTTGCCGTCGTGGACATCGCCGTGCGGCCCGACCATCAGGGCCAGGGGCAGGGCAAGCGCATCATGGCCGCCCTGGATGCGTGGCTGCGCGCGAATGCGCCCGCTTCCGCCTACGTCATGCTGATCGCCGACGGTGACGCCAGGCACCTCTACAGCCGGTTCGGGTTCGCCGAAACGGCGCCCGTCTCGGTCAGCATGGCCTATGTGGCCGACGGCCGCCGGGGAGCCTAGGCGGTTGCGGCCTTGTCCCGCGATACCCACCACGCGAACACGCCCGCCGTGACGAACATCAGCAGGCTGTAGACCGCCGCGGGCACCGAGATGGTCGCGTTCTGCAGCACGTTGAGTGCGATGAAGATCGCCAGCGTGCCGTTGTGGATGCCGATCTCCATGGCGATGGCGATGGCCTGCTTCTTCGGCAGGCGCAACGCCAGCGGCGCCGCATAGCCGGCGCCCATGCTGATCAGGTTGAACAGCAGGCAGGCCAGCCCGACGATGGCGAAGTAGGTGGTCAGCGTCTTCCACTCCTGCGCCACCGCCGCGACCACCAGCAAGGCCAGCACCAGCACCGACAGCAGGCGGATGGGCTTCTCGGTGCGCGCCGCGAACCCTGCGGCCTTGGCGCGGATGACCATGCCGAGGGCAACCGGCAGCAGGATGATGGCGGCGACTTCGACGACTTTCTTCGTCGGTGGCGGCACGTACTGGCCTGCGCCGAGGAAGTACTCCAGGGAAAGGTTGAGGATCACCGGCAGCGTCAGCAGGCAGAGCAGGCTGTTGATCGCGGTCAGGGTGATGTTCAGCGCGACATCGCCGCGTGCGAGGTGGCTGTAGATGTTGGCGGTGGCGCCACCGGGCGATGCGGCCAGCAGCATCAGGCCCACCGCGAGCTCCGCAGGCAGACCGAAGCCCAGGGCCAGGCCGAACGCGACCCAGGGCAGCACCAGCGTCTGCAGGGCGAGACCGATCAGCACGGCACGCGGATAACGCGCCACGCGACGGAAATCCTCAAGCGTCAGTCCCAGCCCGAGGCCCAGCATGATGATGCCCAGGGCCAACGGCAGCAGCAGATTGGTCAGCAGTGATGCCTGCATCGCGTACGACTCCCCTTCGGCGCGAAGAAAACGGATGCGCGGTAATGGCGCAATCGTCGGAGGATGGAGGCAAGCCGGCAAGCGATGCAAGCTGCGGCGCACAGAAGATGGAAAAGAAGAAGGCCGCGCGGGGCGGCCTTCTTCATCGTTGCTCTGGCATGCGTACGGTTACATCGCGACGCGACGCGCACTCAGGTAGCGGTTGGCCCAGTAGCCGGTGAGCAGGCTGTCCACGCGCACATCCTTGCCACGACTGGGCGAATGCAGGAAGCGGCCTTCGCCCACGTAGATGCCTACATGGTTCACCCGGCCCTTCAATCCGAAGAACACCAGGTCGCCCTGGCGCAGTTCCTCGCGCGCGCCGACCATTTCCGCGTCGGCCTTGGCGGCCATGTCGCGGGACACGCGCGGCAGCTCGATGCCCAGTGCCGTGCGGAACACATAACCGACCAGGCCGCTGCAATCGAAGCCACTGTCGGGTGACGTGCCGCCCCAGCGGTAGGGCGTGCCCATCAACGCGAGGGCGCGCTGGAGGACCACCTGTACCTTGCCTCCCTGCTGTTCCTGCGCCACGACGCCTTCCTTGCTCAGGTCGTACGCGGCCAGCAACTTGCTGATGTCGCCGGCCACCATGGCCGAGCGGTCGACCAGCGGCAGCGTATCGCTGGCGGCCAGACGCGGGAGCAGGGCGGAGAGGGTGGCGGTGGCGGCCTCGGCGGCCTTTTCCTTGACGCTGGTGGTGACGGATTTGGCGGCTGGGGCCACCACCATATCACTGGACGCCGGCGTTGACGCGGCGTCGACGGTGGCCGGGGCAGTCTGGGCCTGCACCACGGCGGCCATGGCGCACAGGCCAAGGCCCACAAGAAGTCGGGAAACCCTCCGCGGCAGGCGGTGGGTGGCGGCAGGCTGGCCTGTTGGCAGGTCGTCGTCGGTCGTCACGCGCGGGATGGGTTTAACAAGTCAGGGGCGATAATGCCGGCTGATCGGAGCGATTTGGTTCATAAATCGTTATTTATTTGTTAATTGTGAACGTTCCGCGTCACAGACTTGACCGATTCCTAACGAAGGACGCGTTTCGCGCCGCTGTAATGGTCCCGCCAATAGGGGCCGTCCAGATGATCGAGCCGGACCGTACCGCCCGTACTCGGGGCATGCACGAACCGGCCTTCACCCACGTAGATCCCCACATGGGTCACGTTGCCGCGACTGCCGAAGAACACCAGGTCCGCGGGCGCCAGGCGGCGTGGTTCGATTCTGGGTCCCTGCACCTGCGCCAGTTCCCGCGACGTGCGCGGCAGATGCACATCCAGCATGTCCCGATAGACGTAGGTCACCAGCCCGCTGCAGTCGAAGCCGGATTCCGGCGTGTTGCCGCCGTACCGGTACGGCGTGCCGACCAGGCCGATGGCGCGCATCAGGACCGAAGTGGCGGCGGCGGGATCGTCGGCCTGCACCACCGGCCAATCGCGTTGCGCGTGGGGCGGAGGCGATTTGCGGACCTGGGGCTTGGAGCTGCCACAGCCGGCCAGGGCGATCAGGCCGGCGCAGAGCAGGAGGACGGCCCAGCGCCGAAGTGGCGCGGGCAGGGTCAAGCCGGGATAATGTCGGGCCTTCATCGCGGCGCATCTTCGCCGCATTCCCTTGCGGTCCACAAGCCGCGCCCGTCCTGCCCGCCGGCAGGCCCCGTCCAGAGTCCCGCATGAAAATCGCAAAAGACAGCGTCGTCCGTTTCCATTACACCGTGTCCGAAGCCGGCCAGGAGCCGATCGAAAGCTCGAAGGACCGCGAGCCGCTGGCGATCCTGATCGGCCACGGCAACATCATCCCGGGCCTGGAAACCGCGATGCAGGACCGTGAAGCCGGCGAGAGCTTCGGGGTGGACGTGGCGGCGGCCGACGCCTACGGCGAGCGCCGTGACGGCCTGAGCCAGCGCGTGCCCAAGAAGCACTTCGGCAACCAGCGCCTGGTGCCGGGCCAGCAGGTCGTGCTGCAGACCAACTTCGGCCCGCGCGCCGTGACCATCCAGAAGGTCGGCATGAGCGTGGTGGACGTGGACCTCAACCATCCGATGGCAGGCAAGGACCTGCACTTCGACGTGGAGATCGTGGACGTGCGCGAAGCCAGCGCCGAGGAACTCGAGCACGGCCATGTGCACGGCGACGGTGGTCATCACCACTGATCCACCGCATGCCTGCTTCCAGGACGGCCCGCGAAAGCGGGCCGTTTCTTTTGACTGTGCGGGATGCCGGGCAGCGCATGGTCTAATCGGGGCGAAGACATCAGGGGATGGGAATGGCGGCGACGATCACCGATAACCTGGCGCCCATCGCGGTGGCCGAACGCATCGAAGCGATGGACGTGCTGCGCGGCTTCGCGCTGCTGGGCATCCTGTTGATGAACATGGAGGGCTTCGTGGGGCCGGTGATGGCGTCGGGCACAGGCCTGGACCCGACGCTTGCGGGGATGGACCGCATCGTCGACCTGCTGGTGTACGTGCTGGTGCAGGGCAAGTTCTACACGCTGTTCTCGCTGTTGTTCGGCATGGGCTTCGCGGTCATGTCGCAGCGCGCCGAACTGGCGGGCCGGCCGTTCGCCGGCGTGTACTGGCGACGGGGCCTGGTGCTGCTGGCCTTCGGCGTGATCCACGCGCTTTTCATCTGGGCCGGCGACATCCTGATGATGTACGCGCTGTGTTCCTTCCTGCTGCTCGCGTTCCGGCCAATGCCTTATCGCTGGTATGTCGGGCTCGGCCTGGTCGCATATGCCATGCCGATCGGCTTCATGTTCCTGATGGGAGGCATGGGCTCGCTGTTGGACGGCACGGAGGGCTGGGACAAGGCGATGACCGAGATCGGCACGCAGATGCGGGCGCTGATCGACAGCGAGGGCATCGCGTACGGCAGTGGCAGCTATGCCGATGCCACCTGGCAGCGCCTGAAGAGCACGGGCATGGCGCTCAGCAACATCACCATGTTCGGCTTCATCGCGTTCGGCCTGTTTTTGCTGGGCGCTTGGTTCGTGCGTAGTGGCGCCATCGCGCGGCCCGGAGAATTCCCGCGCATGTACGCGACCCTGCGCTGGGTGGCATGGCCACTGGGGTTGCTGTCCATGCTGGGTTCGGTGGCGCTGGAACCGACGATGGATTTCGCCACGTTCAACCTGCGGGTGTCCATGGCGTTCACGCTGCAGATGCTGGCGAACCTGCTGATGTGTCTGGGCTATGTGGCCTGGGTGATGCGCGCGCTGGCCTCGGCGCCGTGGCAACGGCCGCTCGTCTGGCTGGCGCCGGCGGGGCGCATGGCGCTGACCAACTATCTGACGCAGTCGCTGGTGTGCACCTGGATCTTCTACGGCTATGGCCTGGGTTATTTCGAGCAGTTGCCGCGTGCGTGGCAACCGGTGTTCGCGGTGGTGCTGTTCGGCCTGCAGGTGGCGTTGAGCCGGCTCTGGCTGTCGCGGTTCCGGTTCGGTCCCGTCGAATGGCTGTGGCGTTCACTGACGTACGCGGAGCTGCAACCTTTGCGGCTTCGCGCCGGGTGATAGCGACTAGACTGGCAGGGTGGATATTCCCCGCGACGACGTCCTGATCATCGGTGGCGGTGCCATTGGCCTGGCGACCGCGCTGGCACTGCTCGAAGCAGGCCGCGGCGTGCGCGTGCTGGACGCCGCCCGCGCCGGCGGCGGCGCCTCGCATGGCAACTGCGGCACCATCACGCCCAGTCACGCGCCACCCCTGGCCGCGCCGGGCGTGGTGGCACAGGCATTGCGGTGGATGTTCACGCCGGATGCGCCGCTCTACCTCAAGCCCCGCGTCGATCCCGCGCTGTGGCACTGGCTGCTGCGCTTCGCCGCCCGCTGCAACCTGCGCGACTGGCGTCGCAGTACGCAGGCGCGTGCCGCATTGCTCAATGATGCGCGGGCCCGGCTGACGGACTGGGTAGGTCGCTATCGACTGGAGTGCGAGTTCGAGGAGGAAGGACTCGACTACGTGTTCCGCGATCCACGCAGATTCCAGCGGTACGTGGATGAATGCGCGGCACTGGCGGAGTTCGGCATTGCCACGCAGGTGTTCGGCGGCAAGGACTACGAGCGCGAGGAGCCCGCCATGCTGCCTGGCGTCGCGGGCGCCATCCGGTTTCCCGGCGATGCGCGGCTGCGTCCGGACCGTTATGTGGCGGAACTCGCGCGCGTGGTGCGCGAGCGTGGGGGTGTCATCGAAGAACACTGCCGCGTGGAAAGGCTCGAAACGACCTCCACCGGCGTGCGGCTGGCAACGGCGCAGGGCACGCGCGCGGGACATGATGCCGTCATCGCACTGGGTGCCTGGACGCCAGCGTTCGCGCGCACGCTGGGATTGAAGGCGCCCATCCAGCCAGGCAAGGGCTATTCGATCACCTACGCGCGGCCTCTGCGCGTGCCGCGTCACCCGATGGTGCTGAAGGATCGCTCGGTCTGCGTGACCGTGTGGGAAAGCGGCTTCCGGTTAGGGAGCACGATGGAATTCTCGGGCCTTGACGACACCCTCAACGAGACGCGGCTGGCTGCCCTCGAACGCGGCGCGCGCGAGTTCCTGCGTGAGCCCTTCGGTGCCGAAGTGCACGAGCGCTGGTACGGGTGGCGCCCGATGACATGGGATGATCTTCCGTTGTTGGGGCGCGTGCCCGGCCATCGTCACGTGTGGATGGCGGCGGGCCACGGCATGCTCGGCATCAGCATGAGCACGGCGACCGGCCAGTTGATGGCCGACCTGATGACGGGCCGCACCCCGGCTCTCGATCCCTTGCCCTACCGACCGGAGCGATTTGCATGAAGCCGCAGGAATTCGACCTGATCGTGATGGGGGGCGGCTCGGGCGGCCTGGCCGGCGCGTTCCGCGCGGCGTCGCATGGTGCGAAGGTGGCGTTGCTGGAACCCAGAGAGCTGGGAGGCACCTGCGTCAACGTGGGCTGCGTGCCCAAGAAGGCGATGTGGCTGGCCGCCGAACTGTCGCAGAAGATCGCCTTGGCATCATCGCTGGGCTTCGACGTCGCGCCGCCCACGCTGGACTGGAAGGAGTTCATCGTCCATCGCCAGCGCTACATCGCCGGCATCCATGCCAGCTATCGCAAGCGGCTGGATGAAAGTGGTGTGGTGCTGATGCCTTGCCATGGCCGTTTCAGCGACGCGCACACCGTTGTCAACGCAGACGGCGTGGCGCTGCAGGGCAGGCAGGTGCTGATCGCGACAGGGGGCCGGCCATCGCGACCGGAGATTCCTGGCGCTGGACTCGGCATGGTCTCGGATGACTTCTTCAACCTGTGCGCGGCGCCTCCCCGCGTGGCGATCGTGGGCGGTGGTTACGTCGCGGTCGAACTGGCCGGCGTGTTGCAGGCGCTGGGCAGCCAGGTGGAACTTTTCGTGCGCGGCCAACGGTTGTTGGACGGCTTCGACGAGCAGATCACCGCGGAGCTGGCGGATGACATGCGCCAGCACGGGGTGCGCCTGCATTTCGGACATGCCGTGGCAGCGCTGGAGGAGGCGTCCGGGGGCGGAGTGACGGTATTGGCGGTGGACGGGACGCGCAGCGAGCGCTTCGACGCGCTGATTTTCGCGACGGGGCGTACACCCAACACTTCCCGCATGGGCCTGGAGAAGGCGGGCGTGGCGATCGATGCACGCGGATTCGTCCAGGTGGACGCGTACCAGAACACCTCGGTCGCCGGGATCTGCGCCGTGGGCGACGTGACGGGACAGGCGGCACTGACGCCCGTGGCCATCGCGGCGGCACGTCGCCTGATGGATCGCGTGTTCGGTGGACAGGCCGATGCGAAGCTCGACTACCGCAACATCGCCACGGTGGTGTTCTCCCATCCGCCGGTCGGAAAAGTGGGTCTGACCGAAGCCGAGGCACGTGCCTGCTTCGGCGAACAGGTGAACGTATATGCGACACGCTTCAGGCCGATGCTGCATGCGCTGGCCGATTCGCCGCAGCGCAGCCTGTTCAAGCTGGTCTGCACGGGCGGCGACCGGCGCGTGGTCGGCCTGCATCTGCTGGGCGAGGGGGCCGACGAAATGCTGCAGGGGTTCGCGGTGGCGTTGAAGAAGGGCATCACCCTGGCTGACCTGCACGACACGATGGCCATCCATCCCACCAGCGCCGAGGAAGTGGTGCTCCTGCGCTGACGCCTGCCCCGGTGGGGGCGGCGATACAATGGCGGCATGGACACCTACACCCTGCATCGCGGCACGGCGCCGCTGCTCATCAGCCTGCCGCACCATGGCACCGCGCTGCCGGACGAACTCGCTGCGCGCATGACGACCGAGGCACGCCGCGTGCCGGATACCGACTGGCATGTCGCCGAGCTGTATGCCTTCGCGCGCGGACTCGGCGCATCGATCATCGTGCCCGCGTACTCGCGCTATGTGGTCGACCTCAACCGGCCCGAGGATGATGTCTCGCTCTATCCGGGCCAGAACACCACCGGTCTGTGCCCCGTCGTGCGTTTCAGCGGTGAGTCCGTCTACCTGCTGGGACAGGAGCCGACGCCGGAGGAGATCGCGGCACGCGTGGACACCTACTGGCGCCCCTATCATCGAGCCCTGCAGGCCGAGATCGCGCGCATCCACGAAGCGCACGGGCGCGTCGTGTTGTGGGAAGGCCACTCCATCCGCAGCGAGGTGCCGTTCCTGTTCGAGGGTCGCCTGCCGGATTTCAATCTCGGTACCGCCGGTGGAGCGAGCTGTTCGCCGGGCCTGCAGCACGCACTGGAAGGCGTGCTTGCGTCGCAGGCGGACTTCAGCTTCGTCGTGAATGGTCGATTCCGCGGCGGCTACATCACCCGCCATTACGCCGATGTCACCCGGGACATCCAGGCGGTGCAGCTCGAACTGGCGCAGCTGAACTACATGGACGAAGACAGCTTCGCCTACCTGCCCGAGCGCGCCGCGCGCACGCAGGGGCTGATCCGTCGCCTGCTGGAATGCACGCTGGCGTGAAGCGGTCGCCATGACACAGCCGCAAGCGGAAGACGAACTGGCGCAGCCACTCGACGTGGCGCCGGCCGAGGCAGTGGAAGCGCCGCAGGCGCGACCGGGCCTGCACGCGGTCAGCCGCTCCGGCCTGCTGCTCGCCGCACTGGGTGCCATCGCCTTTTCCGGCAAGGCGATCATCGTCAAGCTGGGCTATCGCTACGGTGCCGACGCGGTGACCTTGCTGGCGCTGCGCATGCTGGTCGCGTTTCCGTTCTTCCTGCTGATGGGGTTGTGGGCCGCGCGGCGCAGCGCGGCGCTGTCGAAGGGCGACCCGGGCAGAATCCTGCTGCTGGGTTTCCTCGGCTACTACCTGGCCAGTTTCCTCGACTTCGCGGGTCTGGCGTACATCACCGCCACGCTGGAGAGGTTGATCCTGTACCTCACGCCGACGTTGGTGGCGCTGATCGGCTGGTTGGCGTTCCGCAAGCGCATTTCGCGCAGGCAGGCGTGGGCGCTGGGAGTCAGCTATGCCGGCGTGGCCCTGGCATTTGGCCATGACCTGCAGGCAGGCGGTTCCAACATCGCGCTCGGCAGTGTGCTGGTGTTCGGCAGTGCGCTGGCCTACGCGCTCTACCTCGTTGGCAGCGGTGAGGTAGTGGCGCGGGTCGGTGCGGTACGCCTGACGGCGTACGCCAGCAGTGTGGCCAGCGTGCTTTGCTTGCTCCAGTTCCTGCTGCTCCGGCCGCTCGGTGCGCTGGTGTTGCCGTGGGAGGTGTACGCGCTCTCGTTGGTCAACGGCACGCTATGTACGGTATTGCCGGTGCTGGCGGTCATGATGGCGGTGGCCCGCATCGGCTCTGCACTCGCGGCGCAGGTCGGGATGATCGGCCCGGTGTCGACCATCGTCCTCAGCCTGTTGTTGCTGGGCGAGCCGATGGGTCCGGGGCAGATCGCGGGTACGGTGTTGGTGATGGCGGGTGTTTTCGTGGTGTCGCAGCAGAAGGCCATCGTGCGCTGAGCAGTCGTCAGGCCGGTACGCTGGCCGTCGCCAGCCACTCCACCACCTGGGCCAGCGCGTCGCCATGCGTATCGCCGGCCAGCCTGCGTGCCTGGTACTGCTGCAGTTGCCGGTGCGCGCTCGTGCCGTCTTCGAGGATGCGCCACACACGTTCGATCTGGGTCTCGCAACCCAGCGCCGCGATGTCCGGTGCCAGGGCGTCCAAGGTGCTCTCCAGCATTTCGCGCACCGACACCAGCCGCCTGCTGCCGAGATCGATCAGGCCTGCGTCGAAGCCGTGGCGTTGGGCGCGCCAGAGGTTCTCCGCGATCACCGCCTGCTCGCCAGCCTGCAGTCGGTCGTGTAACTGCGGCGCGCGCTCCAGGTGCCGGATCAGGCAGCGGAACAGCTGCGCGATCGCCAGTGCATCGCGTGGGTCGGTGCAGGCGTCGGTGACGCGCAGCTCCAGGGTCGGGAAGGCGAGTGACGGTCGAAGTGCCCACCACAGGAAACTCGCATCACGAATGGCTCGCCCGTCTACCATGCGCTGCACGTAGTGGTTGTATTCGGTCTGGTCGCGGAACAGCGGCGGCAGGCCGGTGCGGGGAATCTCCTGGTACGCCGTCTGCCGGTAGCCCATCAGGCCGGTGGCATGTCCCATCCAGAACGGCGACGAGGTGCTCAGGGCCAGCAGCAGTGGCAGGAACGGCTGCATGCGCGCCATCAACGGCACACGTTGCGCCGGATCGGCTGGTTGTACGTGCACATGCAGGCCGCACAGCAGGTTGCGATGGCCGAGCATCTGCAGCTCGTCCATCACCTGGTCGTAGTGGGGCTTGTCGGTGCTGCGCTGACCGCGCCACTGCGCCAACGGATGCGTGCCTGCCGACAGGATGCCGAGGCCATGCGTGTGTGCAATCCCGCCGACTGTGCAACGCAGCGTGAGCAGGTCACGCGCTGCGGCGTGCGGGTCGTCATGCACCTCCGTCTGCACTTCCACCTGCGTCTGCAGCATCTCGCTGCCGAAGCGCTCGCCCAGTGCCGAGCGGCATGCCTCGAAGAAGCGGCGCGGCATGTGCCGCAGCCGGCGACCATTGCGGCGCACAAGGAAATACTCTTCTTCCAGGCCGAAGGTGTAGGGGTGCGATGCGTATTCCGGCGGATGCGTCATGCCTCGGTTATCGCACGGGGCAAGTGAATGCCCTGTTCAACCCGGCTGCGACCTTTCCGGTATCGGCTGCATCTCCTGTAGATCCTTCTCCCAAAGCAGACATCCCATGACCCGTTCCGCTTTCTTGCTGGTATTGCTCTCGCTCACGGCAGCACAGGGCGCATCGGCGGCGCCGGCTCCCTTGCTGGACGTCCGGATCAACAGGCTTCAAGGCCTGCTGGATCTGGCGCTGTCTTACTGCGGAGTTGATGAGGCGTCGCCGGCATTGCGAAAGGCGCTCGCGGAAGTAGCAGCACCGAGTGCACTCGATGCGGATCGCCTGCGCCGGTTCTGCGGCATGGACCGGTGGCGCGATGTGCGCGCCACGGAAGCGCGGCCTCGAGGCTACGGGCAATGGTCGTCGCCCTGGTGGAGGCTGCAGGATGCCGCCGTTCTTTCACCCGACCTGAAGACGTTCGAGCGACGTATCGTCGTGGACTACGACGCCGAGGACAGGCAGATCGTCCTCGAGGCGCTTGCGGCGATCGAACCCCGCTATGTCGAAACAGTGGAAAGGCCGTTGGCACGCGAGGCGTCCACCATGGCGGATGGCGTGCGCGACCACATGCGCAAGCACAGGGTGGACATGCTGCTCGCCGCGACGGCCAGGTTCTATGGCTCGCCCCGCGCCGCTGATGTGCCCTGGACCATCGGCCTGTCCCCCGTCCCAGCAGGTGGGGGCTCGTTCAGCGCCACGGTCAACGGACAGGTAGTGCGCAGCTTCATGCCGGTGGACAGCCGTGATTACACGGCCTACGCGAGCGTGGTGGTGCACGAGGTAGCGCATGTCCTGTTCGGCGGCCAGCCACTCGCGCAGGTGGACCGCATCCGAGCGGCTTTCCGCGATGCGCCGTCACCCAACCGACGCTACGCCGAAGCCTGGCTCAACGAAGCCTTGGCGACAGCCGTGGGCAATGGGTGGGCCTACCGGCGCATGGCGGGCAGCGACGACACCGCACCCTGGTACGACGATTCCGTCATCGATGCCTATGCGCGAGCCATCGCGCCCGCGGTCTACGCGCGTCTGGACGCCAACGCCCCCATGGACGAGGCGCTCATGGCCGGATGGGCCGCTGCGTTCGATCGCGCCCTGCCGGACGCACGTGCCGACCCGGATGTATTGCTGCAGCACCTGGTCCTGGTGACGTCGGAAGGGCGTGACGTAGCGGGCAGGCTGCAGCACGCGTTGCGCACGCGGATGCACGTGCGCGCGCTGACCGTCGTCAGCGAGGCGCCTGCGGACCAGGTGCCCGAAGAGGCAGCGACGATCTTGCGCGTGGAACTCGGCGAGGCCCCGGGATCGGGTGAATGGACGCGCGAGGAAGCCCCGGACGGCAGGCTGATCTTCCAGGTCCGGCTACGGGATGCCGATGCGTTTGCGGGAGCACTGGAGGCGCTGGTGGCGCGCATCCGCGCGGACGCCTGGTAAGGACGGGCCGCGCCAATGCCGAAGGCTGAGCACGAGGTCGTCGTAACGGTCTCCGTGCAACAAACAGTCGCGATCAGACTTCCAGGGACGCCAAGTCGCCCTTCGCTTCCAGCCACGTCTTGCGGTCGCCCGCACGCTTCTTGGCCAGCAGCATGTCCATCAGGCCGTGCGTCTGCAAGCTGTCGTCCACGGTCAGCTGCACGAGCCGCCGCGTATCAGGGTGGATGGTGGATTCGCGCAACTGGGCGGGGTTCATTTCGCCGAGACCCTTGAAGCGGGTCGTGTTGACCTGGCCACGGATCTTTTCGCGCTCGATCTTCTCCAGCAGCAGGCGCTTCTCTTCCTCGTCCAGCGCATAGAACACCTGTTTGCCCACATCCACGCGGAACAGCGGCGGCATGGCGACGAACACGTGGCCTGCCTGCACCAGCGCCGGGAAATGGCGCAGGAACAGGGCGGCGAGGAGCGTGGCGATGTGGAGGCCGTCGGAGTCGGCGTCGGCCAGGATCACGACCTTGCCGTAGCGCAGCCCGCTGATGTCGTCCTTGCCGGGATCGCAGCCGATGGCGATGGCGAGGTTGTGCACTTCGTCGGAAGCGAGCACCGACGTGCTGGCGACTTCCCAGGTGTTCAGGATCTTGCCGCGCAACGGCAGGATGGCCTGGAAATCCTTGTCGCGCGCCTGCTTGGCGCTGCCGCCTGCGGAGTCGCCTTCCACCAGGAACAGCTCCGTGCGCGACAGGTCCTGACTGATGCAGTCGGCCAGCTTGCCGGGCAGGGCGGGGCCCTGGGTGACCTTCTTGCGGATGACCTGTTTCTCGGTCTTCAGGCGCGCACTGGCGCGCTCGATGGCGATCTGCGCGATCTTCTCGCCCAGCTCCACGTGCTGGTTCAGCCACAGGCTGAAGGCATCGTGGGCGGCGCCTTCGATGAAGCCGGCGGCCTGGCGCGACGACAGGCGTTCCTTGGTCTGGCCGCTGAACTGCGGATCGGTCATCTTCAGCGACAGCACGAAGGCCACGCGGTCCCACACATCTTCCGGCGCCAGTTTCACGCCGCGCGGCAGCAGGTTGCGGAAATCGCAGAATTCGCGCAACGCATCGGTCAGGCCGCTGCGCAGGCCGTTCACATGCGTGCCGTGCTGCGCAGTGGGGATCAGGTTGACGTAGCTTTCCTGCACCAGTTCACCTTCCGGCACCCAGGCCGCGGCCCAGTCGACGACCTCGCTGTCCTTCTTCAACTGGCCGACGAAGATGTCCGGCGGCAGCAGTTCGCGGCCCGCCATTTCGCCCCGCAGGTAATCGCGCAGGCCGTCCTCGTAGTGCCAACTGTCGCGCTCGCCGCTGGCTTCGTCGAACAGGGTGACATTCAGGCCGGGGCAGAGCACCGCCTTGGCGCGCAGCAGGTGCTTGAGCGCGCGCACGTTGAATTTGGGCGTGTCGAAATACTTGGGGTCGGCCCAGAAGCGCACGCGGGTGCCTGTGTTCTTCTTGCCCACGCTGCCGACGACTTCCAGCGGCGAGGCGCGGTCGCCGTTGCGGAAGGTGATGCGGTGCTCGCTGCCGTCGCGCTTGATGTGCACTTCCACCAGGGTGGACAGCGCGTTGACCACGCTGACACCCACGCCATGCAGGCCGCCGGAGAAGGTGTAGTTCTTGTTGCTGAACTTGCCGCCCGCATGCAGCCGGGTGAGGATCAGTTCCACGCCCGGGATCTTCTCTTCGGGATGGATGTCCACCGGCATGCCGCGACCGTCGTCGCTGACTTCGCAGCTGCCATCCTTGAACAGCGTGACTTCGATGCTGCCGGCGTGTCCGGCCAGCGCCTCGTCCACTGCGTTGTCGATGACTTCCTGCGCCAGATGGTTCGGGCGCGAAGTGTCCGTGTACATGCCCGGGCGGCGCTTGACGGGGTCAAGGCCGGAGAGGACTTCGATGTCGGCGGCGTTGTAGCGGCTGCTCATGGGGTTTTCAGGTTCTCGGTGCGGCGGCGCGGCGCCATGGACGCCGCAGGATGACGTGATGGTGGGGACAGTCGACCCGAAGGTCGTCGCAGGCCACGCGACGCGCCCTGTTCCCGTCCGGAATCCCGGACCGGGCGGCAGTGTGCGGCCAGTGCGGCTTTTTTGCCATGTTCAGTCGAGGGCCGGGCAGGGCGCAGTACGCTTGCGGCGTGGACATGGAAGCCCTTGCGGGCGCCATCCGGTGCCCCCAGATTCCCGTCATCCCACGAGGAGCATTCCCATGAAGTCACGCAACCTGTTGCTGCTCTCCGCCGCCGTCGCCGGCGCGCTGTTCGCGGTCCATGCGTTCGCCCAGTCCAAGGCGGGCGCCGATGCCGACAAGCCGAAGCAGGACCAGTCCCAGACCAGTGATCCGTCCGACCCCGACGCCAAGGCTCGCCGCCGTGCCGCCAACGAGGCCGCAGCCAAGCGCAAGGCCGCCGAGGGCCAACAGAAGAAGGCGGGCGAGGAAGAGGAAGAGCGCAAGCCCTGACCTTCCACAGATCCGTCGAAACCCTTGCGTCGCAAGGGTTTTGTGGCTCATCACTGATGGCAGACGCCCCGCTCCGGCGGGGCGTCGCGCTTCCGGGCGACACGTGTTGCCTGTAGACTATGGCTTTCCGGAGCCCCGCCCATGACTCCCCTGATTTTCGTTACCGGCGGCGTTGTGTCCTCGCTAGG
>Ga0065704_10070779_pt1 | contig 16233 bp, 36 predicted proteins | sample SwiRhicommuniRL2_FD_59091 | JGI IMG/M metagenome (GOLD analysis project Ga0065704, IMG submission 59091) | Switchgrass rhizosphere bacterial communities from Rose Lake, Michigan, USA - RL2 v2 (version 2) | ecosystem: Host-associated > Plants > Roots > Rhizosphere > Soil | place: East Lansing, MI
ACCATCTTGAGGCGGCGCACGGCGACCGTCTCGCTGGCGTGCCCGTCTTCGAAGCGCTTCAGTGTGGGCGCGTCGAAGTTGTTCTGCGCTGCCCAGCGGAAGGAATACCAGATTTCGCGGTCGCAGGGGCGGCCGATCTGGCTCATGCCAAGGTGCGAACGGTGGCGGCGTTCCTGCGCTTGTTCCAGCGCGCGGTCTGCGGCCTCTAGCGTCAGGTCTCCAATCTCGGGTATGGCAACCACACCGAGTCTCCTTTGATGTCAGTCAGGGGCAAGAAAAGGTCGGGCGGCGGGGAGGTCGAAAATCACCGCCGCCCGTTATTCAGGAAGGCTTAGGCCGCGTTGCGCTTCCATGGCGGCAGATTGCTCTGCGCAGCGCCGCCGGTCGAAGATGCACCACCACCCTGCTGCTGCACAAAGCCGCCGGTCGCTGCCGCGTTCGCGGGCTTGTAGGTCTTGATCGAGTTGCTCGGGGAGCCGGGCTGCTCGATGCCATCCTTCATGTAAGGCTTGGGCGGATCGACCTTGACCACTGCGATCATCGGCACGTTGTGCAGTTCGGTCGTGTCAGCGATCGACATTTTGCCCACGGCAACGCAGATCGCGTTAAGCGTGCGCTGTGCGATGTCGACGGCCTGCTGGTTGGGATTGTCGATGTTGAGGCGCTCGGTCAGCGTGCGGCCGGCGTGCTCGCCCTCGATGATCTCGAGATCCAGCTGGATGTAATTGCCCATGCCGTTGCGGGTGGGCTTCATGTCGCTGTCCTTGACCATGACGCGATATTCGCCCGGCGGGACAGGGGTATAATCGCCCTGCACGTTGTTCGGGTCGGCGGTGTAAGTTCCTCCAAGAGCAACCATATTCGTAGTCCTTTCTGTCAGTCAGGGGAGTGTTACGCGGCGAGCGCCGCGGGGCTTGCGCCGACCATCGCAGCCGCAAGGGCATTCCAGTCGAGCGGAAGTTCGGGAGGGAGGCGGTGTCGGTTCTTGGCGAGGAAGGCGGCCCGCTCCTCGGTGTAGATCACGCGCTGGCCGGAGCCGACGCCGCGCGTCACCTTCTTGTTGAAGCCCGCGTCCGTCTTGGTCGTGTTGACCTTGAAGTTGGCGAACAGCACCATGTCGGCGTGCTCCTGCACCAGTTCGGATGCGCGCTTCTGCAGTTTGATCCCGTAGCGGTCGTAAGGCTCGGTTTCAGGGCTGTCGAAGCGGGTGATCTGGGCGTGGGCGGTCTGGATTACCGCCATGCCCTTCTCGTCGCGCAGGAAGTTGATGGCGTCGAAATAGTCGCGCCAGACATCGAGCGCGGCGATATAGCCCTTGCCGAAGCCGGGGGCCTCGATGTCGGCCCACTTGTTCCGGCTGCAGGTTTCGGCCCACACCATCGGTTCCAGCCAGTCGAGGCTGTCGACCACTGCCGTTTCGAAGTCGTGATCCTCGCTGCACAGCGCGGTCAGGGCGTCCATGACATCCTGAAAGGACTGCGCGCGCGGGAATGCGTCGATGGGCGTGCCGCTGGGTTGGCCGTCCTCGATGTTGACCAGCACTGGCTTGGGGGCGGCGCTGGCAAAGGTGTTCTTACCGATACCCGCGACACCATACAGAATAATTCTCGGCGGCTTAGGGCTATCCAAGCGGTTCAAAGATGAAAGCGAAATGGCCATTTAGAGGCTCCTTACGGATTGAAGTTGAGTTCGGCGAAAGCAGCGTTGCGTGCCGCTATTGCCTGTTCGATAGTGGGAAACTGCCCAGCGTAGACGCGCCGCCCCTCGTGTTGAAAGCGGACGCAAAAGCCGGGGCCGTTCTTGTGAATTCCGCGCTCGCCAGTGCGGCCAGTTGGCTTTGCATCCCTGAGAAGATGCCTTGTGCGCAGCGACGGAATACGGCCCTTGCTGGCCTCACTCATGCGAGCCCGAACTTCTGGGCTCGGGTTACGACAAGCTGCGGCGCGCTTGGCGATAAGTTCGGGCGATTGCTTTTTGCCCAAGACTGCAAGCCGCAGCTTTTCTTTGGTTTCTGCGCTCATACGCTTCTTTGCGGCCGACATTTTGGCGCGCGATTCGGGCGAGCGAGTGACGCCCAAATTGCTCGCTGCGACTGCTGCGATGTTGTAGCCAAACTGGCGATCAGCTGATCGCAAGGTGTCGAGCCACTGCTGTTCGGCCCAAGCCAACGCGGCTTTGTCGGCTTCGCATTGTTGCAGAACCAGAAACTCGAACGCGCTCTCGCCGTGCAAATTCCAAGCGTTCTGAAGGTGCGAATTGTGGTGCCTGTTGCCGTTCAACTCATTGCGGTGCATCCGCCAGCGACACTCGATGTCGATGGATTGTCCGACATAGTGTTTGCCGGAAATCTTGTTCTTGATCGAGTAGACGCCGCAGGTCACTTTACGCCGCCTCCCGCTTCGCCAGCGCCACCGCAAACTGCGGCTTGCCGGTCTTGACCGTGCGGGCAGGCTCGAACAGGTCGCGAATAGCCGAGGGCCAGGCATCGTACTTGCGCTCGCTCACCGAAATCTTGGTGTCGACGTACTCGGCAGGATCTTCGCCCCAGCCCTTGATCGTCTCGACCGCCTTGGCGACGCCCGCCGGATCCCAGTCGACCCGCTTGGGCAGCGTCACCTTGATGTCGTATTGCCCGTCCTGCCGGTGCGAGGTGCCCGGGGCATTGATGCCGGCGGCATAACGGCGCTCGAATACGCCGTGCAGAATGGCGACCATCTGCGACGCGCTGGCAAGGTGGGCGTCAGCCTCGGCTTTGAGATTGGCGAGCATGTCAATCGGCAGTGCGTCGAGCACGGTGGGCGGCTGATTTACGAGGCTGTCGAGCGTCATGCTCCGCCTCGGTTCAGTTGCGGTTGCGGTTTCGGTTGTTGCAGTCACTTACAAATCCTTTCGTCAGTCAGGGGCTTGGCCGTGGCGGGAGTGCTGCTCACCGGCCGGTGCAAGTCTTTCGTCAGTTCCGGTTGGGAGGCTCCGACGCGGCGACTTGGAAAACCGTGGGCGCCTTACGGTTAGCCCGAGCCTCCCTTTTCCAGCGCGGCGACCGTCACGCGGGCGATGCCCGGGATGTCCTCGCGGCGTTCGATCAGAATGCGGTCGTTCCAGCAGTCGTCCGGGATCGGCAGGTTCTTCACCAGCAAATCTTCGATCGCCTTGTTGCAGTTTCCGGCGTCACGGACGCGGCCTTCAATGCCCAGTTCGATGCGAATGCTCATCGGCGTCTCGGCCGGCCACTCAGGCTTGCCCGCTGCCCGCCACGCCATCATCACATGCCAGCGCGCTTCCTCGATCCACTTCTTGTAAAGCGCGGACTTGGCGCGGCCGCCGTTCTTGAGGTTAACGAACAGGTGGTTTCCGCTAGGCGGCAACGGCATGTCGATGCACAGGATCGGGCGGGGCTCGCTGGTCGCAGCAAGCGTGCTCAAAGAGACCGGCAGCACATGGCGCTTCACGATACTCATGCCACCAGCCTCAGACGCTCGGTGCGAGCAATCAACCCATCCAGCGCGGCTCGGGCCCGCTTCATATCGGGCAGGGCGTCGAGCAATTCCTTGGGCGTCTCAGTCGCACCGCCGGGCCCGTCGGGGCACCGCATGTCGCACATGCGCGAGACAGCGCGGGCCATGTGGCACAGCGGATCCTCGGTCGGCGCACAAACGCGCGTCGCTGTGGCGCCGTAGAGGGCGTTGTAGGGGTTAACGTGGTCGGCGCCGTAGACTGCGCCAATGCGGGCGATGGTCAGAGCGTTGAGGTCCGCGCTCTCGTTCCGGGCGTTCCGCACCGTGCCGATGGAAATGCCCAGCCGGTCGGCCGTGTCCTGATCAGTCTCGCCGCGCTCACGCTGGATATCGCGGATCATGTTGGCGACTGCGCTGCGCAACTCCTTTTGCGTCGGAAGCCGGAGGGGCAGCAGGACATTGGTTGATCCGTCAGGCATCAGGGTCTCCATGTTCAAAGCAAAAAATCTCGTCATTCCCATCCATTCACAGCGTCTATGCTTGCCGCCTGTCCCCGCGCCGCTTGTCACATGCAGCTGGATGGGCTTCGCAGCCGCTGACGAGCGTCGGCTGTTGGGAAGACCGGGGGGCGGTGTGGGGGAAGGCCGCATGGGCGTGCATGACGCTGGCCATGCTCATGCGGCCTTTTCGAAACTGGGCGGCGTAACGTTCGCCTCGCTTGCAAGCGCCAGCAAATCCTTGCGGCGCCAGCGCGGGATCGAATTTGACGATTTCCAGCTGGAAACAGTCGTGGGCGACAGGTCGAGAGCGGCGGCAACCTTTACGGTGCCACCAAGCTGGTCGATGAAGGCTGCTACGTTCTGCATGCCGCCATCATTACGCAAATCGTAATGCCATGGCAAGCCCCCAAATTACGATTTCCGTGATCGACAGCGCTTTTTCTCTTGCGCATGGCTTGTTCATGCTGACGCCCGAGGAAATCCGCGCCGAGTTGATCCGGCAAATCGATGCAGGGGTTGTTGCCCAGGCGCAGGTTGCTCGGCATTTGGGCATTGCGCCCGCGCGGGTGAGTGAGATCAGAAAGGGCGAACGCCGCATTCAGCCGGATGAGCTGGCCCCGCTGGCTGAGTTGCTCAAAATGGTGCAGCCGGATCCACTGCGAGGAACTGAGCTTAGCGAGCCTGATATGATCCCGCACTTGGGCAAGGTGGCTCAAGGGGTATGGCTAGAACAGACCACCGACGAGGAATCCTTGCCCGCTGTTCCTTATGACAGATTCCGAGGCGATCCGGCGCCGGTCGACCTGTTTGCGGTCACCCCGGAAGGCACAAGCATGAATCGCCGCTTCCCTGCCGGCAGCCGCCTAATCTGCCGCCGAGTGCCGTTCGGGTCGGCGGATGTCCGCAGTGGGCAGTATGTCATTGTGAGCCGCACAGCCCATGATTTGCGCGAGCTCACCTGCAAGCGCCTAGAGATTGATGGCGAGGGAAATTACTGGCTTCACAGCGAAAGCGATGATCCGCGGTTTGCCGAGCCTTGGTTTATCGGCCGCCCGGATGATGGGCATTTCACTGACATGGAAGTCTGCATCGAAGGACGCGTGATTCGGGCCGTGCAGATGCTTGATCTCGACTGAGGCAAAATAATTACGGAAAACGTATTGACTGAGTGATACGGAAACCGTAATACGTCGTCATCCCCTGACGGAGACGACACATGCCCATCCTCACCCAATCCGAACTCCCCCGCCTGTTGCGCCGTTACGTCAACGTGCGCTTGGCGGGCGGTGATGGCGGCCAGCGCCAGTATGTCGATATTGCTGCGGCATGGCACCCTGAGAGCGACGACGCGGCTTGCAAGTATCCTGACTGCGATATTCGCGGGTTGACCGGCGCTGGCATTGACCGCGCTTGGGACGGCGACAGCGAGGTAATCCGCTGGGAGCTTATCCGCCGCGTGACCGTGGGCGAGGTGATCCGCGATGCAGACGGGTTCTTGGAATACCAACCGCGCAAGACGTATCATGTGATTGCTGCGCGTGCTGCTGTGCAGGTGATGGCATGAGCGGGGGTTATACGCCGGGGCCGTGGCGCATCAACCGGATTGCAGCCACCAACATTGAAAGCCCCAACGGGCGCAGTGTGGCGGCGACTGGTGGCTTCCAGGACGGCACCGAGGATAGCTTCCTTACTAATCAAGCCAACGCCCGCCTGATCGCAGCCGCGCCGGAACTGGTGGAGGCGCTGCGGGAATGCGCTGCGATGCTGAAGGCGCACAAGATTGATTGCGTCGAACTTCACAGTGCCGCCGCACTCCTAGCCCGCATCGAAGGCGGTGAAGCATGACCCGCGCCCGCCGCGAAGGTCGCCGCATCAAGGAGCGCCTGATGGACGCATTGTGGGCGGTTGACGCTTACGACGATTGCGACGGTGCGCACAGCTATCGGCTGAACCCGCCTGTTGAGGAGTATGGTCGGAGGTTTGGCGAATGAGCGGCCTTATCCAGCGCGCCCGCATTCTTGAGGCAGCGATGAACGACCGCATCGAGCAAGACCGCAAGTGGTTTGCCGAGCGCCACACCGAACTGCGCCAGATGCGCGACATTTTCAGAGGGGACGATTGATGGCTGATTGTCAAACCTGCCTCCACTGGAGGCGCAACGACCAACTGCCGGTGCCTGATAATGCGCCAAGGCCCTTCAGTGTATTCGGATACAATCTGCTTGCCGATATGCGCTCAAATTGGGAGCGGCGCTTTGATGCAATCCATCGCGCATCGGTTGAGGCAAGCAACGCCTTTGGTTCTTGCAGGCGTTTCCCGACGAGCAAGCAAACAGCGCCGGATTTCTACTGCGGCGAATACGCAGCCGCCCCTGACGCCGAGGACGCGGAAACCATCGCGTTGCTTAACGGCGCACCCGTGGAGCCTGTGGCTGATCTGACGGCGTGTGGCTATCCCGAGGCGTGGCAATGAGCCGGGCGGAACTACTGGCGCTGGCAGAGCGCGTCGAGGGGCTGACGGGGCCGGATGTGTGCACCGCAAAGGCTATTTTCGCGGCTGTTTATCCTGAGAAGGTGCCGTTCGACATTGTATCTAGCGGTTATGGCTGGCGTGAAGACAGCGCGGGATGGTGGCTGGAAACAGGTGAGGACAGCCGCAACCCACGCCAGACTATCTACCCGCCGAACTGGCTAGGCTCACTCGACGCCGCGATGTCGCTGGTGCCAAAGGGATGGACACTTTTTCACCTAGATGGACCGTGGAACAGCGACCCGTCTCACGCTACCGTAGCGAACGGCGATTTTTGCGAGGGTCAAGCCGCCACCCCCGCGCTAGCCCTGACCGCAGCGGCCCTTCGCGCCCTAGCGGAGCAACAGCCATGACCCGCCTTTACCCAGAGCACGCCCTTATCGCAGCGATCCTGCTGGCCGTGTGCGCGTGTCCGTTCGTGAGGGGGTGGCTGTGAGGCTGCTGCAATCGCTCGCGGGCGGGGCTGTCATGCTGTGCTGGATTTGGGTGCCGATGGGGATGATGATTTTGAAAGGAATTGGATTGTGACTGACTGGAATGTGCCCGCGCGGCTTCTGATAACGACGAACACGCTTGCTGGAATGTTTGCAAGCTGGGCTGTCCAGCAGTCGCCTTATGACGCGCCTGAAGGGCTGGATAAGGCCATCCGCGATTTTCGGTCTGCGTGGCCTTCAGATGAAGAACTGCGCCCGATCATGCCAGCGCAGTATTGGAACAGCTACGGCGAACTTTACGAGGCCCTGTATACCCTGTTTTGCGAGACTGAGAGTATCCGCGCTTGGAACGAACCCAAAAGCAAGCACGGCGCTTCGATTGTGTTCAGCAGCCGTTATGGCGGACCCTCGCCCGACGACGACTTTATCGACCTAGGGGCGCTGGCAAACAACGTAGCGCGCGAGGCGTGGAAGGACGCGCTTGCAGACAAGGCGTTCGATGACCGCTTCAGTGCAGAATGGGAATCTGAACACGGCACCGCACCCTTCAAGGACACCCCCGCATGACCCCCACCGACAAGCTATCCGAAGCGGCTGCGCTGCGTGCGCGGGAGCCTGACTATGAGGCGTGGCAGCCGGCTGCACAAGCATTTTGGCAAGGCGCTTATCCCGGCCATGATACCATGCATCCCGTCACCGAAGCTGAAGTTGTTCGCGGCCTGATCGCAGCCCTCCCCCTCGCGCCCGCCGAGCCGGTGGATGATGCGTGGGTTGAGGCGACAGCGCGGGCGATGTTCAAGGAATACGGCGGCTACCATGATACCTACGAGATGATCGAAGAGGTTGTCCGCGCGACCCTACAGCGCGGCGCACGGTGGCCGGGGGAGGCGGAGTTGCGGGAACTGAGGCAGGCTCTCGTCAATCACAATGACGCGCTGCGTTCGGCCCATGCCGTTGCAGCACGCAAAGGTGCGGATACGAATTGGGCCACATTGAGCCCGCGCATCGGTAGTGTGCTTTCGTTTCACCACGACACGGTGAACGCCGCCCGCAATGCCCTGCTGGAAGACGCGTCCGACCGCATCCTCGGAGCCGCATCATGACCGCGCCTGTGGAAGCCGCGCCTGTGTCGCAGGGGGCGAGGAATACTTACGGCAGGTGCGCGGACTGCTCCCCCCACTACCACGACCATCAATGTCGCAATCCCGACAGCCCCTACGGCGGCAAGGTTAGGTTGCCACAAATGGGCTGCTGGGCCGCTAAAACCACACACCTACAGGTGAGCCATGATTGATCCTAAAATTGCCTCACAAGTTGATCGGAACCGCGCCGTCGATGCGGTGGAGGCTATCGTGCGCGACGGCTTTGCAGTCGGCTGCTGCCTTATGTCCGAAACAGACGGTCATGAGTTTGCCGCTTATTTATCTGACGACTTCGCCCGCCACCGCATCGCCGCCCTAGCCGACAATCAGGCGCTGCTGCGTGAGGCGGTGGATTGGTTGCGCACGCACATTGCCGAGGTCGATGCCGACAATGCCTATTGGGGCGGGCCTCACAAGCGGGAATACCTCAGTGCTCCCGAAATCCTCACCAAGCTCACCGCCGCGATGGCGCAGGTAGAGGGGGAGGGGTGATGGTAGAAACAACCGAACTGCGCTGGTTTGACGCCATTCCGAAGTGCGCTCGATGTGGAAGAGACGCGCACGGCAAGCTGATGGGCAGCATGAACCAGTCGTTTGGATGGCATTGTCGCCGATGCGCGGACAAGCGCCTGAAGGACAGCGAAAAAGCACGCAACACCGCCCGCTGATGCGCGGGACATGATGGAGGAATGAGAGATGGAGCGCGAGCGCGATTACATGTTCGACGACGATTTTCACGACTTCGAGGACGAGGACGACACTCTCTACGACTGCGGCCTGATGCCTGACGGGCAATGTATGCTTGCTGGCACTGAGTTCTGCGATTGGGATTGCGGGAGGCTTCACTGATGACCCCGCCCCTCACTCTCGCCGACATCGCGTGCATGTGGGTGCGCTGGGGCGAGGCATGGCAGGATGATGATGGAGACGAAGATGAAGCCTGCGATTGAACCGCGCCGCCTTGTCGGCCCGAAATACAAGCTGCCGATCGCCACCCGCAACGGTCGCCCGGCATGGATGGATGCACCGCCCAGGAAGCGGGCGAGCCACACCCGCAAGGAGTCCTCGTCATGAGCGGGGCGAGCGAGGAGCTGGTGAGGGAACTGCGCACCACAGCTGCGATGATCCGAAAATGCGGCGCGTCCAGCATGGAAGCCGACTTTCTCGACACGACCACCGACGCCCTCACCGCCGCCCAAGCCACCATCGCCCGTCTTGAAGCGGAGCTTGCGGGGGCGCGGGAGGCGTTGAGGGCCGCCAATGAGCCGTGCTGGTTCTACTACGGTGATGATTGCAGCAGCGAACGATGCAGAGGCTCAATTTACGAGTGCATAGACGAGGACTTCGAATACGAAAACGACGAACCAAAAGGCGACCATGTGCTGTTGATTAGCGGAGCGCGCCCGGTGCCCGATATTTGGGTTGCTCTGCACTACTACACAGAGGCCGAGAAGGACGCGCGGGACAGCGACGACGAATACACCTTCACGGAGCATAACAGCAAGGAAGACGCTGAAGCCGCCCTCCGCCGTGGCATTGAGATAGGGCAGGCCGAACGCCCCGAATTGACGCGGGATATGGTGCGGGAGGCTTACTTAGCAGCCCAAAACTGCATTGCGCCCAACGAACGTTTCATCGACCGCCTCCACGCCGCGCTTCAGGAGCGCCTCAAGTGAGCCGCCTTGCCCGCACCAACATGGCAGAGGCAGTCGCGCGGGATATGATCGAGGGCGTGTTCAAGCCCGTTGCCATGCCGGTCGATGTGACCGATGCGGCTGCGTTCCCCGAAATCGCTGCGGCCATTGCGCACGCGCGGAAGCTTAAGGAAGTTGGGTGATGCCTAGGTGCCGCGATTGCAAGCTGTATGACCTTCAAGCGGTCAAGAGCGCCAGCGGTGCCGTGCTGTCACATAAGGCCGCGCGGTGTCTGTGGAAGTCAACCGAGCAGTGGCCTGTCAGCGTTTCGGAACGAACCGCCCGCCCGACGCCGCACATGATGCCCCCGAACGAGGATCATCGCTGCCAGCGTTTCATCAAGGTGCACCCATGACCTCGCCCGAACAGATCGCCCGCGCCACCGCCAGCTTTGCGGGAAAGACGCCTGAGGAACGGGCGCGGCTGCTTGGGGAGTGGTTGTGAACCCTTCCGAATTCGACCGCTGCCTGGATGCCGCCGAGGCACGTGAGGTCAAGCGCTACCGTGCGAAGGCTTGGCGGGTGGTTCTGTGCGGGCTGGCCTGCTTCTGGATTGCCGTAGGTGGCTGGGCCTTTGCTGAAACAACGTGGAGTGTGATGAGATGAGCAGTGGAAACAGCCGCAGTTGGGAGGTTCGCCCATCGGATCACCGCGTAGGCGAGCGACCGAAGATATATGGCCCGTTCTGGCCATACAACCGCCGTGGCCTCCCCATCGTGCTCAAGAACGGCATTCCCGCGTGGATGGTGGCAGAACCGCGCACCCCGCCCGCATCGAAGGGAGAACAATGACATGAAGGAAGTGACGCAACGTTGGAGCAAGGAAGGTGAGTTCGCCGACGCATTGGCGAACGGCACGACACTTGAGCAGCACCTCCAAACCACCCGCACCGAACTCGCCGCGCTCAAAGACACGCTTGTTGAGCGCAACAACGAACTCCACGTGGCTATAGCGCGAGCGCAAGAGTGGCGGGCAGAAGCTGCTGAGAAAGACCTCCTGATCCACCAGCTAGGCGAGAACGCTGCCTCGGCTGCGCGGGAGTATGCGGAACGGGTTGCGGTGTTGGAAGAGGCCGTGGAACGCGCTGCGAACGTGTTCTCAGATTATGCCGAACTACACAGCGCCAAGGGAACCGAAGATGGGCGTGCAAAGGCTCGCAAAAACGCGGCGCTGGCCGAAGAACTCCGCGCCGCCCTCACCGAGCAGCCGAAATGAGCGGGCCTGATGCTGAGACCGTGGCGCGGGGGCTGACGAAGGCGCAGCGGGATGCGGTGGCTTGCCCAAAGGCTATCCTAATTCCCGCGATGGGGCTGAATGGGCACGACACCGTGATCCTCGGCTTTCAACATGGCAAGAGCGCCAGGGCACTGCACGCTCGCGGGCTAGCCATGCTGCCGTGGGCCCCGCAAATCCTCACCCCCCTCGGCCTCGCCGTCCGCAAAATCCTGGAGAACGATGATGCAGCGAAGTGACGGCCCGCCCGTGAGGCGCTGGATGGAGATGGGGCGGTGACAGCTCAGGCTATCGCTTCGAAGTTTCGCCGCGCATTGCGGAACGAAACCGGCGCGACCTTCACCAACGAACAGTTGCGCGAGCTTGGCAGGCTCGGCGTATTGCGCTTGCTTGCCGAGATTGAGGCGGATGAATTATGTCACGAGAAAGCAGCCCCTACCGACGCGACCCCTACTGGCTCGACAAGCGCCGCGATGGGCGTTCGCAATTCTGGCAGATCGCTAGGCCCAGCGGAGGGACGATCCTATATCGAAGCACTCGCACGCTAGACTTGCCGACTGCCATCGCGGCGATGGACGCATGGATTGACGCGCAGCGCAGCCTAGGGCGGCAAGACCCGAACGAAGCCGAGGTTGCCGCCGCGTTGGTGAACTACTGGCGCGAGAAGGGCAGCAAGGCGATAAACAGCGACCAGACAGGGCGGTCGCTGCGCACGTTCCTCGCCTTCCTTATCCAAGACAGAGCAGGGGCTAAGGCGGTTATCACAGACCTTACGCCCACACTGTTCGAGCGGTTCCGCGAATGGCGCATGGGGCCGCACAGCTTCACGCTGACATGGTTCGGGGAGGCGTTCGACTATCATAGCGAAGGCGTTTCCGGCGCGACAGTGCAGCGTAACGTGAATGACGTTCGGGCCGCGATCTATCATGCTGAGGCCAATCTGCGCATCCCCATGGCCCCGCGCATTGGCGACCTTGACCAGCGGTATCTATCGGAGCCGCGCGAGCGCATCCTGACAATCGACGAAATGGCGCGCATAGCATGGTATGCCTCGCACAATCCGAACCTGTTCCGCTGGTGCGCGCTGCAATTTGCAACCGCCGTGCGCCCTATGGCCGCGCTCAAGTTTGACCCGCGCAAGCAATATGACGACAAGACGGGGCTAATCGACTTGCAGCCTGGTGCAGCGCCGCAGACCCGCAAGCGCAACAGCAAGTTGCCCGCGATCCGGCCTTTGCGTCCCGTGCTACGCGCATGGGCCAAGGATGGGCTAGAGAAGGTCGATAGCCGCAAGACCGCATGGCGCATCATGCGGCGCACACTAGGGCTGTCTGCGGACGTTTACCCTAAGACCATCCGCCACACCATCGCGACCATGCTTTACGCTGACGACAGCGTGCCAGAGCGCGAGATTGTCGAATTGCTAGGCCACGAAGGCAAGCTGGCGCGCACGACTCGCATTTATGCGAAGTATGATCCGGCGCGGCTGCGGAACGTCACGCGGGCGCTGGCCACTCTTTGGCTGACCGTCAGCAGGGAAGCGCGGCGGTTCGGGTCTGACCACTCTCTGACCACAGTGGGGCAGGGCGGGCAATTGGCCATTGCGCGTAAGGACGAAAAGTGCTAGTTTTCCGCTTAGTTGCAATGGTGGGCGCGACAGGGATTGAACCTGTGACCCCACCCGTGTGAAGGTAGGTCGCCAATCACGCTACGGTGATATGATCACGCCCGGAATCACAATCTTCCCGCCATTGCCTGTACTCGATTTGTACGATCTGCGGGGCTGATCAAGCGCGGGGTTGTGGAACACATGGCGAACTGCGCTATGGCGCAATAATGATTCTCGCAGCCCTCGCCATCGCCGCTTGTCCCGTCCCGCCTGCCAGGCGCATCACCTGCGTCGTCGACGGGGACACCGTCTGGATAGAGCGCGAGAAGATCCGGCTGCTCGACATCGATGCGCCTGAGATGAAGGGCGACTGCCCGGCCGAAAGCAGGCTTGCGATCAGGGCGAGGGACCGGCTGATCGTGCTTCTGCAGCGACCCAACCTCACGATCGCGCGCGACGGCACCGATCGTTATGGCCGGACGCTGGCACGGATCGGCAACACCGGCGACCAGCTTGTCCGCGAAGGGCTTGCCAGGCGCTGGGGGGACCGGCGCGGGTGGTGCGGCAATGACTGATCTGGATGAGCTTCGCCGGACGTATTCTCGGGTCGAGGGCCTGCTGAATTTCTACCCGGCAGACCGCATCTGGTGGATCTACATGCGCAACGCTGCAATCGAGGTTGCAATGCGGGCGCATTTGCCAGAGCTCAAGGAAGCCTGCGAACTGGTCAAAGCATTCCCGGAAAATGCTCCGAATGAACGGGCGCGGTGGATGACGCTGCGCCAGGCGGTCGCTCGGCTGCTCGAACGAAACTGATGAAGCAGCCTCGTGCCGGTCGGGAAAGGCGTCGCCGGCGCGGGGGCGAACAGGCAGCCGGCGACGTAGTGGGGCTGGGTCGGCGCGGATCACGCCGACCGAAGCCTCTTCTTATCGAGAGTGCAGTTGAAAAGCAGTTAACCGCTCAGGCTTGTCGGGTTTTGACGCCCAGTCTTGATCGGATTTTTGCCCGCAGCGTGACGCGCTTATCATCACGATGATGCCGAGCGTCGCGAAGCGGCTTTTCGATCAGTCGATAAGTGGCCTCGGCTGCCAGCAAGGAAGCCGCGATGGCAGCACCCATGTAGATCAAGCCGCGAACGCCATACTGCACCCCGAGGTAGGAAGCCGCGCCCATCAAAGGGTAGTGCCAGAGGTAGACGGCGTAGGAGCGATGACCGAGCCATTGGAACGGGCGCGACTCCAAAGCAGTTCGCCAAGCGCCGGACCCGGAAATGCAGCCGGAGACCGCGACAGCAGAAAGGAAGATCACCACGACATGCGCAATCTGGGACGCGAGCGAAGCCTCATCGAGCGGCAGGGCACCGCAGATCACAATGCCTGCCAGCGCAGCGGCGGTGAGCCAGCCCAGATCACGAAAACGAACGTAGGCCAGAAGGCATCCGACCAACAGCGCATCGGCGCGCGTGTCGAGGCCGTTGTAGATCCGCTCGGCAGACGCTCCATCGAAAAACAGGTAGAACCGCCAGATCGACAGGGTGGCAATCGCAATCACCAGAAACCTGAAAGCGCTCTTTCTGTCCTTCAGAAGGAGCAAGAGAATGATCGGCCAGATCAGATAGAATTGCTCTTCGATCGACAGGCTCCAGTAATGGCCGAGAACCCCACCATCATCTGCAAATTCCGGGAAGGCCCGCCGCCAGTTCATGAAGCTGAACACAGAGGCGGCCATCGACCAGTAAGAGGTCTTCACCAGCCCTGCCTCGAACAAGAGCCACGTTGCTGCCACGACAAGCAGCGCAGGCGGCATCAGCCTTTGAATGCGGCTCTGGTAGAACTGCCGCATCTTCGGCTTATTGATCAGCAGATAATTCGTGATCACGAATCCGCTGATAACAAAGAAGACGCTGACCCCAACTCCGCCGCCCGGATACAGAAACGGGAAGGCGTGACCCAGCAGCACGATCGCGACCGATAGCGCCCGCAAACCGTCGATAGATTCTACTCTGTGCGGCACGAGGTGGTTTTGCATGGCGGCCTATCGTGAGGGGCTTGCTTCTGATGCGACCCCGTATCTCTATCGCGCACAGGTTGCAATGAATGCACCCGGCGGAGAAGCCAAGCGGACCTCGTAGTCTCTCAAAACACCCCCAGCACCTTGCGCCGGCTGCGCTTCAATGCCTCGCGGTCGCGGACCTCGCAGCGCTCGACGATGCCGATCGCGGACAGAGTCCGGTCATTGGCCTTGTCGAGCTGGCCGGTCTGGGCGTCGGCGAAGGCTATCCAGTCGCCTGCGCTCTCGCCGTCCGGGAGCGGGGCGCCGGGGACAGGCTCGCGCCATTCACTTGGCAGCAGGCTGCTGCAGGCACTCGGGGCGGCCACGATAGGCGGCGCGCTTACACAGGCTGCGGATGCCAGCGCCATGAACGCCAGCGTCGACAGGCGCATCAGCGCCGGGGGCAGAGCGGATTTCATCGGTGTTCTCCAAGGTGGTGCGATCGGTATCGGCCGCGCGCGCGCCGACATCGCCGACGGTGTTGGCGGCATCGGCCCCGCTGGCGATGGCAGCGCTGGTCTGGTTGCGGCCGAGCTTCGCTTCGGTCTGGGCGGTGCGGGCGGTCTGGCAGCTGTTGAGCGCGACCAGGACAAGGATGATGGCAACCAGCACCAGTCCCGCGACGATCTTGCGGACCAGCGGGCTCACAGGCGCGGCCATTGACCGGCGGGAACCACAAAAGAAGCCTGTTTGCCTTCTTTATCATGTCGGCAAGGCAGAGGCGCGGGCTGCATCGGACCTTTCCGCGGAGCTAGATTGCAATAGTTGTTGCAGGTAGGGCCACCAGGGGTGCAGCGACCGGGGCCCGCGTCGCTTGCATTGGCGCAAACATGGACGCCCGCGAAGCTGCGGCCTTCCTCCCGGACTGTGATCTCAACGTCGCCGTTTTCGAGGCGGTTGATTGAGACATATCCGGGATAGGCGCTTCCGGGCGCGGTGTAGGCGAAGATGTTATCGCGCATAAGATTCTTCCTTTTTCCAATTGATACGATGTCATCAAGTTCCGCACGGAAGGCACTGCATACGCCTTCGACGATGGCTTCGATTTCTGGGTCAAAGCTCACAACCCGCGCAGGCAGATCGCCCGCTCCCTCTGACGACGCAGGGTCAGGCCGCGCACTTCGCGCCCGCCGGCCTTGTTCCACATCAGCATGGCCTCGCAGCCGCCGCGCCAGTCGCCTGCGTTGAACCGCCGCGCCACCGTCGATCGGCAGAAGCCGCCGGTGCCGATGTTGTAGGCAAGGCTTACGCTGGCGACGAGCTGGTGTTCGTGTTCCGGCCGGGCAAGCGCGGGGACGCAGGCAAGCACCGGCTTGGCATGGGCGATGAGCTGGCGTTCGAGCCGGTCGCGGCACCCCGGTTCGGTCTCCACCATGCCGCGCCGAACGCCCTTGGTGTCGCCGTCGCAGATCGTCCACACGCCAACGATGTCGGCATAGGCGGTCAGGTATTGCGGCCCGCGCTTGTGCTCCACCAGCAGCGCGCCGTCATCGTTGACGCTGGCTTCAACCTTGCGGCCGCTTTCATCGTGCGGGATCATCGTGGCGAGCGCGATGGCTGCCCCGGCGCCGATCAACGCGACGAG
>Ga0065704_10070780_pt1 | contig 16221 bp, 13 predicted proteins | sample SwiRhicommuniRL2_FD_59091 | JGI IMG/M metagenome (GOLD analysis project Ga0065704, IMG submission 59091) | Switchgrass rhizosphere bacterial communities from Rose Lake, Michigan, USA - RL2 v2 (version 2) | ecosystem: Host-associated > Plants > Roots > Rhizosphere > Soil | place: East Lansing, MI
TAAGCAATTAATTCTCTAAGAATTTGCAAAAATTTAATAGCTTCACAATATTTACATCCAGGAACAAATCAAAAAATCAGGGTTTTGTGAGATTTCACCTAATCTATGGTAACGGAGTTATGGCCCGGTGATATTTGAAGAAACGTTATGTTATTAACTCTTTTTGAACCGATAAAAAATAAATCTATATCCTTTAAGATCCGTTGAGTAAAGTGCTTCTAACTCTTTTCTATTGTATGATAATTACACCAGTCCATTATTCTTCCCACAAACATTTTCAGGTAGTTTTCTGTTAAAAATATATTAGACCAATCAAATCTATGAGCTTGAATACCAAGATAATAAATAAAAATCGACGCACCGGCTTCCGGTATTAATTCTAAGTCTTCATCCAGTAATTCTCTTGATTCTCTATAACCTTCAAGAAAGCTCTTAACTTTTGATTCATACTGATTTTTATCTTGTTCTATGAAAAATAATTGCTTGCAGAAATAGGCAAGATCCAGAATAAGTAAACCATTCCCACAATTATCGAAGTCAAATATTGTTATGTCATTTTCATTGTTTACACTTAAATTGTCGTACCATATGTCAAGATGTACAATCCCTTTTTGACTAAGTTTAAAGTTGTTTTCCTGAAAGGATTTTGATATTTTTTCAACAATTTGTCGTAACAATTTCATCTCATTCAGATCTTCTGAAAAATATTGTTTTAACAGATCATACGGTTTTCTTAGAAGTATTTCAGAATCATAATGTATTCTGGCAATTTTTTCGCCAGCCGTTATGTTGTGAATTTTAGCAATAAGAGAGCCAATGGAAAAGCAATTTTTATTTGTCAGCAATCGCTTTTTACCACCATCTGCAAATGAAAAGAGAACAACATAACGGATTCCTTCAGGTGCATTGATTTCATGGATTAATTCATCATTTTTATCAGCAATTGGAAACGAAACAGAAAGATTGTTGTTTTTGAGTGTGTTAAGAAGTCTCAATTCTTCTTGAATTTCAGTTTTAGTTCGCCACTTATGGCAATAAACCCTGACAACATACCTCGTATTGGGATCTGAGATGAAATAAGTGTGATTTACTCCTGTTCTAAACAGTTTACATTCAAAGTGTTCATTTAAATCGTATTTTTCCATTATAAAACGACCTAAATCCTTTTCTGATAATGTTGAAGCAGTTACTGGGAAAGTTGTCATTGGTTTTGTTAAAGATTAATATTTAATCGATTTTCTGGTTTACCAGATTTATTATGCATGTAATTATCTTTTCTCGATCTACTCAGTTCTGATAGCGATTGATTTAATTAAAACTCGTCTTCTAGCTTATGATAAAGTCGCTGAAATTGTTCAAAATTTCTTAAATAGACAGCATGATTTTCCCCACTTGGCATATAAAATTGTTCAGCATCATCTACCACATTCGATACCGCCTGTTTTATGATAGGCTGCTTAAACTCAATTCCTAATGCTTCCATACCTATCAGTGCTGCTCCCCATGCAGAGCTTTCTACTGTGTTTTTAATGAAAACAGGCTTGTTAAAAATATCTGCTAATATTTGAACAAGATTATGAGAACGCGCAAAACCGCCACTTGCATATATTTTGTGAATTGGGCCTGTGTTTTCCTCCAATGCAATTCCCACGCTATAGATTGCAAACAGCATGCCCTCCATCATTGCACGGGCAAAGTGAGCCTTGGTGTGTTGCAACTGTATCCCAAAATAAACGCCTTTTGCATTGGAATTCCAGTACGGAGCACGTTCACCAGTTAAATAGGGCAAAAAAATCAAGCCTTGTGATCCGGGATTAATGGAATCTATCATTTCGTTTAATAAGGCGGTAATATCATTATCCGGTATTTTTTCGAGTGATTCATATGAGAAGGTATCTCGAAACCATTTCCGCAAAACACCCCCATTATTAACAGCACCTCCAATTATATATTCATTTGGTCTAAGGAGATAACTAAATAACCGTTGCTTAGTCTCTGGGTTTGGAAGAGGGCTGGTTACCCGTATCGCTCCACTGGTGCCAATAGTTACAGAAGCAACCCCCGGTTTCACAGCTCCCACGCCCAGGTTGGCCAGACAGCCATCGCTACCGCCAATAACAAATAAAGTACCTTCGGGGATGTGCATAGCGGCTTCGATATCTGGGTCTAGCAATCTTGAAACATGATCAACAGGTACAGGCGTTGATAGTTGTTCAGCAGAGATTCCCGCTAAATTTAACGCTAAATCCGACCATGCTAATTGGTGTATGTCAAATAGTCCCGTAGCCGATACAATGGAATGGTCAACCAGATAGGTCCCAAAAAGTCGGTAAAAAAGAAATTCCTTAATGCCAATAAATTTATGGGCTCGAACGAACACTTTTTCATCATAGGATCTCATCCATATTAATTTGCAAAGCACAGACATAGGATGAATGGGCGTTCCAGTCTGTTGATATAACAGTCGTCCTTTTTCAGTTGTCTTCAATTCAGTAGCTATCTCTTCACTTCTCCGATCAGCCCAAATGATACAATTTGTGAGCGGCTTGCCCGATTCGTCAACAGCTATTAATCCGTGCATGGCACTGCTAACCGAAATACACTTAGGCTCCGGAACGTCATCAAAGTCTTGTAATTCAATCATCAGACGCGCGACGGAATCGATACACGCGCTATAAATAATTTCAGGATCCTGTTCGTAATGTCCTTCCAAAGGATTCAGTATAGGATAAGATATAATGTGTGTTGCCAAAACGTTACCTTCCAGGTCAAATGCAACGGCTTTTGTAGATGAAGTACCAATGTCTAATCCTGTTATCATGATTATAATCGTTTTGTGAGGTGAGTGTTCTAAATATACAAAAGTTATGCAATACGTTAACAATCATTATAAAAGACAAACGTAAATTTAAATATATCCATTATATAACTTTATAACTAATATATTTAAGTTGATTGTACCAATCGCAACCTTATCTAAATTATGAGTTTTACTATTGAATACAAATAAAATAGCTTCAATATAGGCACTTACCATTTTATACTTTTAACTTGGTATATTTTTAGTATATAGTTGCTATTATTAAAATCACTAAACATACTAAAAGTAGAGCCATCACTATGAGGATTAATTAATATTAAAGAATAATTAATATCATAATGATAGGGAAAATAATTGTTCCTATCATTCATTGTGATATCACCACCACTATTTCCTATAGCTTTTTTTCTTAAGTTTCCTAAGTGACGGCAACTAATATAATACATTTGTGTCTCTATAAATATTTGTACTGTCAAATGTAACCTACATCTACAGCTATCCCGTGAAAGCTTTCAATAAAATGATCTCACTATCACTGCTTCCTATGAGATTTATAATGGTTTTACCAGATTACATCACCCATAGCTAAAATTATTACCAGGGACATTCTTTTGATTCAGGGTCGTGGTCTTCACTTACAAATTTCCCTGTTGGTACATTTTTATCCATCAATGTATTCACAATCTTATTTGCAGCATCTTCGGGTGTTCCACTCCCCTGATTATTTGTCAGGTCAGTTTTTATAAATCCCGGATCAATAAGATTTATTCGGAACTTCGGAAGTTGGTTTGCGAGCGAAATAGTATACATATTAAGTGCAGCTTTTGACACGGCATACACCATAAAAAGATTGGCATTCTCGTAATATTTCCAATTCCTGTCGCTATGAAGCGTCAATGAGCCAATACTTGAACTGATGTTGATAATGCGCGGTTCTTCCGATTTATCTAACAGGTCCGTAAACGCTTGAACAACTCTTAAAATACCATACAAATTCGTATTAAATACCTTTTCAAATTCTGCAACTGTTGCTGTCAGTGCATCTTGCGGCATATCTCCGGTAATGCCGACATTATTGATTAGTACATCTAAGTGGCCTGCTTTTTTTCCAAGTTCAATCCGGGCATTCTTTACAGACTGATCAATGGTGATATCAATTTGCACAATTTCAGCGTTGGTCAGTCCTTCTGATTTTAATTGTTCTAATGCCTGCAGACCTCTTTCTTGGCTACGACAACCGAGATACACATAAAATCCCTGTTGCAAAAGCTTTTTTGCTGTAGCAAAACCAATTCCTTTATTGGCACCCGTAATGAATACTTTTTTCATTTTTTATTGATTTACAAATTTGATATTGCAAATTTGGATCAATAAAAAGTACAATCTTTTCACATTTGTGAAAAAATGATCAACGGATACTTTTTCTTACTCTGCTTAAGGATTGCTGTTTCATCCCAAGATATGATGCGACGTAGGTAAGCGGAATGCGATTGATCATATTAGGATAATGCTCTAAGAAAGACAAATATCGTCCTGTAGTGTCTTCTGAGATCAATGAGCTCCTTCTGTCAAGTTTTTCCGATTTGTGCTTGATTATTATTTTATGAACGATGTCATTTAAACCAGCAACAGACTGCAACAACTCCTGCCAATCTCTTTTTAGGAAAGCAATAAATGAGCAGTTTGTAATGGCCTGTAGATTAGCGATTGGCGTTGCACTTTTATCCGGATTATCCCAATCTGAAAGCCAATAATTTTCTCCCACAAAATAATGGGTAATCTCTTCTCCTTTATCGTTGTCATAATAAACACGAAGAATTCCGTTTGTAACAAACCCAACGTATTTTGAAGTTTTTCCCGTTTCCCAAAAGTAGTCGCTTTTCTTCAGTTCCATATCTATTGACTTGCTTGCTATTAATTCGATCTGGTTATGGTCAAGATTTCCAAATTGAGATAAGAGATCTATAAATTCCTTCATTACGCAAAGCTATCAAATGTAACAACAAATACAGCACACAGTTCACTAGTTATTTTCTTGTTCAACTTTTAGGATTTAGTACAGTTCAGGCTTGACTGGATCTCTAAAAACAGTAGGTAAATTTTTGCAGTATCCCAATATAGATCTGAAGTTCATTCTTTTTCAAAGCTATTAAAAACTAGTTAATAACCTCTACAGCACTAATCATCGAGTCATTAAATCCTTTATCAAAGGTGTTTTTGCTACCGAAGAAATAAGACAAACACTTTGATTCCAGTCCTTTTGTAGCTCTAACGACAACTTAAAGGCAGCGCAAAATGAGTGAAGGGATGATTTAATGACGCTGTAAGATGTCAAGTTTGGTAAATCATAAATTTCGTTTTCTAAAAGACAAATGTATTATAGAAATTAGTATTTCGTAATTCTTTTATTTGAATTTGATGGTATACTGTCCAGAATATTTTGGAAATACTCTTTTATCTTTTGGTCAAAAAATTATTGATCACCCTCGCAACATCAGCCGTTCTGATGTATTTGATGATGTTCTTAAATATGAATTCCATCAATGATTATTATACCAGTCTGACCAGAATATAGATGGCACTGATGATGGTATTTTAATGATCGTTATGATGGGTAAAATGTATCCTAATAAAAAGTACAACAGCATGTTAATCGCAGTTTCTGTATTGGTTTTTACACTCACGCTTACTGGTATTAGAAAACAGGTACCTATTGGCGATGAACAATATCTCAAAGGGATGATCCCTCATCATTCCTCTGCAATTATGACCAGCAGAAATGCAGACATCAAAGATCGTAAGGTCATAAAATTAGCAGACAGCATCATATAATCGCAACAAAGGGAAATTGATGAGATGAGCAGAATGATCATGAGATTACACCAATGCATTATCTAAGATAAGGAGCTGGCCTGATCGAAGAAATAAGGGCGAAGTATGTCCTCAAAATTGTAAAAGCCTTCTTTTTTGTCTTTTAGATGCTCCGCTACAAACAATGCTCCGCTTCCAAATGCTTCACGGGATATGGATTCGTGAACGAGTCTCACGGTCTGGTAAGGAAATCCGAAGATGACCTCGTGTTTGCCCACAATTCCCCCAGCCCGGACCGAATTGATCGATTCGGTCTCCAGGTCTAATGTTTCGGCAATTCTCACAGCTGTGCCTGATACGCCGGATTTAGCCTTAAAGTGTTCTTCTATTAATTCAATATCGACCCCTGGGGCAATATTTTTCAACAGCGAAGCGGCAAACAGAAGGTAATTGACACCCAAAGTGATATTGGGTGACCAGAATACCGTTGTAGTTTCGGCAAGTTCTTTCAAAAAGGCAATCTGATCCTCCTTATAATGTGATATTGCAGATATGATCTTGACCCCGTGACGCGCGGCTGAGCTTCCGTACTGTAAAATGCTTTCAGCATCTGAAAAATCCACGATGATATCTACAGGATGTATCTCAAAAAATCGATCCATCTCCATCTCTGATCTCGAATAAATAATACTTGCGTCATCAGCTTCTATATTCAAAGCTACTTTGGCTGTTGACAGTCCTGGTTCACTTTTGTTTTTTAACACCCACTCTAATGAAAAGTCCTTACTGCTAAGAATTACATTAGCAGCGGCTTTCCCGGCTTTTCCAAAACCAATAAGACCTATCTTCATAATCATATATAATTTAAATGGGCAATGGATATGTTTCAAAACAGCAAACCCTGCCCTGTTAGTCATTTAAACGATAAGTAATGTACAAAAAATATTTTAACCAGGTTCTTAGAACTTTTTAAGTCAAGATATTACTAATTTAATATTCTCGCATCCATAACCTCTGTTCTTAGCTTTGATTGAATCTTTTAATAAAAGCATTTTGTGCGTTTTTCCCAAGTTGAATGTATCGAGATCAATATTGTGTATGTTCTTAAAAGTCGCAACATTTCTTATATTATATCCCTAACTAAGCCAGTTTATATTTAATCCCGACACCACAGGACAATCAGCACATTCATTTATTTTAAATTGCGGTACATCAATTCCAAAATTCAAGCAAATGAATATTATCAATCATATATTAAAAATTCTCGCTTTTATATCATTGAGTTCCGGAATATTAATTGTTTCTGCACAATCAAAAGTGATAACCAAAACAGAAACTTCAAAATTACAATCAGTAAAAGTTGTTCCTAAGAATCTGAATTGGTCAGAAAGAATGCTACTTTCCGAGATGCATCGCTTCCCCGAAGCCTGGATGCTGGACTTCAGCAAAATCCCGAAATGGACCTATCCTTCTGCCATTGTATTGGACGGCGCAGAAAAACTCTATGAAAAAACCGGCAAGAAAGAATATTACAATTATATAAGCGACTTTGGAGAAAAATTGATCAAAAATGATGGAACCATTCTTACTTATGAATTAGAAAAGTACAATATCGATATGCTGAATAGTGGAAATGTATTGCTTTATCTTTATGAAAAGGAAAAAAAACAAAAATACCTGAAAGCGCTTCAGACTTTACACTCCCAAATCGAAGGACAACCCAGAACCAAGGAAGGATCTTTCTGGCATAAAAAAATATATCCTTATCAGGTCTGGCTGGACGGACTTTATATGGGAATGCCTTTCTACACGCATTATACAAAAGATTTCATCACACGTAAAGATGCTGAAAAAGCTTATGACGACATCGTTTTTCAGTTTGATTCTGTTCAGAAAAATCTTTTGGATAAAAAAACAGGACTGCTTTATCACGCTTGGGACGAGAGCAAAGAACAAGCTTGGGCAGATAAAAAAACAGGACTTTCTCCTAATTTTTGGGGAAGAGCGATGGGTTGGTACGGAATGGCGATGGTTGATGTTCTGGACTTTTTGCCCAAAGACCATCCCGGGAGAGCAAGAATAATATCCTACATCAAGTCTTACGCTGACGCTGTAATCAAAGTTCAGGACAAAAATTCCGGACTTTGGTACCAGGTTCTGGATAAACCTTTAGAAAAGGGTAATTATGAGGAAGCAAGCGCTTCGGCGATGTTTGTTTACACAATTATCAAATCTGTCAACGAAGGCTATTTGCCACAATCTTACAAAGTTGCGGCTAAAAAAGGTTACGATGGAATCATCAAAAACCTAATTACTGTGGATGAAAACGGCGTTGTCAATCTCAATAAATGTTGTGCTGTTGCAGGTTTAGGTGGAAAGCCCTACAGAGACGGTTCTTACGAATATTATGTTAACGAGAAAATCCGGTCCAATGACGGAAAAGGGACAGGTTCATTTATTTTGGCAAGTTTAGAATTCGAAAAAAATAAATAAATTCGTTTATGAACATTAGAATATCAATTCTGTTCCTGTTTCTGTCATTAACGATATGGGCGCAGAAACCAACTTTATTTTTAATTGGCGATTCTACAATGTCCAATAAGGATAATCCAGATAAAAATCCCGAACACGGTTGGGGACAGGTTCTACCACAGTTTTTCACATCGGGAATCGAAATCCAAAATCACGCTATGAACGGCAGAAGTTCCAAAAGTTTCAGAACCGAAGGACGTTGGGACAAAGTTGAAAAGCACCTAAAAAAAGGTGATTTTGTGATTATTCAGTTTGGACACAACGACCAGAAAGTAAAAGATTCTACAAAATTCACCAATCCTTACACGCAATACAGAGCCAATCTGGAAAGATATGTGAATGAAACCAGAGCCAAAGGCGCAACACCGATTCTGATGACCTCTATCACCAGAAGGAATTTCAATGAAAATGGCGTTTTAGTCGATACACACAAAGAATATCCTTTGGTGGTGAGATTGGTTGCTGATGCTATGAAAGTTCCTTTCGTCGATATGCAATTGTTGACAGAACAAATGGAAATTGCAGCTGGTACGGAAAAATCAAAACTATTACACCTTCACTTTAAAGCCGGCGAAAATCCTTATTATGACAAGGATAAAGCGGATGACACCCACTTATCACGGTTAGGAGCAGAAACTGTTGCGAAACTTGCGGTTAACGCTTTGAAACCTTTAAATACTGGATTAGAAAAATATATCAAATAACTCATTATCATTAAACAATTGACAATGAAAAAATTCGGATTTATTGTTGTGATTTTAATTGTAAATCTAATTTCTGCCCAGGAAAAAATTACGCTTTGGCCAAAAGGTCAGATGCCGAATTCCAAAGGTCTAGAATTAAAAAATGAAGAAAAAGACGGTCGGCTTGTACAGATCAAAGAACCTGAATTATTTGCTTTCTTACCACCAAAAGAAGACCGGAAATCAATGGCCGTGATTGTTATTCCAGGCGGAGGTTATTACAAACTGACTTATGACCTCAATGGATTTCAGATTGCAAAATGGTTCAACACTTTAGGGATTTCAGCATTTGTCTTGAATTACAGATTACCGATTTCTCCCGATGTGAAGCAGAGAGAAATTGCACCGTTGCAGGATGTTCAGGAAGCCATTAAATTCCTTAGAAAAAATGCAGTTCAATACGGCATTTCACCAGACCAAATTGGAGTCATCGGAACTTCCGCAGGCGGACATTTGGCGGCATCAGTCAGTAATATTACAACGGATTATACGGAATTAAAAGACGACTGGACATCCATACCAATCATTCCGAACTTCGCAATCTTGGTTTCTCCAGTCATCGATTTGGGAGAATTTGCTCACATTGGAAGTCGTAATAGTTTGTTGGGAGAGAATGCTTCTCGGGAAAAAATCAACGAATACTCCATGCAAAACCGGGTGACAGATAAAACGCCTCCAACACTATTGATTCACGCTCAAAATGATAAAACCGTTCCGGTGATGAACAGCCTTCTTTATTATCAGGCTATGACCAAAAATAAAGTGAAAGGCGCATTGTTCGTTTTTCCTGAAGGCGAACACAAAATTGGAATTACCAATAAATCTGAACTCACAGACCAATGGAAAAAACTGTGTTCTGACTGGCTGAAAACGTTATTCCCCAACAAATAATCTTTTAACCGACAGTGCAGGATAATTTTTATTGGTATTAATATTAGTTTGCAATTCAAGAATTCCTTTAAAATAATCTGAATCAATCTTATGAAAAAATATATTCCACTCTTGTTCACATTGGTTTTGCCTGTAACTGTTTCGGCTCAGTACCAACCCTGGACTTCCGCAAAACAGCCTTTAAAGGAAATCAAAGCCTTGAAAAAACAAATCAAAAAGCCTGAATTCAGAAAAGTGGATTATCTGGTGACCGATTTTGGAGCAGTTGGTGACGGAAAAACAAAAAATACGGAAGCTTTCAAAAAAGCGATTGAAAAATGTAATGCTGAGGACGGCGGAAGAGTTGTCGTTCCGAAAGGCGTTTTCTTAACGGGAGCAATTTATTTAAAATCAAACGTGAATCTTCATTTGAGCGACGGTTCTACGATTTTGTTCAGTCAGGATAGCAACGACTACCCTATCGTTTTCACCCGTTGGGAAGGAATGGAGTGTATGAATTACTCCTCTCTGATTTATGCTTACGAAGAAGAAAATATCGCAGTAACCGGAAAAGGAACTTTGGATGGGAATGCTGATAATGATAATTGGTGGTTCTGGTGTGGTGCGACAAAATATGGCTACAACGAAACCCGTCCGGGAAGACAAAATCCTGCCCGTGCAAAGCTTCACGAATATATGGCGCAGAGAAAACCTGCAAGAGAAAGAGTTTTTGGTGACGGTTGGTATTTGAGACCTAATTTCGTTCAGCCTTACAAGTCGAAAAACTTTTATATGGCGGATGTATTGGTTAAAAATTCTCCAATGTGGAACCTTAACCCTGTTTTATGTGAAAATGTTTTGATTGAAAGAGTAAAAGTCCTCAGTCACGGACCGAACAACGACGGTTTCGACCCTGAAGCCTGTAAAAATGTATGGATTAAAGATTCCTATTTCGACACAGGAGACGATTGTATCGCCATCAAATCCGGAAGAGACGAGGACGGAAGAGATATCGGAAAACCTGCCGAAAACCACATTATCGAAAACTGTGAAATGAAAGACGGTCACGGCGGTGTCGTTATCGGAAGTGAGATTGCAGGCGGTGCCAAAAACATTTACGCTATCGGAAACGTAATGGACAGTAAAAATCTTGACAGAGCGTTGAGAATTAAAACCAGTTCAAGCCGTGGCGGAATCATCGAAAACGTATTTTTCTACAATACAAAAGTCGGTGCTTATAAAGAAGCTGCGGTTCGTTTCAATATGCATTATGAAAAGCCGGGAAATCACATTCCGACAATGAGAAATATATGGGTTGAAAATCTAACTGTTGATAAAGGCGGAAAATACGCTGTATTCTCTGATGCTTACGAATCTTCTCCTGTAACCGATTTTACGATGATTAATGCAAAAATGGTGGGCGTTCAGATTCCTTACAAAGTGGATTATATGAAAAATGTGACGCTGAAAAATGTAACCGTCAACGGAAAGCCATTAACCGAGTTAAAACCATAAAATGCGCAGAAAAACCATTTTAGCCGGACTCCTAATTTTATCGGCGTTTTCGCATTCTTTTGCCCAATCAAAACATTGGCAGAACAAAGAGCGCGAACTGCATTATAAAGAAGATAAAGGCGATTTTTTATTGGTCAACGGAAAATACAGATTCAACCGTGCGTTGTACGGAGACAACCGTGCATCGAGAGTTGAAGCCGGAGATTTACCGGAATTTGCATTGTATCTTCCGGGAATGGGCGGCAATCTTCAGTTTGTCATTCAGAAAGGAAATTCAATTAAAAAATTAATTCAGGCTGATAAAATTGAAACGCGTTATCGTCCGGGAACGATGTTATATGAAATCAAAGACCCGATTCTTGGAAACGGAACTTTGAAATTAACCGTTTTGGCTCAGGCAAAAGAAGAAGGTTTGGTTTTAAAAATGGAAACGGTCAATATAGATTCATCAACAAAAATTTATGCAGTTTACGGCGGAGCGAGCGGAACGACTTTCAGCAGAAACGGCGACATCGGTGCAGACCCGGAATCCGGATTTTATCTGTTGCCTGAATATTGTCTGAATAATCAGTTTCAGATTAATAAAAATCAGTTTCAGATTAATTATTTAAATAAGAAAAAAGAAACCCAAATCGTAACCGGAAGTTTTTCAAACGTTAATTCGTTGCAGCAAACAGATGCTCAGACTTTAGAAAAACTGACTGAGTTTACTCAAAATAAAACAGACAAATCTCCGATTGTTTACGCATCTTATTCTTCTCAAAAGAATCCCATTTATATCCAAGTTGCAAAAGGGAAATCAGCTAAGAATTTTTCGGATGAAGAATTGAAAAATATCTTTAATGAAGCCGAAAAAGCTCGTGTAACATTAACGAATCGCATTCAGTTAAAAACTCCGGATGCTGATTTAAATAATTTCGGAGCCAATTTAGCAGTTGCAGCGGACGGAATCTGGGAAAGTCCGACCTTCCTCCACGGCGCTGTCGCTTGGAGAATGAGATTGAATGCATGGAGAGGCGCTTATACAGCCGATGCATTAAGTTGGCACGACCGGGCAAAAGAACATTTTGAAAGCTATGCGAATTCGCAGGTTTTGAAGCCGGATTCTGCGCCTGTTGTAATGGACACGATGCGTCATCTTGCGCGTCACGAAGAGAAAATGGGAACTTCTGTTTTTTCAAGCGGATATATTTCCAGAAATCCGAATGACAACACAAAACCGCATCATTACGATATGAATCTGGTGTTTTTTGACCAGCTATTTTCACATTTTAAGTACACAGGAGACAAAGAATTTCTGAAAAAAATGTGGCCGACGATGGTTCGTCATATGGAGTGGGAAAAACGAAATTTCAAACGTGACGATTTGTACGATGCATATGCGGCGATTTGGGCGAGTGATGCACTTCAATATTCAGGTGGAAAAGTGACGCATACTTCAGCATATAATTACAGAGCCAACCGTGAAATGGCGAAGCTGGGGAAGATGATTGGTGAAAATCCACAACCTTATGAACAGGAAGCTGATGCGATTTTAAAGGCAATGAAAAACGAACTTTGGATTAAAAACAAAGGTTATTTTGCTGAATATAAAGATGCTTTGGGCAATCAAATCGTTCACGACAAACCCGGAATCTGGTCGATTTATCACGTTTCCGATGCGTTTATTCTGAATGAATTTGAGGATTATCAGAATTTACAATACATTAATAATTACACACCAAAAATTCCGATTACGGTAAAAGGTGTGGCTCATAAAGACTATTATACGTTAGCAACGACCAATTGGCAACCTTACGATTGGTCGATTAACAATGTGGCTTTGGCAGAAAATTTACAGACCGCTTTGGCGTATTGGCAAGCCGGAAGAAATGAAGATGCGTTCCAACTTTGGAAAGGAAATCTGGTCGAGTCGATGTATTACGGCATCAGTCCGGGGAATTTTGAACAACTGTCTCATTATGATGCATTTCGTGGCGAATTGTACCGGGATTTTGCCGACCCGATTGGGGTGGCTTCACGAACTTTGACAGAAGGACTTTTCGGAATTTATCCGAATTTATTAGAAAATAAGATTCGCATCAAACCGGGATTCCCGAAAGATTGGAATTCTGCCGAATTGAAACTTCCGGATTGGGAGTATCAGTTTAAAAGAACTTCGAAAAAAACGGAATATTTATTTAAAGCAAAATATCAGAATCCTGTGGCGTTGGAAATGCAGATTCCGGTAAATTATTCCAATATCAAATCGGTACAAGTGAATGGTAAAAAAGTAGGTTGGAAGATTAAACCTAATTCTATTTTACAGCCAATTGTTCAGTTTGAAACGCCGAAAGGAAAAGATTTTAAGCTTGAAATTAATTATTCCGGTGAAGAACTGAAAAACGAACAGATCGATTTCATCAATTATATTTCTGAAAATCTTCAGTTGAATTTTGATTCAAAAAAGATAATTAAAGATATTCTTGACCCGCAGCAATTGATTAAAACTAGAAATGAAAATAAATTTAGTTTAATTCCAAAAGAAAGAAAAGGAACTTTTTTCGTGCAAGTAGAACAAAACGGAACAAGTTGGTGGCAACCTGTGAATGTGGATATTCGTTTTCCTTTGGAGGCAAAATGGATGAATAAAAAGCTTCGGATTGAATCAAAATCTGCAAATCCAATTAATGGAAAACTTAGCATTAATGGTTTAAATAAAACATTTAGTATTCAAAAAAATCAAAATACATCGATTGAAATTCCTGCAAATTATTTAAGCAAAGGAACCAATTCTATTGAGCTCGAATACAACGGAATCAAACAAAATATTGAAATCACAGATTGGGAAATTGAAAATCAAGGTCAGTTCAATACTATTTCATTAGCATCAAAATACAATGAAAAAGTAACTGAGATTTTTAACCAAAAATATCTTTCTCCTAGATTGAAAGTCCCTACGCTACAGCTTCCGTGGCAGGGAATCGGCAACTGGTGTTATCCTTTAGCATCAGCAGATATTGATGACACTGGCTTGATGGCGCGACGTAAAAATGGCAGAGTAGAATATCTCAGAATTCCTTTTTTAATTGATAATTCGGACAAAAATATTGCCTTTGCAAGTCAGTGGGACAATTATCCTGACGCGGTTGAAATTCCTTTGACCGGAAAAGGAAAGAAAATTTATTTTTTAATGGCTGGTTCTACCAATCCGATGCAGTCGCAGATTGTGAATGGAAAAATTAAGGTTCAATATGTGGACGGTACAACTTCTGAATTGGAATTAAAAAATCCTATAAACTGGTGGCCGATTGAGCAGGATTTGTTTGATGATAATTTTGCGTTTGAAATTCCGGATGACAAAATTCCGTATCGTGTCAGATTAAAAACAGGCGAATTGTACCAGAATGGAAATAAAGTAAGATATTCTGATACGTTAGGTCTAAAAAATCCGGAAATCACTAAAGGAAACAGCCGTGACGTAGATGGCGGTGCAGCAACCATTCTGGATTTGCCACTTGATGCGAATAAAGAACTAAAATCAATAAAGCTGACGGCAGTGAGCAATGATGTGGTGATCGGAATGATGAGTGTGACGGTTTTGAGATAAATTAAGCCACGAATGCAAGAATTTTCATTAAAAATTAATCAAATGAAAAAAAAATTAGCGTTCCTATGAAACACACCAAAATTTATGATGATTTTCCTCACAGATATGATTCCTAACGGAATCCAAAAAAAATATTCCATAGGAAAATTATCTGTGTAGAAAACAAAATGAGATAACTAATGTATTCCATGGGAACCCAATCTTAAAGCATACGACTGGAAAGAATAAAGAATAAAAAATAAGTAACTATAATGATTTAACCACAAAAGGTTCAAAAGAAATGTTTGAAAATAAGAAATTTAAAAGTTTGCAAAATGTATGATTTTCCATTCTCATTTTGCAATCTTTTGAACGGCTAAATAATAAGAGAAATCTTTGTCTCTTTTGCGATTAAAAACAAAATAAATTTAAAAAATGAAGAAAATTGCAATATATCTGAGTCTTTTCTGCATTGGATTCTCATACCTGAATGCTCAGAAAATTGACCGTAAAAAAGTCGTTCAGCGACATAATATCGTCAATGTAAAAGCAGATACGTTGTCTACTTTAACGGTTGGGAACGGAAAATTTGCTTACACCGTTGACATCACCGGAATGCAGTCGTTCCCTGAATATTACAAAAACGGAGTTTCTTTGGGAACGCAATCGGAATGGGGCTGGAACAGTTTTCCGAATACCGAAAATTTCAAATTTGAAGAGACTTTAAAACCTTACGACTTCAATAATGACGGACGAAAAGCGTTGTACAGTGTTCAAATTAAGGAGCCGGAGCGTAACAAAAAAGCAGTCGAATATTTCAGAGTCAACCAACATCGTCTGCAATTAGGAAATGTGGGAATTGAACTGATTAAAAAGAACGGACAAAAAGCGCAGGTTTCAGATATTCAGAACATCAATCAGAAAATTGATTTATGGACGGGAATTATTACCAGTGAATTTACGTTGGAAGGAACTCCGGTAAAAGTCTGGACAGCTTCATTTCAAAATTCAGATAAAATCGGGGTTAAAATTGAATCGGATTTAATCAGTCAAAAAAGATTGAAAGTTTTCGCTCGCTATCCTTATCCAAGCGGACAGTTTTTGGATGAAGCAGCCTTTTACGGGAATGCTGATAAACATTCAACAAAAATCATATCATCAAACTCAACCGAGGGATTGATTGAGCATAAATTGCAAACTGCAGATTATTTTACACAATTATATTTCACCGATGGAAAATTAAGCGAGGCTGGAAAACATTATTTTGTTTACGAGCCTTCTTCAAAAAGTAGAAATTTAGAATTAACGGTTGAATTTTCAGAGAAAAATCGGAAAACTTCAAAAGGATTATTTGCTGATGC
>Ga0065704_10070781_pt1 | contig 16182 bp, 11 predicted proteins | sample SwiRhicommuniRL2_FD_59091 | JGI IMG/M metagenome (GOLD analysis project Ga0065704, IMG submission 59091) | Switchgrass rhizosphere bacterial communities from Rose Lake, Michigan, USA - RL2 v2 (version 2) | ecosystem: Host-associated > Plants > Roots > Rhizosphere > Soil | place: East Lansing, MI
CCACCGAGATCTACACTCTTTCCCTACACGACGCTCTTCCGATCTGCGGTCCATACAGATCCTGATTATGTTTCCCGTTACAATTTTAATTCTAATAAATATACCGTAAACATCTTTACTGATTATGCAAAGACAATTGCTGATAAACATAACTTTCATGGAACGGTAGGTTTTAATCAGGAATGGTATACAGATCAAAGCGTATCTGCACAAAGAAATATGATCAATTCAAATGTTCCTGTTTTAGGACAGGCGCAGGGAGAAAGAACTGTAGGAGATAGCGAGCAGGAGTGGGCAGTTCGTGGTGTGTTTTACAGATTTACGTATAACTATGACGGTAAATATTTATTTGAATCGAATGGCCGTTATGATGGTACTTCAAGATTTCCTTCAGACATTCGTTATAAATTCTTTCCCTCATTTTCTGCGGGATGGCGTGTAAGTGAAGAATCTTTTGCTAAAGGTATAAAACCTTATATCAATGATTTTAAACTTAGAGCCTCGTATGGTAGTTTGGGCAATCAGAATGTAGCCAATTACATCTATATATTGAATTACGGAACAAACAGCCAGCTTCAATATTTATTAAATGGAGTAAGGCCGGTTGGCGTTACGCCTCCAGGATTGGTAGATCCGGACTTAACCTGGGAAACCGCGACAACTATTGATTTTGGATTTGATTTGACTGCCTTTAAAAATTTCGAGATCAATTTTGATTGGTACAGAAGAAGAACATCAGATATTTTGATTGATGGATTGAAATTCCCTTCTGTTCTGGGGGCTTCATCTCCAACACGAAATTCTGCAACTATTGATACGAAGGGTTGGGAATTAACTATGAAGTACAGGAATACGACTGGTTTTGGGTTAAACTATGATTTAGGTTTAACATTGGGAGATAGCCAGGCGGAGGTAGTGAAATTTGCAAATAACCCTAATAAACTGTTGAGTGATCAGTATTTATATGAAGGACAGAAGATGGGGGAGATTTGGGGTTATGAAACTTATGGAATTTTTCAGACTAAAGAAGAAATTACCAATTCACCTACTCAGAAGTTAATATCTTCTGGTCTTTGGTTCCCGGGTGATGTAAGGTATAAGGATATAGATGGAAATAATGAGATAAATTTTGGAAATAATACTGTTGGAAATTCAGGAGACAGGAAAATAATAGGTAACAGTACACCAAGGTATCAGTTTGGGTTTAACTCTAACTTTAGCTATAAAAATGTAGATCTGGATATTTTTGTTCAAGGAGTTGGAAAGAGAGACTTATGGATAGGAAACAATCTTTATTGGGGAGCAGGTACAACTGGTACATGGGAAACTTACAATAATTCCTGGACACCGGAGCGCACTGATGCCTTTTATCCGGCCTATAAAAATGCCAGCAGAAACAGACAGGTACAGACGCGTTACCTTGAAAATGGGGCTTACCTGCGTATGAAAAATCTGGCTTTAGGATATACCTTGCCGAGGGCCTTTACTGAGAAAATTAAACTACAAAGAGTAAGACTCTCTGCTTCGGCCTATAATTTATTTGAATTTAAGAGTGTGCCAAAAACATTTGATCCTGAACTGGTTGGTATGAATTATCCAATTATCAGATCGTATGCATTTGGTTTGCAGGCAACATTTTAGATCAATTTAAATAGAACTCAAATTAAACAAACATGAAAAGGAATATAAACATATATACATTAGGGATAATATCGTGCTTACTGCTTTTTGGGTGCAAAAAGAATTTGTTAGACAAATATCCTTTAGATCAGATCACTGATGAAAATTACTGGAAAACAGAGAACGACCTGAAGCTTTATACCAATAGCCTTTACCCGAAATATATTGTTGGATTTGGAACCGATTTTGCCGATGGTACGGTTCAACCGTATGGGGTAAACGTGAATACATTGGTTTATGGTGATGTGATTAGTGATAACGCTGCGCCACTTACCTATTCAAAAGTTGGAACTGATGAATACATAGCTTACCTATCTGGTGGTAGTGGCTCTGGAGGTTGGAATTTTGAAGGAATAAGACAGCTGAATTTTTTTATAGATAACTATAAACGCGCTAATCTGCCGGATAATGTTGCCAACAAATATTTAGGTGAGATTTACTTCTTTAAAGCCTGGGATTATTTTAATAAGGTGAAATTATTTGGGGATGTTTCGTGGTTACAGCATTCATTAAACATTAACTCACCGGAACTTTTTGAGGCCAGAACTCCGAGAGCTCAGGTAATGGATTCTGTAATTAATATTCTTAACAAGGCTATTGATTATTTGCCTGCTAAGGGAAGTGAAGAAACCAATCGTTTAAACAAGGATATGGCGCTGTTCTTAAAATCAAGAATAGGGTTGTTTGAAGGAACTTACAGGAAGTACCATACAGAACTGGGGTTGGATCCAAATGCATATTTAAAGTATTCGGTTGAGGCATCGGAGGCATTGCTTAATAAATACAGCTTAGTACAGGGAGACCATAATACTGTGTATAATAGTTTATTTGCTACAGAATCTTATAAAACCAACACTGAAGTAATTATGTGGAGGGAATACTCTGCAGCGGTTACTTACGGTGCAGCTTTTAGCCGCTATTTTGCACAAAATTTAAGGCATCAGTTTGGAGCTACAAGAAGCCTGGTAGACGAATATTTATGTTCAGATGGCTTAACAATTTCGACAAGCCCTTTGTTTAAAGGTAAGGAATCGATTCAAACAGAGATGGAGAACCGCGACCCGCGTTTAACACAGACTATTGCAAATTTTGGAACCTATAATCTGGCAAGTACCACCATACAAGGCGCAAATAATGCACCATTGCCAAACTTACCTGGTATGAACGGCAATAAGTGCCCTACAGGTTATCGTTTGGCTAAGTGGTTCTATAATAGCCCCGTAGACTGGGAGAGGGTTACTAATGGCCAACAGGCTGCACCTGTATTTCGTTTTGCGGAAATATTATTGAACTATGCTGAGGCAAAGTATGAATTAGGTGAAATTAATCAGTTGGTTATTGATCAGACAATTAATAAACTAAGGGACCGTGTAGGAATGCCGCACTTAATTATGGGTAACGAGCCTGCAGATTCACGTTTGGATGGAATATATCAAACTTATGTTGGAGTTCCAATTAATCCTTTATTGAGAGAGATTCGCAGAGAAAGAAGGGTGGAAATGGCATTTGAAAATACACGTTGGGATGACTTAATGAGATGGAAAGCGGGTAAATTAATTAATGTTCCTGTTGAGGGAATTAAGTTTGTTCAATCGCAATTCCCAACTGTGGTGGTTAATAAGGATATATACTTAAGTGCTGAGGGTTACATACTACCGTATTTTAAAACAATACCAGCAGGACGCAAATTTGATGAGACAAAGGGTTACTTATTCCCACTTCCGACAGAAGATTTGCTTTTGAATAACAAACTGGTTCAGAATCCAAACTGGAAATAAAATAATCTATTTAATAAAAATATAAGACACACATATTCAGTAAATCATGGTTAGAAAACCCATTAAAAGCTTTATTACCCTACAATTATTATTTATTTTAATTACAAGTACGATTTACGCTCAAAATGCTGACAGGATAAAACTAAAGCATGGCTCGCACCGTGAGGGTAAGCGGACTGATTCTGTAATGCAGAAATGGAGAGGTAACGGTTTGGGACAGTTTATTCATTGGGGGTTGTACGCTATTCCGGGAGGAGAATGGAATGGCAAACAGTATAATGGTGCGGCGGAATGGATCAGATCGTGGAATGGAATACCTAAGTCGGCCTATGATTCTTTAATATATAAGTTTAACCCAATAAACTTTAATGCGGATGAGTGGGTTTCCATTGCCAAAAATATGGGTGCAAAGTATGTAACCATTACTACTAAGCATCATGACGGTTTTTGTTTATGGCCAAGTAAGTATACCTCTTATACTGTAGCCAATTCCCCGTGGAAAAAAGACATTATGAAGCCGCTGGTAGATGCTTATGATAAGGCTGGTATTGATGTGATCTTATATTTTTCAATTATGGACTGGAACCATCCGGGATGGCGTTATGATATAAAGACCAAGGCGGACAGCATTGCTTTTGAGGGCTTCAAAAAGTTTACCCGCAATCAGCTGATAGAATTACTTACGATGTATCCAAAAGCCAAAGGGTTATGGTTTGATGGCACCTGGGATAAATCGTGGGTTAAGCAGGCTAAGTTTGCAGATGAACTGGAAGCTGAAATGCGAAAGCTGCGCCCGGGTTTGATTATAGGAAGCCGATTTAGAGCAGATGAATATGGAAAACGCCATTTTGACTCGAATAATGTATTAATGGGGGATTACGAGCAAGGCTGGGAACGTAAACTTCCAAACTCAATTGCTGATGTTCATGGTAATGACTGGGATTGTGTTATGACAATTCCTGAAAATCAGTGGGGATACAATAAAGCATGGAAAGGGCACATTAAAAGTTCAAATGAATTAATTGAAATGACAGCTAAAGCTGTTTCATTAGGAGGCAATTTTGTTTTGAATTTTGGCCCTAAAGGTGATGGTTCTATTCGTGATGAAGAAAAAAAGCTTGCATCGGAAATAGGGGATTGGATGAAGATTAACAGCGATGCGATATACAATTGTGAATATAGCGGGTTAGAGAAGCAAGACTGGGGTTATTTTACAAAGAAGAGGGATAAAGATAAAGTGTATTTAATTATATTTAATATGCCGGTATCGGGCGCTTATCGTGTAAAATTACCCGCAAAAACTGCAATTGCCAAATCTTATCTGCTTACTAACCCAAATATGGATTTAAGAGTAGAAGAAGTGCATAGCAATGAATATTTTATTTATGCCAAACCCATTAATGAAGCTAAACCTTTTGTGATTGTATTGGATACCAAGAAAAAGGAACATAATGGGGAAAATAATTATGAAAAGGCCAAAATATGAGAAGAAGGAAATTTATAGAAGCACTGTCATTTGCCGGAATAGCTGGTGCCGTTAAACCAAGTCAGCTTTTAGCAACAGAGCAGCACGCTGAAAGCTTAAGTTTATACAAGAACGACAGGCAATACTGGTATGAACTTTTACATAAAATTGCTAATCCTGTGGTATCCAATCTGGCTGGTGGAACATTGAAAAAAAATATGCCACTGGAAAAATCAGCTACTTTTGATTCCAGATCATTAAGTGTAACCTACCTTGAAGCGGTAGGTCGCACTTATGCGGGAATAGCGCCATGGATTGCTTTGCCTGATGACAATAGTAGAGAAGGTATATTGAGAAAGGGATTGAAGGATGATGCGATTACGGGGTTAAATAAATGTTTTGACCCTGCCGGTGCCGATCTTTTAAACTTCTCAAAGGATTATCAACCAATTGTTGATTCGGCATACCTGGCTCAGGCCTTTTTAAGAGCACCTATAGCTTTATGGCAACCTCTGGATTCTTTAACCAAACAAAGAATTGTAGCCTCGTTTAAATCGTTAAGGAACAGGAAGCCATTTAATAGTAACTGGCTATTGTTTGGTTCTATTACAGAAGCATTTTTACTATCAGTTGGAGAGGAATATGATAATGGAAGATTGATGCATGGGGTAAAGAGCCTGAATGATTGGTATAAAGGTGATGGTTGGTATGGTGATGGGCCAAATTTGGCTTTTGATTACTATAATTCTTTTGTAATACACCCAATGATGGTTGATACGCTACGGGTTTTGGTTGATCATAAGCTGGAAGAAGAAAAAACTTATGATCTGGCATTAATGAGAATGCAGCGTTATGCGGTTGGTCAGGAAAGAATGATTTCGCCCGAGGGAACATATCCACCTATTGGTCGCTCTATTACTTATAGAACCGGTGCTTTTCAGGCATTAAGCCAGGTTGCGCTTATGGAAAAGCTCCCGGAATCTATCACGCCAGCTCAGGTCAGGTGTGCTTTAACTAAGGTTAAAAAGAATATGTATAGCATGCCAGGGACTTTTGACAAGAACAATTGGCTGACACTGGGATTTTGCGGACACCAGCCCGGGATAGCAGATTATTATACATCCACAGGTAGTCTTTATATGGCTACACTATCATTTTTGCCATTGGGATTACCCGCAACAAATGTGTTCTGGACACAAGAGCCAGTTGACTGGACTGCAAAAAAGGCCTGGAACGGACAGTCATTTCAAAAGGACTACCATGTAGATTACTAATGGACTTTCTGATGGATTTCCTTTAATATTAACAAAGGTAATTGTGTGCTTAAGGCCAGTTTTCTGGTCATACTTTTATGAAAAAGCCCCTCAAAGAATCCATATGATCTTGCAACTATTATTACTATGCCTGATTGATGCTGTTTAGCAAATTCCATTATCCCTAATGCAATATCCGGATTATCAGTATAATGATACTCGGAAGTTTCATTATCCCATAATTTGTGCAGGTTGTATTGTTCAGTAATACTACCGGGATTAAAATGGGCTGATTCATTGTGATCAACATTTAATAAAAGAAGTTTAGCGCCTAAAGCATGGACAAAAGATTTTATGGTATCTACGGGGCTGCTTTCACTTACCTCTTTTAAGTCGCAGCTTAGTACCACGTTTTTTATAGTTGTGTAATTGGATTCGTTAGGGATTACCAGAACGGGTACGGCGAGATTTTTGGCGATGCTTATCGTATTGCTGCCAATTAGTGCTGTAAGTCCTCTACTTTTTCCGGTGATACCGATTACTACAAACGGATCGGCATATTGCTCTGATAGATCTTGCAGACCCATTATTAAAGGATTGTTGTTAGCATGAACTTCAAAGGAGGCATCTGAGGTGCATAAATCTAAAATTGCTGCTTGTAAATTTTGAAGAGAGTTTATGCTCTTTTCATGTAAAGCATGAGCATCTCTATTTTCGGGGAAAGGAATCTCAGTAGCAGTAGGCAACTCATATGAATGATATAATACGATTTGCTTTACACTAAGCTGTGTACTTAATGATGCTGCATACCTTGCTGCATTTAATGCAGATGCGGAAAAATCAGTTGCAATGATGATGGTTTTCATAGATCAGCTCTTGATTCCTGCTGTTTTAACAAATGTTACCTGCTAAATGTTTTGGTTTTCAAAAATCAAAGACTGTGTAATTACTCAGTCTGTGAGAAACTTATACCTACTTTTTGTGAATAAAATTTCACAGGTATGTGAAATAAACTGTGAAATATTTACAAAATGGTTTACAACTAGTTAAAGTATGGTTCATGAATTATAATAAGTCTGTAAATTCATATCATAGTATTTAATCAAACATTTATTGTGTTTAATTTAAATTATATTTTATGAATCTAAGATGCCTCTTATGTTACTTAATGTTAATAATATTAAGTAGCTGTTCCCGCCAAAGGAATTTAGTCTATTTCAGCGATTTGAAAGGAACGAATGAAATTAGTTCACAGGTTTTAGAAGCAGGGGAGCCTACCATTCTTGAGAATGATGTATTAGGTATTACTGTTAATAGTACCAGCCCCGAATCAAATATTTTGTTTGCCCCTGTTCCTGGCAGTCCAACCATGGGCGGAATGTATGAAAGAGAAGGGTATAGAGTAAATAAACAAGGTTATGTAAAGTTTCCGGTTATTGGACAAATTAAACTACAAGGTTTAACAGTAGGCCAGGCACAGGCACTTATGGAATCGGAACTTAATAAATATGTGAAGAATGCCATTGTAAATATCAAGTTTATGAACTTTAAGGTTACAGTAATAGGTGAGGTTAACCACCCATCAACTTTTACGGTAACCAGTGAAAAAATAAATCTGCTTGAAGCATTGGGATTGGCAGGTGATATGACGCCATACGGTAAAAGGGAAAATGTTTTACTTATAAGAGAAGTTGATGGACAGAGGAGAATGGAACGTGTAAACCTTAATAGTAAAGATGTACTTAGCTCGCCATACTTCTATTTGAAACAGAATGACGTAATCTACGTAGAACCTGATAAAGCAAAATCGGTTGAGGTAAGTAATAATAATAGGCTAATGCCTCTGATAGTTGCAGCTATATCTGCTGTTGCTGTTTTGGCTACAACTTTTTTGAACAAGTAAGGCAGTGTTAATCTTTTAAACTTAAAGAGATGGCTTTTAATAAACAAACTCCGATAAATAGCCCTGATTTGAAGGTGCAGATTATGAAATATGCTAAGTATTGGTATTTCTTTGGGCTTGCATTGCTTTTAGGCCTTGGTGGCGCATGGCTGTATCTTCAGGCTACTGTAGCTAAATATAAGGTAACCAGTACTTTGCTTGTTCAGGATGATTCAAAAGGTGATGGTTTGTTGAAAGGAACTGCTTTTAGTGATCTGAATATGTTTAAGACTGCTAAAACCGTTGACGACGAAATGGAGGTTATGAGGTCAAGGGATTTGATTTTTAAGGTGTTGACTGATCTTAAAATGAATGTACGCTATCATTACAAGCTTCCGTTGAAGATGAAAGAACTATATGGAAGGAATTTACCGATGGAAGTGCTTGTTGAAAAAATTACTGATAAAGCACATGCCTTAAAACTTACCTTAAAACCTATTAATAATGATCAGTTTATTTTAGGTGAAGAAGGTAAACAAACAATTTACCGGTTTGGCAATAAAATTACACGCCCTCAATTCAGTATTGTGGTTGAAAAAGGACCTGCCTTTGATGCTACAGGTAAGACAGTGCATTTCGGCTTTGTTGATCTATATCAGTTGGCTCAGGCCTACAGCACTAGTGGCCTGGTTATACTACCTGTAGTTAAGGATGCAAATACTGTTTCGCTAAGTGTTATGGATGCTATACCAGAACGTGGTGTAGATATGTTGAATACATTGATCTACAGATATAACCAGGAGAATGTGAGCAATAAGAATTTAATGGCTTTAAACACTATTAAGTTTATTGATGGTAAATTAAAAATGCTGACCAGTAATTTATCTGGTGTTGAACAAGACGTAGAGAACTACAAAAGGAATAATAGAATTACTGAACTAAGCGCTGATGCGCAGATGAACTTACAGTCGTCTGGGAATTACAATGATCAGTTATCGACCAGTGAAGTACAATTAAGCCTTATTCAGTCTATAATTTCTTATTTGAAAAATGCTGATAGTGAGTTTGAATTGGTTCCCAGTACTCTAGGCCTAAAAGATCCAACTTTATTAAGCCTTACCGAGAAATATAATGACCTGCAAATAGAAAGACAAAGACTGTTACGAAACAACAGTGTAAGTAATCCTTTGGTTATAAATCTTACAGAGCAATTAACCAGTTTGAAAGCCAATCTGTTAGAGAACCTTAGCATGATACGAAGAGGGTTAACTTTAGAGAAAAATAAGTTGAATAGTAAGTCTTCTCAATTTGCTGCTAAATTAAACAGCGTACCAGTAATTGAACGTGGATTGCTGGAAAGGAGTAGAGAACAAAGTGTAAAGACAACACTTTATCAGTATCTGCTTCAAAAAAGGGAGGAAACAGAGCTTTCGTTATCTGCCACTATACCTACATCGCAGATCATAGACAGACCGGCTTTTAACCCGATTCCGGCAAAACCAAAAGTGCAAATGATCTATATGCTTGGGATGATGGCTGGATTATTTGTTCCGTTTTCCATAATCTATGTTAAAGATATATTGAATAATAAGGTTAAAGATATTTATGATATTGAATACATAGCTGTAAACGGAAAAATTCTTGGGGAGCTTAGTCATAAGGCAATTGGAGAATCTATTGTTGTGCATAAAGATAAAAGCACCACTATTTCTGAACTGTTCCGATATATAAGATCGAATCTGCAATTTATGAATACGAATAAGAACAACAAGGTTCTTTTAGTAACATCTACTACAAAAGGGGAAGGCAAAACATTTTTTAGCATCAATCTGGGCATCACATTGTCGCTGGTTGAAAAGAAAGTCGCAATTCTGGAATTTGATTTACGGAAACCAGATTTGTTGAACAACATGAACATGCAAATGAAATTGGGCTTATCTGATTACCTGAAATCGGAAAACGTGGTTATAGATGATATTTTGACAAAATCTCCTCAATCTGATAATTTGTATGTGATTGGCTGCGGAGAGATATCAGACAGTCCGGCAGAGATTCTGATGAGTCATAAATTGAAAATTCTATTCCATGAGCTTAGAAAACGGTTTGATTATATAATTGTAGACACTTCGCCGATTGGTCATGTAGCTGATGCATTTACATTGGCAGAATACGCAGATTCAAGTATTTACCTGGTTAGATACAATTATACCAACAAGGCTGATCTGGCAATATTTGAAGAAATATGTGAGAACAGGAGACTGGTAAATCCTATGGTTGTATTTAATGATGCCAAGAAAGAGAATAAGAATGCTTACCGCTATGGTGGCTACGCTTATCCTGGTTAGGAGCTAATAGGTACTAACGATTAGTGAGGGGGATTAGGTGACAGATCGGTAGATAGAAGGCCGATATATTCAAAAAAATGGACTGTGCGGAACTGAATTTTTCTCTAAAACTACAAAATATCATGTAAGTGAGGTAGCGAAGCTATATCTGACCACTATCTAATTAATAATCTCAAACAAATTATGGAAAATCTGCCAACTATCAGAACCAACATGCCACGCAGATGGTATGTGATCTACACCCGCCCAAGATGGGAGAAAAAAGTGGATGAATTGCTTAAACTACAAGGGATAACCAGCTACTGCCCTACAAGGAAGGTAAAGAATAAGTGGGCTGACAGAGTTAAAGAAGTAGAGATTCCAATATTTAACTCGTATGTTTTTGTATTCATTAATCCCAGGGAAGAGCTTAAAGTGAGGGTTACTTTGGGGGTATTGAACTTTGTTTATTACATGGGAAAACCGGCACAGGTAAGGGATAATGTTATAGAAGAGATAAAGCATTGCCTTGAAGTATTTCCGGATACTGAGGTGTTGGCAATGCAATATTTAGAAGTTGGCGACAGAGTTAAAATAAAAGAGGGCCTGATGAATTTGAAAGAAGGCAAAGTGCTTAAAATTCAGGAAAGAACTGTGGTTGTGGTAATAGACAGCCTGAATTGTGTTTTGACCACTAAAGTTGCGATCAATAGTCTTGAACTGATTAACTAAGACAAACTTTATAGAATTATGGTACGCTTAAAGGAACTGGATGTTTTAAGGGGAATTGCTGCGCTTAATGTAGTTGTATTTCATTATACATCTAAGTTCAGAATGAATTTTGGCCATAATTATCCTGCAAAATTTGACTGGGACTTAGGTCGTTATGGAGTTGAACTGTTTTTTATGATCAGTGGCTTTGTAATCTTTATGTCGCTTCAGGGAAAAACCTCATTGGAGGATTTTGCTTATAAAAGATTCTCACGACTGTATCCAACTTATTGGATTTGCGTGTTTATCACATTTCTAATCGTAAATCTTTCGCAGGACCCTAAAATGGAACCAAATAGCTTCTCGATTCTCTTGATGAATATGAGCATGTTACAAGGTGTTTTTGGGATAAAGAATGTAGATGGGGCTTATTGGTCTTTGATACCTGAGTTGTTTTTTTATGCCTTTATGGGCGCGCTGTTTCAGCTCAAAATGTTAGGCAAGGTGAGGACAATAGCAGTGATATGGTTAACACTAATGATTAGCAATAGCTTATTTAAACTGCCTTTTGGAGCCTATGTGCTTAATTTACAATATGGGATGTTTTTTTTGGCCGGAATTCTTTTTTACAGAATTAAATTTAAGGAAGGCGATTGGCGCGAACATATTTTAATAGGTTTTTGCTTTTTGGCTGGAGTAATAGAGAATCCAACTCTGATTTGCCTTGGTGTATTCTTTACAATATTTTGTCTGTTTTATCTATTTGTTTACGATAAGCTTAAGGTGTTTGCATGGAAGCCCTTTGTATTTCTTGGTTATATTTCTTACCCGCTCTATCTGCTGCATCAAAACATTGGTTTTGTGTTGATGAGAAAAATAGGAAAGTATATACCTAATGAATTTCTGGTTATTCTTATAGGGATTGTTTGTATGATAACTGTGGCGTGGCTGGTAACGCGGTTTTTGGAAAAACCAATACTTCATTTTTTAAGGAACTACAGGTTTAGTAAACCTCGGTATTCGGGTTCCTTTCAGAAATAAATCATTTAGATGTCTTTACGGAAGAAAACAATTTCAGGGTTGATCTGGAATTTTACGCAGCAGTTTAGTGTGCAGCTAATTGGCTTTTGCATTACAATTATTCTGGCAAGGATTTTACTTCCTGCAGAATTTGGCCTCATAGCAATGCTAGCTGTATTTATTGCAGTAGGTAACTCTCTTTTAGAAAGTGGTTTGGCGTCGTCACTAATAAGATCATCGGATCTTGGACAGGACGACTATTCAACAGTTTTCTTTTTTAATCTGGGTGGCAGCATCGTTTTATATGGCATTATTTACCTTATTGCGCCGTTGATATCATCATTTTATCATCAAGACGTACTTACACTGATTCTTAGGGTTTATGCGCTGGATTTTATTATAAATGCTTTTTATGGCGTGCAGAACGCACGATTGACAAAGGAGATGAATTTTAAAACGCAAATGAAAATTCAGATTCCAGCGGTATTGATAGGAGGGTTGCTCGGTGTTTTTTTAGCATGGCAAGGCTATGGCGTGTGGAGTTTGGTTTGGATGGGATTATTTCAGTCTTTTTTATCAACCGTAATGCATTGGATTTATTCAGGTTGGGCGCCCAGTTTAGTGTTCAATAAAGAATGTTTTAAGAAGCACTTTTATTTCGGTTATAAAATGACCCTGACAGGGCTACTTGATATTCTTTACAAAAATATATATGTATTAATCATTGGTAAATTTTATTCTGCCGCACAATTGGGATTTTACTCACGGGCTGATTCGGTTAGCCAACTACCAATAGCAAACATATCGGCAGTAATAAATAAAGTAACCTATCCGATGTTTGCCTCCATATCTGATGATGATGTGAGATTAAAAGGGGTGTACAAGAGATTAATGCAACAGGTTATTTTCTGGAATGCCCCGATCTTAATTTTTCTGGCAGTAGTAGCTGAACCATTGTTCAGGTTTCTACTAACCAGCAAATGGGTGCCGGCAGTACCCTATTTCCAAATTCTATGTCTGGCGGGTGTTATGTACCCATTACATTCATATAATTTAAATATTTTAAAAGTAAAAGGCAGGAGTGATCTTATCCTGAAACTTGAGTTTATAAAAAAATCGATTTGTGTAGTTGGCATTTTGTGCGTGTTCCCTTTTGGAATTTATGGGTTGCTATATTTTCAGCTCATGTTCAATTTTTTGGGTTATTACATTAACTCTATTTATAGTGGACAACTTATCAATTACCCGATTCGTGAGCAGATTGGTGACATTGTTCCAATCATTGCCACATCTGTATTTGCAGGGATATTATGCTTTCTTGCTGATATGCTATGTTTCAGCTCACTTCAACTATTAGATATTACCAGAATTATAATAGATGGTCTGTTTTTCTCATTGATTTACCTGGCCAGCAGTTCAATTTTAAAGCTTGCACCAATTCATGATTTTAAACAATTAATCCTAAAGAGATGATACCTGTAACCAAACCTTTTCTACCAAAAGTTCACGAATTTGAAGAGTACATTCACAGTATTTGGGAACGCCAGTGGCTTACTAATAATGGCCCGCTTGTAAACGAACTTGAACTTAAACTTAAGAGCTATTTGGAGCTTAAGCATTTGCTGTTTGTTTCGAACGGCACCATTGCATTGCAAATTGCTATTAAAGCTCTGGGCTTGACTGGAGAAATTATTACAACACCATTTTCTTTTGTTGCAACAACAAACAGTATTGTTTGGGAGGGTTGTAAACCTGTATTTGTAGATATTGATGAGGAGACTTTTAATATAGATCCTAAAAAGATTGAAGCTGCAATAACACCTCAGACTTCTGCAATTCTCGCTACTCATGTATACGGCAATCCGTGTGATATTGATGCAATACAGGAGATAGCGGACAGGTATTCGTTAAAGGTAATTTATGATGCAGCACATTGTTTTGGTACTAAATACAAAAATAAATCGGTTTTTGCTTATGGTGATGTAAGTACAACAAGTTTCCATGCGACTAAAGTATTCCATACAATTGAAGGGGGCGCTGTTTTTACTCAATGTCCGGAATTACTTAAGAAAATGGCTTTGATGAGAAACTTTGGCCATGATGGACCGGATGAATTCTCGGAGCTTGGTATAAATGGGAAAAATTGTGAGTTTCATGCTGCTATGGGCTTGTGCAATTTGAAAGAAGTTGATGAAATTCTGGATAAGAGAAGATTGCTATCATTCTATTATTGGAAAGCACTAGGTGATCTGGAAGCCAGGTATCCAAAACTTAATGGGAACCTGGATTATAATTATGCTTACTTCCCTGTGCTTTTTGATAGTGAAGATTTGATGCTGCGGTGCTTAAAGGCTCTTGAGAATGAAAAAATTTACTGCAGAAGATATTTTTATCCATCACTTTCTGAATTGCCTTTTGTTACATCGACATATTTGCCGGTGTGTGATTCTATTTCAAAAAGGATTCTTTGCCTGCCTCTGTATCATACTTTAACATGTAGTGATCTGGATTTAATTACACGGGTGATTTTAAGGGTGCAAAATTACGACCGACCAGTTGTAAATGGAAAACTGAATCATACAATTCCTGTAAACAACCTTCAACCTGTATTCGCCGGTTTACAAAATGGCGCTATTTAACTGCTTATTTAACAAAAAATAATATGTCTATACCTACATCTGAATTAATGGTATCAGTTTGCTGTATTACCTATAATCACGAAAAGTATATTGCTCAAGCTTTAGATGGTTTTTTGATGCAGAAAACCAATTTCAAATTTGAAATTCTAATTGGGGAGGATGGTTCAACCGATGATACAAAGAAAATTATTGAAGATTACTGTAACCGGTATCCTGGGTTGGTTCAGTTGATTAGCCATAGCCCTAATAAAGGGGCAATAAGAAATCAAATTGATATTTTGGGAAGGGCTAAGGGAAAATATATTGCAATGTGCGACGGAGATGATTTTTGGACAGATCCTACAAAACTTCAAAAGCAAGTAGATTTTTTAGAGAATAATGAGGACTATGTGATTTGTTGTCATTATAGTAAGGTTATTGACGATTATGACAATCTTGTTTATGTGAAAGATGCTCCGGTTAGCCTGGAGTTTCAATACAATGATGTTTTACTTGGTAAAAGAGAGGAAACCAGAATTTGCTCATTGATGATAAGAAACATTGCTGAAGCAAAGGGTGCGCTTGAAAAAAGTTGGTTTTTAGATGCTTATGGTGCTGATACACTTTTTAAGCTTTCTGCACTGGCAAATACCGGCAAAAAGATTTATGTATTGCCCGAGGTTATGGCTTGCTATAGATTACATACTGGTGGTATCTGGAGTATGATAGATCCTAAGGTTAGGAAATCAAGAATGGTGAGTGATTTTAATTTAACAATTAAGAATTTCAAATATTCTTCATTTCAAAAACGGCAATTATTCAAAATCTACCTTAAACAATATTTTTTGTTTGATATAAGGTATTTGAAATTCAATAATGCATTTCAAACAATTACCACCTTATGGTAAGGAAACATAAACTATTTTTTGCCATAAATACTCTTAATGGAGGTGGGGCAGAGCGTGTAATTTCGAACCTTGGCAACTACTTTTATAACAAAGGTTTCAGTGTTACAATGGTTTGTTTGAATGAAGCTAAACCAGCTTACTACCTGGAACAAGGAATAGAAGTTATTTCTCTGGTAAAGAATGTACGAAGAGAGCAGTTCCTTTTTAGGTTATGGTATGGAGGAGTTACTCTTTTTAAGTTACTTCATCTGCTGCGCAAAGAAAAACCTGACTGTGTTGTGTCGTTTATGACTTCAGCCAATTTATGGATGGGGCTTACCTGTAATATTTTGAGTATTCCGTATTTGGTTTCTGAGCGTATTACTCCGGATTATACTGTAAACCAGCTTAACCATTTTTTAAGATGGTTATCTGCAAAGGTGTATAGCAGATCTAAAGCTATTGTTGTACCCTCTAAAGGAATGATTGATGGGTTTAGAAAGAACAAGTCTTTTAGAGGGGTAAGCAATTTTGAGGTGATAAACAATCCTGTAAGCAAGTTTG